>OCTW011536619.1_pt1 | contig 38312 bp, 30 predicted proteins | sample 1539671 | NCBI WGS metagenome assembly OCTW01 (sample SAMN02144230, study PRJEB22623) | gut metagenome | biome: sheep rumen | host: Ovis aries | place: New Zealand
GGCACCAACGACGGACGCGGCCTCTCCTACTTCGTCTTCGACAAAGCCGACGGCGGAATGACCGTGCGCCGCATCGAGAACAAGATGGGCATCAAGGGCTCGCCCACTGCCGAGCTGCAGTTCACCAACGCCCCCGCACAGATTGTCGGCGAACGCCGCCTGGGCCTTATCAAATACGTTATGTCGCTGATGAACGGCGCCCGCCTTGGCGTCGGCGCACAGTCCATCGGACTCTGCGAAGCCGCCTGCCGCGAAGCCGAAGCCTATGCCGCCTGCCGCGAACAGTTCGGACACCCCATCAACCAGTTTGTCGCCGTCCAGGACCTCCTCGACCAGATGCGCGCCCGCACCGACGGCGCCCGCAGCCTGATGTACGAAACGGCACGCTACGTCGACCTCTCGTCCAGCTCCAAAGCCGCCTCGCGCGTGGCCGACATCCTGACACCCCTCGTCAAGCTCAACGCCAGCGAGTTCGCCAACCGTTGCGCCTACGACTGCATCCAGGTCCACGGCGGCAGCGGATTTATGAAAGAATACGCCTGCGAACGCCTCTACCGCGACGCCCGCATCCTCAGCATCTACGAAGGCACCAGCCAGCTGCAGGTCGTCGCCGCAATGAAAGGCATCGCCAGCGGCGCCTACCTCAAGCAGATCGAATCCTACGACGCCAGCGCCGCCGAAGGTCTCGCCGCACAACCCAACGCCGAGATGCAGCACAGCCTCGACGTGCTGCGCAAAGCCACCGAGCAATACAAGCGCCTCTACGAACTGGCAGCCGCCGAAGGCACCACCAGCGAACGTTTCGAGCACACCACCCGTGCCCTCACCGAAGTGCTCAGCAACATCATTATGGGCTACCTGCTGCTGCTCGACAGCCAGCGCGACGCCCGCTTCCTCAAGTCCTGCAAGTACTTCGTAAAGGAAAGCATCGGCCAAGTCAGCCAGCACCTCGCCGAACTCGAGAACTGCTAACCCCCCAACCGCCGATACCCCATCGGCACACACCACACCCCAAGGCCTCCCCCATCCCAGGGAGGCCTTTCCTTTTGCACAGCAACGCCAAACCGCAACCGCCCGACCCCATTGCGCAACACAGCAGCATCCTGCCATCCCCGAAACAGCCGCCGCCACCATCACCCCTGCCGCAACCACCCCGCCCCCATCCGCTCCGCCATTTCAACGTCCGTTCAACGTTACTTCAACGTCATTTCTTCGATTCCCTATCGAAGAAATAACGGCGAAATAACGAAGAAGTAACGAAGAAATAACGGCGAAATGGTCTTGCGGATGGCTCGCAAAATGGCGTTTGGGTTGCGATGTGGTTTGCCGATTCAGGTTGTCACTTTTGCGTCCTGCGGCTGGATTTGGTTGACGGGTTTACCATTATCGACTGTTTTTTGTTGTCGAACTGTCCAAAATGGCTTTACGGCCCGAGATAACTATGTATGACTGTATTAGCGGTGAAAGTAATCGCAGTCCCAATCCTCTATCTTGAAACTTCACAAGTAATGTTTTCCTTGCCCACTTGTCTCCTGTTTTTTCTCTTTGATTTTGCAAAAAAGAGAAACTTCCACCCAAAAATGGTCCAAATCTCAAGATAACCGTTTTTTACGAATTGGATTGTTATAAACTAGTTGTTTGTTTTGTAAACAAAAGCGAATAAATCACATTTCCATAATCTGCCCAGCCACACACCACCCAACACAAAGCAAACATTATCAAACAATTAACTAATAATAAAAAAATATATACAATAACATTGACTGTAATTAACTTTTTTTATGTATCTTTGCAAAGTCAAAATAGCATAAACAAACATTGACAATTTGTGCAATTTGACGAAATGAAAAGACGTTAACTTGACGTCTTATCGCGGATTGCTGAACTTCGCAACTTCAATGATAATCCAAAGCGATAAGGCAGTGAAGAATGTCTTATGTCTAGTAATTTCTATCTCTACTCAATGGGATGAACTTTACTAACGACGTGGGCTTCTGCATTGCTTATCCTTTGGAAAAGGCAATGCGAAGGCCTAGCAATCGGGATAAGTAAAGAGTTCAGATTCCCACGTCTTTTCTTGGGTTTTATCAGATTAGGCGAACAGGGGAATCGTCCGGCGTAAAATGTAGCCAGGCTAACAGCCTGAACTACGAAATACGAAGAGCGGATATGATAGAAGACATTTTAGGCATTGCCCGCCGCTATGCAGAGGACAATATGAATGCAGAGGTTTGTCCCGCGCATATTTTACGAGCTGTCCTGCACGAGGACTTTAAGGTGGCCGACTTGCTTGAAAAAGATCTGGACAAAGATTATTTTTATTTTGTAGAATGGGCCGATGCGCGCATACAAATGCTCGATAAGGCTTCTCGCAAAGGAGACATAACCATATCGGACAATGCAGTTTCTGTCGTATCGGAAGCCGAGGAATACAGAACTAAACTTGGCGTGCCTGAAGTTGACGAAGTGTGCATTCTGGCATCTTTGGTCACCCCTGGTGTTGGTTTCACCTACGAAGAACTGAAGAGTCTGCCTCTGACTGCACAAGAAATAGTGGAGCACACAAAATCTTCTGCTTCGGAAGGCGCAAAATCTTCTTCAAACACCAGCCGTTCCGCTGGAAGCAAAAACCTTGACAAATACTGTATTGACCGCACTTGGCAAGCAAGAAACGGCGAATTGGAAAGCATTGTCGGATTTGAACGCGAAATTGTGACAATCTTTGAGGTTCTCGGTCGCAAACAGAAGCCCAATCTGCTGATTACTGGAGAGGCTGGCGTTGGCAAATCGGCGCTTTTGAGAGGTTTTGCCTTGAGATTGACCAGCGACTATGCCCCTGAGAAATTCCGGGACGCCTCAATATATGAGCTGGACCTGAGCGCTTTGACCGCAGGAGCCTCATACAAAGGCGAGGTGGAAGACAGAGTCAAGGGCGTTTTCAATGAAATCAAGAAAGGTGCCTGGTCGATTCTCATCATCGAAAGCATCGACAAAGTCTTTGACAAACAGGATGTCCTGTATGGAGTTGCCAGTATGCTGAAACGAGAGTTGGGGCAATCGTCATTCTCGCTGCTCTGCACCAGTTCCGTAGACGGATTTACGAAAAACATAGAGACCGACAAGGAATTCACCCGTTTTGTAGACCGTATGACGATTGAGCAACCCGACGAAGACTATTGTCACCGTATCCTCAAAGGAAGTATTGACAAATATACGGAATACCACGAACTTGACATCTCTGACGAGGTGCTGGTTGAAGCAATACGTCTGGCCAAACGATACCTGTCCGAGAAATCACTGCCCGACTCGGCTTTCGACCTTATCGACAGAACGATGTCCCAGATTAACATAATGAATTCCATATCTAAAAAGGATATCGAAGAGCTAAAATCCAAACTTGAAGGCCTGGATGGCGCAGATCAAGAGTTGGCGACAAAACTGGGATGGCTGCACTATGAGATATTCAACAAAATAAGCTGCTTGCTTACATCGCAGATAGACGACAGTGTCGACTTTACAAAACTGAGCTGCAACGAAGAAAAGACAGCCTATCTGAGAGACACCCTCAACCATCTGGAAACACTTGCAAAAGAGACAAAACACAGTGTGGAGAGTGGCGATCTGTTTGCGGTGGTGGCAAAGCTGACAGGCATACCGCTTGGCAAGGTGCAAAGCAAGGAACGCGACAAACTTGTCAACGGCGAAGAGATACTGAAACGCCGCGTTATCGGGCAGGACCACGCCATCAAGGTTGTACTTGATGCCATCTATGAATCGCGTTCAGGACTAAACAAAAAGGGACAACCTATGGGGTCGTTCTTTTTCCTCGGACCGACAGGAACAGGAAAAACAGAGCTTTCAAAATCGTTAGTCGAGTTTCTCTTTGGTGACGAGCAGGCACTTATCCGCTTTGATATGTCCGAATTCAAGGAGGAGCATTCTGTGGCTTTGCTTTACGGAGCGCCTCCAGGATACGTCGGATATGAGGAGGGCGGCCTACTGGTCAACAAAATACGCCAGAACCCCTATTCTGTGGTGCTATTCGACGAGATAGAAAAAGCCCACAAGTCGGTGTTTGACCTCTTCCTTCAAATCCTAGACGAAGGCAAACTGCACGACCGACTGGGAAGAGTCGGCGACTTTTCCAACAGCCTCATACTTTTCACATCCAACATCGGCAGCCAGTACATAGTCGACTCCTTCTCCAAAGGCGTGATACCATCCAACAATGACTTGATGGATATTATGCAGGGGCACTTCCGCCCTGAGTTTTTGGGACGATTGACCGAAATTGTACCATTCTCGCCCATCACAGAGCAAACCGTTGTCCGCATCTTCGAGATACATTTGAAGAATCTACTCAAACAACTCGATGAGCAGCATATAACCCTGGATATGGACGACGACACTAAGCGTGCAATAGCCACAAGCGGATTCAATCCCCAGTTCGGAGCACGACCCATCATCGGCATCATCCGCAAAATGCTCCGCCGCCCCATTTCCACAATGATCATCCACGGTCAAGTGAAGAGCGGTGACACGATAACTGCTCGCTGGAACGGTGAGAATGTGGATTTTGATGTAAACCATAGCTCTAACAATTAGAACAAATCACATATTTATATTATATTATTATATTATGGAAAGCAAAAACAAAATTGTAGATCTCTACGAAGACGACCCTGGGGCAAAAGTCAACGCCATTGATGCCAACAGGACATTGATTATCGACCAGTATACATCGGATGCGGACGAGAATCCGGATTTATACACGACGCCCACAACGATGAAAGAGGTCTTCGAGCATTTCAAGCCGACGGTTGATGTTGAATTCGAGGATGAGGAAGGGGCGTCGAAGCCGGAGACGCTTCATTTCAACCAGCTGTCCGACTTCAACGCAGACGGCGGAAAAGGTCGATTGGTCACAAACAGCGAATTCTTATCCAGCATTAAAATTCACGCCGACAACACTACAAAAGTACGCAAGCAGATGGAACAGAACGCCAAACTGCGCACAATCATCAAAGACGACGCTGCTCGCGAAGATTTGAAAGCATTGCTTCAAGATATACTCAATCAATTAGACAACAACTAAAATCAAGCAGGAATATGGCAACAACAAAGATGCAGAAACAAGACGAAGGCTTGCAGAGCAACCTGCAACAGGCACCTCAACATTCCGAGAATCGTCACAACGGGGAAGCACTTGAGAAACTCGGCGGTTTTGCAGCTGTAAAAGGTTTCATTCCATCCATCGACACTATGAATCCTTCAAAGCAAGCAATCAAAAGTATGTTCCTCACCGAAAGCAAATACAAAGACAAGCGTGACGAACTGGCAAAGGAACTGCGTTGCTGGATAGAAATTCTTTCCAACGACAAAAACGATGTAAGAGAATACAAGAAGCTTTGCGAGGAACAAGAAGAGAAAGATCGCAAGCTGCTCGAGAAAAACGTTACCAAAGCACTTGAGGCGACCAAGCAGTTAGAAACATCCTACCGCGTACTTGACTCTTTTTACCAGAATGCAAATGCCGACAAGCTCAAAAACCTTCGACTCATTAATGTCAATCGCAACGAAATCATAAGCGACGACAACGAACTAAGCAAATCCGTTGACCAATTATTGAAAGATGGATTCGACCGACTGAGTCTTAAAAACAGCTACAGTTTAGTCGTAATTCCCGGAGCCGGAAGAGATATGGGAAACGGCTCGTTGACCGATATGATTCAAAATAAAAACGAAAAGGATACCATTCTCAAATGGGCCAAGATTGCATACAAATACAAGGCTATGCTCATTCTGGACCATAACAACGAGCATTCATTTGACGAGCTGTACGAACACACCAGCGAATACAAAGACAGCGACAAAGAGCTGCAGAATGTCATTATGACAGGAAACTGGCTTGTGGGACGGCCTAAAGAGAGTCTCTCGACCACCGAGCAGAACGACTCGGAGAACAAGGCATTCTACATTCCTGCCTCTGGTGCCATTGCAGGTAAACTCTACAACGAGTCGGCCAATATGGCACAAGGTGCAGCTGGCAAAAAATACGGAACACTGGACAATGCAAAAGGAGTGAATATAGATCTCCTTCGCTCTGAGATTGACGCATTGAGAGACAATCAAATAATACCCATTACTTATTCCGAAGGACGAGTTATGGCCTTCAACAACAAAACGCTCTATAACGGCGATGATCCAGCCAAAACAGAATACCCCATTGTGAGGGTTTTTGACTGGATAAAAAAAGTGCTTATGAATTTCGTTGCCGAAGTTTCTGGCGAGAATTGGGATCCTTACAAATCACCCACAATACTCAAGAACAAAATCTCATCATTCCTAAACCAATATCAGGGATATGGCAACCTGTTCAAAAGCTACTCGCTTAAAGAGCCCATACAAGGAGCAGACAAAAAAATCAGCATTGACATTGACATAGTTCCATTCTATGCGGCTAATAGCTTCGTCATCAAACTATCTGCCGATGAAAAGGAACGCTCTTGTGAAGAAGCATAAACGATGTCACGTATTTTAAAAAAATGGTTCAAACGACTAACCAATATTATTACTAACCTTAAAAAAAACAAAGAAATGGCAAAAACACCCGTAACACTCAGAGTCGACGGATTTACAGACCGTGAGGTGACAATGGTCACCTATGCTTTTAACCAAGCAACCGACAAAGAAGGTCAGATGACCGGTATCCCCAGAGGGGGCAAAATCACCATCCGCGTCAAGGCGTTGAACGATGGTAATCCCGATCTTCTCCATTGGATGATTCAGCAAGCCCTTCCCAAAAACGGCAGCATCGAGTTTCTTGACACGAAAACCAATGCACGTATGAAAGAAATCCGCTTCACCGATGCCTATTGTGTCGACTTCCGCGAATACTGGGAAGACCAAACTGGAGACAAAGACGTTGCCCATTACGAAGAGATTGTTATATCCTGCCGTAAAATAACCAACGGACCCGTGGAATACACCAACGATTGGGCATAAAAAAGGCTTTACTCTAACAAAAGACAAATAAAGGGTGCGGATAAGCATCCCACCCTTTATTTTCAACTCTGTCGACAACTAAAAATCCTTACCTATCAAAATATGGCACTAATAGCGAAATTACTACTGGAAGGGAACGAATACAGCGTTATGGAGTGCGACTACGAGTTCACTCAAGAAATAGACATTACAGGCCGTCCATCAGACAGGCCCAGGGGTGGAATAATAAACATTGTTCTTATGTCTCCTGACGACAATGACCTGATGATACATCAATGGATGAGTGAAAAAGACGCCACCAAGGACGGTACCATATTGCTTTACGTCAACCACAACTCGGTTAATGCTCCAAAAACAATAGAGTTTACCAATGGTTATTGCATCAAACTCTACGAGTACTTCAATGACAACAACGCTATGCCTATGTATTTAAAGATAAGCATAATGGCAAGTTCCATTGTCTTTGGAGGACAATGCGAATTCAAAATGATAGACTAATTCAATATGGCTGTTCAGACCTACAATATACCCGAGATTAGCATAAACGGCGTGGATATCGACAACTATGTTGTTGTAGAGACCACATTGCATAAGGAACTTTTAAAACCGGCAGTACTTAATTTCACAATTCGGAAAAAAGTTCTTGCTGACAATGAGAGTGATATTCGGCTTGATATAGCCTCATCACTGCTTGGACGAGAAGTGTGTATGGAGTTGACGACATTGCGCAGAGACAGCGAAATGGAAACCCAGTCTGAGGATATGATGTTCAATGGTATAATATTTGGTGTCAACGCAAACCGCAACCGCATCGGACAAACGACATACATACACATCACAGCCTACAGTCCTGATTATTTGCTAGTCGACAATCCGCACTGCACATCTTTTGAAGACACAACTTTGCGTGGTATTATCGAACAGTCTGTCAGTCCTTACAACGGCACCCTTGATGTAGAAATTGACACAAGGGAAACTGACATTCAACACTATGTGGTTCAATACAATGAGACAACCTATCAATTCCTGTCACGATTGGCACAGCGTTATGGTGAATTTATGTTCTACGATCGTGGACGTATGTATTTTGGCCGTCCACCAATTGGAGACAGGATTGATCTTTATCCTGACGTTGACATACTTGGGTTCTCCTATGACTTGAATATGGAGCATACCGATTTTCTGCACGCTCAGCACGACTACCTACAATATGAGAATATAACAGACGACGGCTATCGGAATGCATCGATGCCTATGCATCACCTCACCGACGCAGTGTTCGATGCATCCCATTCCGCTTTTAAAAAACAAACACTCCAGTCCATACATTCAGCGCTCCAAGAGGATTCCACATTTATGCAACTGCAATCCTCAACCACGGTTGAAGGACTTGGTGCAAAAGCGAGAATGACCACGTGCAGAATGCGAACCAACAGGGCCGACATCTGTATTGGCGACCGCCTCACAATAAAAGAAAAAGCATCAGGGGAATCAATAAACGTAGATCACGAAGAATTGCTCGTTGTCGGAGTAACATACCACGCCACAATTAATGGCCACTTCGAGAACGAGGTTGTCGCAATACCAGCCAAATCCGAATATCCGCCTTACCTCAATGTGGATCTCTATCCTATTTGCGAGAGCCAACGTGCTCTGGTTGTCGACAACAAGGACCCTGAACAGCTTGGCCGCATTAGGGTTCGTTTCCTCTGGCAGCAGTTGCAGGACAGTGAAATGATTTCGCCCTGGATACGTATCTCTCAGCCGCACGGCGGTGACGACAAAGGCTTTTACTTTATTCCCGAAATAGGCGAAGAGGTTATGGTAGCATTCGAAAATGGCAATGCAGAGAGGCCCTACGTGGTCGGAACACTCTATCACGGCAAACAACGCCCAGGGCGCCCCTGGTACAACGACGACAACAATATCAAAGCCATACGCACACGCGATGGCCACACCATAGAAATTCACGACGAAGATCCTGGTGGCTATATCCGCATATATGACTATCAAAAGGAAAATTACATTCTCACCTTCTCAACAGACGAGAAACTGATTAAACTTGAGTCTACCGGCAATATTGAACTGTATGCAAAAAATGATATAATAATGCAAGCCGGACACGACATCATAGCCGTTGCGAACCACGACGTTTCCGAAACTGCAGGGAATGACTTTTTTATGTCAGCAGGGAACGACATGCAGCGTTCTGCCGACAATGATATAAGAGAATATGCTGACAATGACCGAAACACCAACATTGGACATAATGATACAATTAACATTTCAGAGAATCAATTTGTCTCAATTGGAGACAGTAAGGATGACAGAATAGCTCAAAAACTACAAATTACCGCTGAAAACATCCGCATCGAGGCTGAAAAACAGATGTTGCAATATTCCGAAACACATCACCAAAAAGCCGAGAAAGAAATGGCTATTAATGCAGGACAAAAAATTGACATTAAGGCTTCTATCGTAAAAACAAACTAAAATGACTGATTCGTATATTTGTTCAGGTGCAATAATGAGATGTACAATGGGAGATAAAACTGCCAAACTAACAGTTTTACCTACCAGAACCATATATTTATGCGGACAGCCTATGGCCAACATTTCCGATCATACCCCAATGGTAAATCTTGCACCTTTTGGCAAATGTCGATCATTGGGCTATCCCGCCACCGCATCAGCTACAGCTGCCCACCACGGCCATCTTACGCCAATGCCTTGTATTCACAACACGCCAACAAATTGGGTTCAAGGGAAAACCGATTTTATTATAAAAGGGCAATACGCTTTGCTGAGATCCTCTAAATGCCACTGCATTTGGGGTGGAACAATAAGTTTCGTTAACGATGGACAATTCGGCGAGGGCACTAAATATATAAACAAGGAAAATAAGTTATCTGCCGAAGAACTAATAGAGACCTCGAACATTTCCATCGGGTTATCCGCAGAATCAATACTTGAAGGCATTCAAATAACTTTGGATTTAGCAGGTCTTACACCTGGTGTTGGGGCGATACCCGATTTGATAAATGCTGCTATATACGCCGTACGAGGTGATATGCTTAATGCAGGTCTATCTCTAGTGGCAGCAGTCCCTGTAATTGGAGATACTGCAGGAGCAGCAAAAATACTGAACAAGAGTATTAAACTATCCAAAAACATAAACAATGTCGGTTCTACAACAAAGACAACTATCAAGACAGAAAAAGCAATAACAAACAGTACCACAAAATTAGAGAAAACAGCTACAAGAGAAACGCATCTATCCCCAAAAGAAGCATTAACAGAGAAAAGATTAAAACAATTAGGTCCAAATGCAGAACACGGTGGATCAGAAATGCTCTATGACACAGCTCCAAAGTCTAAAGCCCCCAAAAAACTTCTTGAAATAACAAAGAAGAATCCAAACCATCAATCTTCAAACGGATTCGAAGATCTTACCTATAGGGACAGATTTGATATAGAAAACCGTCGTGTTTGGGAATATATTGAGTCTGAATCAAACACAACATCATACAATCCATTTACATTAAAAGAAGTACCTAACCCTAACGAAACAACCAGCGCTATAGGAAATGTCACAGAAGCATTGCCTGCATCCAAAAACAACATAGGCATAAAACCTAATGTACCCCAAACACCGATTGTAGAAAAAGCAAAAAAAATACTCAACGCTGAAGAAGCTATAAAAAGTTATACACCCAAAGAAAAAAACACCCACATTCTGGATATAAAAATATGAACCAACATTATGGCAACATCAGGAATAGTCAATGCTTCTGCTGTTAACATTCAAAACAGCAATGAAAGACAGAACAGACCAAAGAAAATTTATTTTGGAGTGTTTTTTGATGGAACCAGCAATAATATGGTTCAGAAAAAAGACGCCAAATCTTATAGGAAAAGACAGCAGGGAAAGATGGAGAGTAAAGACAAAACAGGAAATAATGACGAATGGGAACTGCTTGTTATAGATGACAACGGCGACACGTTTGACAAAGGTGCAAATCAAATACCAACACAAAAAACCGGTTTGCCCGAGGAAGGATATTCTAACATTGCCATACTACACTCTTATTATAGAGGAATGTCCGACATTGAATATAATGAAATGAAAAAAAAATATGACATTTGGATTTTCAACATTTATGTAGAAGGAGCTGGAACTGATGCAATCTACGATGGTGGAATAATTGAGATGGCATACAATTGGAAAGGCAGTATTATGGGCAAAGGACATTCCGGAGTATCAAAACTTGTTGCAAAAGCTGTAGCAATAGTAAGAGAAAGAATCAAAGTGGTTGCAGAGACTGACTATCCGCAAACTGAAATTCATTTTGACGTTTTTGGATTCAGTCGTGGAGCCACGTGTGCAAGACTTTTCTCTTATTTAGTTCAAAGGGAAGATGCTTCTCACCCATTGGAATGCGAACACGAATTTGAGGATTCACTTGCGAGTAAATATTACAAAAATAATGTTCTGCACTTCTTTGATGAACTTAAATTCAAGAATATTACTGTTGATTTTCTTGGACTGTATGATACTGTAAGTTCTATTGGAGGAATATCAACAGATTCATATAAAAAAAACGTGTCTGATTATGGCCTACATTCTCCAACGCTAAAGAAAGTTCAAAATACATTTCACCTGTGTGCAATGGATGAATTTAGAGAGCACTTTCAATTGACCGATATAGGTTCTGCGTACAATATAGGAAATAATGCTGAGATATTTATACCTGGATGTCACTCAGATGTAGGTGGTGGGTATAAGACTTCAAAAATGAATCATTTTGAATTGACTAAAGAGACAAAGAATCTTCCTATAAATTACATCAATAACGAACCAATGACTGAACCTGTTAGCAGAGACACCTTGATGGGTATGGGATGGTGTGAGAAAAAAGAGTGCATTACAAAAGCTCACACTGTGGAAGTCTGGCGCAAGGTGCAATGCGGTTATAGCAACATTCCGTTGGAGATGATGAAAACAAGAGTGGAAACAACACTAAAGAGACACTCCTTCGATGATGTTAGCACCAAATACCCTATCTTAGACATATTTGCAGAATGGAGTACGGAGTTGATAAATAAAACCAAAAATAAGAAGGGTCGTTACTGGTATTATCCTGGGAACAGTTTCTCTTCCAAATCGTATAAAAGACTACGAAAATTCCTACATTTTTCTTCCACCAATGCATTAGGATTAACTCCAGACTATTATGAAAATACTATATGCAGATACGTTTATCACGGTGATCAACAGTGCAGTAAAAGACAGCCAATATTTACGGCATATTCATAATTAATGACAATCAACAATATTTGTATGAAATTGAATAGACAGATACAAATATCGGGTAATGCACCTATTGAATATCCTGCGGATATATTCTTCGCTATACTTTGGCAGAACGACGAAGATGCCATATCAATTCCCATTTTACATCCTTACTGTGGTGAATGGGGAGAACCATTGTCTATAGAATCTTTCAATTACAACAATGTTGCATCACCCCAAAAAATCGATATGGTATGGCTTTCTGTTCGGGAAAAAAAATTCTATTCTTTGGAAGCCGACTTCCCTTTCGACAGAACCAACTCATTATTAAATCTAACTGATAAAAAAAATGGGGAATATCTATATGATTGCATTTTAGTTGGGTTGGCACCACACGGGAAAGTTGCGATATGGGCATACGGAATAAAGAAATCAGTCATCATCGAATGTTTTGAGGGCAAAGAAGCCAATGTGGAAATGCAGGACTTTGCTCCAATGAATCCCAAAGCGACTATTGATACCATCTGCAACTCTTATTTAACGAATTGTTCTAAAGACAAAAACGAACAAGAAGTATGGGAAGAAAATAGCAAAATATTTTTTGACAAAATTATGAATCAATATATATATTGTTATTCTGTCAATTTTGCATTATGGGACAATAACGGGGAAAAGTGGAATACTTCTTTTGAAGAAGCATCCGAAAATGTGTTAGATTTTATTGAAGAAAAACTGATTGATGGCACACACGACAAATTACACGATGACAACTTATTGAAATATCACAAATCTGGTATACCAAAACGGCTTTCTATTCAATGGCACAGAAACAATTCGGTGTATAGTGCCTTCTTCTGGTTTAATGTTAATTGTATTATTACAGAATTCGAGAAAATTCATAATTATCACCCAAATATACCATTGAGTTTTGTTTTGAAAATCGACACTAAAGGGGAAGTATTCCATTTATTTTTAGAATGTGGCGATAAGAACACTCAAATAAAGTTAAAAGATAATGTATTTCAACTAATTGTTTTCAAGAATCAATTAGAGTATTACCGCAGCAATAACTACAACCAACCAAGAGGGGCTTGGGTTTGGTAAAACTAATCACTATGGCAGAGAAAGTAACATATCAACAACGAATAACGCCTGCGAAACGTGTCACTCTGGCCGACTACTTCAGAGTGTCCAACCAGCACTATCCTGGCTATATCAGACAAGATATCTTCAAAAGTAAAATGAAGAACGTGTTTGATATAGCACAGGCTGAGTTTTCAGTGACACAAATATCCGCCCTACCAATAGAACAAGACCCTGTAACCAGGACATTGGTTTCACCATATGAGTATCTTGTCCCTGCTCAAAATGGAAGAAAAAATTTCCGCTCATTTATTATCACATTGATTGACACAATGGAATGGCGTCCAGCCAGCAGTATGCGAAATATGTCATCTGAACTTAGGAAATACAAGAATCAGCACCTAAAAGCAGCAGCCGCAGAGCCCGTATTCCAGATTGTGGGCGGAAAAGCGGTGGAAAAGGGGGCAAAAATAATAGCAAAAGGCACAGCAAAAGTAGTAAAATCGGGAAAGGTGAACGCCAAAGTTGGAACCGTACTAACAAATCTAACAACCACTTACGAATATAAACCCAAAAACTTTAAAAAAGAAATTGTCCATTTTAACGCCACAGAATTAGCCGAAAGTTCAGTGATTGATAAATTTAAACCCAAAGGTTTTTCCTCTTCGCTCAGCAACGATATGACTGTCGGAGGCCTACAGAAAATTACGGGATTGCCTGAATGGTTAGCTGCACTTATTATGGACGGCATAGATCTGGCATCGGATTTTTTCCCTGTGGCATCAATAACCAAAGGGGTCGAAGACTGCTTAGCAAATCTGTCTCTCTCCTATATGTACTGGGACCAGGAGAAGGCCGCCCGAAAGGTGGAGGAACACTTCAACACAATCTGGAAGGAACTCACCGCAAAACTAAAAACTTTCTTAAAAAAAGACATTTGTTCTTTGAATGACAACGAACTAAAATCATTACATAAACTTTTGACAAACAATAATTAATACAATGAAAAAAATATTTACACTTACACTAATGCTGTCTCTCTTGTCCCTGGGAAAAACGTTCGCTAATACTTGTAAATGTTTCTCGAGGTTCTCTAACGGAACATCAACACTTAGCAATGACTCAACAATTTTGCTATGTCCCGGTTCGTCAACATCTATCGCCCCAAACATAATAACCTTTTCAAACGACGTGTTCGAATGGCAGTCAAGTTTGAATCCCGGAGTGGTCATTTCGAACAGCTCGACATTGAATGTCACTGCAGACAACGATTGTGACTATATCCTAACAATCACACGTGGTACTGGAGAATTACAAAAAGCACTGTCTTTCGTTTTTCACATTATTATCAAACCAGTTCCTGTAATGGATATGCCTGTGAACGCGTGCGACACATACACTTGGCCCATCAACAATACGACGTATACATCAAATGCAGAAGTCACTGTGTATGGAGGTGCATCAAACAATGGTTGCGACAGCATCTATAATTTGCATCTCACCATCAATAACAGCCAGCATAACGTCATCAACGAGTCAAAATGCGACTCGTATATTTGGCACGGTACGAACTACACTCAAAGCGGTACGTTCACGTACTCTTATATCTCCGATAATAATTGTCTCAGCACCGACACACTGAAACTGCAAATCGCCAATAGTACACACAATGCCTACACTGTCACGTCCTGCGGAGACTACACGTGGAATGGAAACATTTACAACTCCTCAAGTACCGAAACATACAGTTATACAAACTCCAGCAATTGTCCCAGCACCGACACTCTACATCTAACTGTAAACCAGCCTACCAACGACACTATCACAGTCTCAGCTTGCGACAGCTACAACTTCTTTGGAACAGAATATACTAACACAACAAACAGTCCTATCTTTACCTATCCTGGTGGCAATAGGAAGGGATGCGACTCGACCATCCATCTGCATCTGACAATTCTGGGACACGAAACAGGAACCGATACCCGCACTGCCTGCGAAAACTTCACGTGGCGGTGCAACAACGAAACATATACCACTTCAACTAACGGCATCACAGCATTTGGAGGAGCAGATTTCGACGGATGCGACAGCATCATTACACTAAACCTGACCATCAACCACGGAACACACAATGTCGAATCTTTAGCTACCTGCAGCACCTATTCTTGGCACGGGCAAAATTATCCAAACTCAGGAACCTACACATATTCCTATGTCAACAGCCAGGCCTGTCCAAGCACCGACACCTTACGCTTGACAGTGAACAGTCCTTCTTCATCTATAACAACAGCATCGGTCTGCGACAGTTACAACTTCTTCGGTACAGAATACAACAGTACGACCAACAGCCCGACATTCACCTATCCTGGTGGCAACTGGAAAGGCTGCGACTCAACCATCCATCTGCATCTGACAATTCTGGGACACAAACTTGGAACCGATACCCGCACTGCCTGCGAAAGCTTCACGTGGCGGTGCAACGACGAAACATATACCACTTCAACTAACGGCATCATTGCATCTGGAGGAGCAGATGCCGACGGTTGCGACAGCATCATTACACTAAACCTGACCATTAACCACGGAACACACAATGTCGAATCTTTAGCCACTTGTAGCACCTATTCCTGGCACGGGCAAAATTATCCAAGCTCAGGAACATACACATATCCCTACGTCAACGCCCAAAACTGCCCAAGCACTGACACCTTGCGCTTGACAGTAAACAGTCCATCTTCATCTACAATAACCGCATCAGCCTGCGACAGCTACAATTTCTTCGGCACAGAATATACCAGTACAACCAACAGTCCAACTTTCACCTATCCTGGCGGCAACTGGAAGGGATGCGACTCAACCATCCATCTGCATCTTACAATTCTGGGACACAAACTTGGAACCGACTCTCCTATTGAATGTGACAGTTACACTTGGTTCCGTAATGGAATTACCTACACCACATCCATTAGCGGAGTTCAAGCCTTCGGAGGTGTTGATGCCAATGGCTGTGACAGCATTATCACACTCAACCTGACTGTAAACCACGGACTACTCAACGCTGAGACAATCAATGCCTGCGACAGTTATCAATGGAACGATAACACTTACACGTCATCCGGTTCTTACATCCATTATTCTACAAATAGTAATGGATGCACCGACACCGCTGTACTTACTCTTAACATAACTGAAAGCATACACAACACATACCATAAAACCGCCTGCAAATCATACGACTGGGATGTCATCGGGAATGGCCAGTCGCACTTTACAAGCTCCGGAACATATTTGGACTATTGGTCTGCCAATGGTTGTGAAAATAGCGACACCCTTGTCCTTACAATTCTAGATTATGAAGTGCCAAGTATTGAAACTCTTGTTCAGAAAAAACATAAAGGTACCACCAATCCTTGGATGCTTATATACCCTCGCAGCGCAGATGACGGAAAATACTATTACCAATGGTACCGCAACGACTCGCTAATAAACGGGGCAGACAAACAATATTTCCAACTGCCTCAAGAGTCCCCTGGCAATCAAGTAACGTACAGCGTTATGGTTTCAAGCAACCCAATGGCTTACTGTAGTACAATGTCGAGCGCAACAATCACCTTTGTCGCCAATAAAAGTACGAGTGTCAACATTACACCCAACCCAAACAACGGTACTTTTACCATAGGACTTTCCTCGACTTACTATCAAGCGATTAAGGCAGAGTTCTACAACACCTACGGAACTCTCATAGCAGAAATTTCATTGGTTGACAATCTCGCCAATATAGAAGGACTATTGCCCCAGGGTGTCTACTTCGTACGCATTACAACAACAACTGGTGAATGTTTCACCGACAAAGTAATAATAAGATAAATTTATACTCCTGAATATTTATCATCATTGAATTCACACTTTTATTGATTAAATTAAAATCTTATAACTATGAGCGAAAAATTTTTACTCATTCTTTCCTACAACGGGAAAGAGAACACTTTCGAAGTCTCGGATCCAAACAAACCCTTGGCCCAACTTATGGAGAACCTGAAAGGAACAGGGATCTTCAACCTTTTGACAATAGACCCTTCGTCTACCCCCGACAACGTTAGCCCTATCGATTACTATTTCGGAAAAGCCGATGCATCTGGCAAACCACATATTCTATGGCCGCGCATAGGTGACGAAGACCAATTTCTGAGCGACTATGGCGTTAATTCTGGCGACACTCTCTTAGTGCTTGCCGTCCCTATTGCTGGTTAATACTTCTCCAAAACAATCATTTATCCAACTCTATAAACAAATAACAACTTAACGAACATTTTCAACATAATGGATTGTGAACGGCTTGTCCGTGTCATCCTCACATAGTGTGTACTCTATCCGAGGTGAGAAAATGATTTTAATGAAATAAAAGAAAATGGCAGAAATAGACTCTTACAGGAACAAAAAATTCATCGGCAGAGATTTACGGTTGTTTGTCGAATGGGAATCAATCGACAAAATCTACGGCCGACCTGGCAACATCTCATATATCGTGAAAAAACGTAACGAGGCGGGACTCCCTACTGCATATCAGGTTGTGTATCGTATACAATCCTTCTGCGGTGTCTCAGAACCCGACTCAAACGGACTATGCAAGCCCTTGTTCGCAGACCAATTCGTTATGCGCATCAATATACCCAACAACTACCCTAGTATGGATGCTAAACTAGAGTTCAGATTTGTAGTGGAAAATGCAGCAGGGATGGAGATACCGCACCCCTGGCACCCAAACATTCGATACTATGGCGATTTTGCAGGTCGTGTTTGTTTGAATGCTGAGGCTTTTGGCTCATTCACCGACCTATCTTGGTATATAGACCGAGTAGCTCGTTACCTTACTTTTGAAACATATCACGCCAAAATCGGCGTTCCTCCTTTCCCAGAGGACGACACGGTGGCTGAATGGGTAATCAAACAAGCTGAGCCTCAAGGTTGGATTGAGGAATTGAAAAAATACCATAACGTAAGACACTAACCTTTAACACCCTCCAATTATGAGAAAGATTATATTTGTTTTTATTACACTGACCACACTGGCTTTCCCCAGCGTTTACGCTCAAAGGACCACAATCATAAACATCAATGACGAGAAATCGGCCAAATACACAATTGAAGCCGGATCCGCTGGACAAGATGTATCAAACATAAAAATTGATTTTCTCGTCAATTACGATATGGAAAGTCAGGAGTTGGCATTGGTTATGACACCGCAATTTGACAATTATAATATGATATGGCTCCCATTGTCTGCATACGGATACACAAAACTCAATCGCGAAGTAAGACAGCAACTGCACGGCAAATTCAAACAATCCAAGCTGTTCAAGATGCAATTTGAGACAGGAACAAAGCCCTTGTTTGACTGTCAAAATTGCATCTCTAATGAGTCCGTCAGTTCTACCCTCAAACACGACATATGGAAAACTGGCGAAAATGTGGTATACCATTTCAAGGTAACAAATCCGCGACAGCACATATATATAAATCTACAGAACTTTATTCCCATAAGCATCAGAAACAGCAGATTCGGCAAAACAAAATACATTTTCCAATATGTCTCTGACCCCATTCAACTTGACATCACTGTTCCATCTAATCCCTGCTTCCTGACCAAAAACAAATCACTTCTAAGCGATGCAAATAAACTTTTGTCTGAAGCCGACTCTCTTTTTGAAAAACTTGCCAATTACCGGGGTCTCAAAGATGAAAAACGATTCACAGAGACAAAAAACACCATCAAAGGCATCATTAATCAACGATATCAACAGCTCAAGGCAACAAACGATAGTCGAAACCTCAAATGCATAGATGTACAGAAGTTACTGGACGAATGCAAGGATATTATTGAAAAAGCCGAGGCCATAAATGTCCCGATTTCCAATACAATCTATGGCACAGCTGCACCCGACGTGGCGTCAGATTTTAATAAAGCCGCCGAGTCGCTAAGAATTTATACTGATGCAATCAGAAGCGGGAACAATGTAGTCGCATCTAAAAGATCCGGAGAAGAACTGATTGCAGAAATGGAATCAAAACTTAAAGATCTCTCTGACAAAACCCGTTCATCAAAGAAAAACAATCAGGCAATCAAATCGTACCTTAATGTAAAAAAAGGATTTGAAAAATTCAGTAACAGATAGAAATCCACAAATATGAAACATTTTGCTCTTTTTCTCTCTCTTGCAACATTCACTGTGTTACTTCCCTGGAGGGTGACTGCTTTGGTTCCCGACTCACTACTGGTCCAATACCAAAAACTCAACGACATAACACAGGAAGCAAAACTTTTGAGTGCCAACACGCAGACCCCAAAAGACTTAAAACATAATTCTCCAAGAATTTTGGTATTAAAAAAACAGATGGAGAATCTTGAGCAGCGGACACCTGAACTATTTGAGAACAATGATATGATTAAGTTGTACAAAATGTACACAGAATATATGACACGTATTGAGGAAAATGTGGAACGATACAAAGAGATTTTGTTAATCGATTCGCTACACATCACGCTGTGCAAATGGTCTCCACGCTTTGACTCCCTACTCAATGTAGGAAGACAATATGTCTCTCACAAGGCAGCCGACTCTGTAAGAAGTGTCAAACGATACGCCGATGATTGGTGGATCCAAATATACAATCTCCACGAAAGCAATCGATCCTATTTTGACTATGACAAACAACTGAAAACAGAATATGAAAAAATAGACAAAACTCGAAGCGAGATACGAGATCTCGTCGAAAAAGAAAAGCCCAAGTTTCGTGAAATCTTGATGTTAGTGGCTGTAGTAATAGGCGTTGTCACAATGGTCGTTAGTATTGTAGCATCACGAATTAAGAGCAGGAAAATGTCGAATGAAACTTATTTTCAGATTTAGACAAATTTAAGCTATGAATATGAACAAGTATTTTTTCACAGCAATTCTTTCTCTATGCCTATGTCATTCAGCCAGGGCTGTTAATGACACTCTATATTTTATTTATGACGAAGCAACAGCAAAATTAACCATTAAAAGTGATTACGACGTCTCTACAATAGTACCTTTTGTATTGTTTGACAATCAGAATGAAGTATCCAAAAGAATTGTTAGTGGTAATTCAACAGAAACATACAGGCAATTAAATCCCGATTCTGGCAAAGGATCTTCAATGATATTTGAAAATGCCGTATGGTTTGACACCATACAATGCAAAGAACTTGACATACGTGCATATCGGACAGGCACAGACTATAATAAAATAGACAAGTGTAAGCGTTTTGAGATTGTATACAGAATAATTCCACGTAAGGTTGTAAATGAGGCACAAGACTCCTACAAATCCACAAAAGACAAAAAGGCTACCCCCGCAATGAACCGGACTGTAATAGCTGGTTCTGCCACCTTGTTAATACTGATATTCATTCTTGTATTAGTTAAGAGAAACAAAAAGAAACATAAAACGAGCATCTGTCCACAAAAGCCATCAGAACCTTTATCTACACAAAAAAACGACGCATCCGAACCGGTCCACGACAAAGAAAAAGATAGAACTTACACTGACATCCATAAAACCCGCTATTCCGTTACATTGGATCACATTAAACATAATATACAGGACTATTTCGTGATGGATATGCAAAAGGACTTTGCCGACACCTCTGTATGCAAGATATATCTTCATCACAAAGCCGTGAAGAAAATGTATGATTTCTTCAAACAATCCATTGAGGATGATGGAATAACAAATGAAACTGGATGCTATTTCGTTGGATGTTGGGAATATGAGGACACAAGACAGTCATCATACAATATTTCTATTGAAGACATAGTGGAACCTGGTGACGACATAGAACCAAGTGAATTCTCTTTCAGTTTTGGCCTACAAATAGGCGTGATGCTTTATGCAAAAAACAAACAACTGTCCGACAAAACAGGTCGCGAATATGTACACACCGTATGGATGCATTCTCATCCAGGGCTGGGTCTGTTCCTTTCCTCTCACGACCTAATGGTACAACGGCAGATAGTCAATCCAGACCATCCCAAACGAATGGTTGCCTTTGTAATTGACACAAATACTCCTGAATTCCAACTCGCCGTGTTTACACCAAAAAACAATGGCGAAATGAACAACAGTGACGACCTCTCACATCTTTATTCTCTAGAAGAACTATATAAATGGAGTCGCAAGGCTCACACAAGTGAAAACTCATCATCACAACCTTTTCCAACACATACGCCTACTATGAACGACGAACCCGAGTTATCTGTAGACGAAGAGGCGTTCTTTACAATTACGGAAAGAGATACCTCTCATCACAAGATTTGGTTCAGCGGACGCTCTATAAATGCCATTGATGACATTATGTATGAACACGCCGACAAACACATTGTCGGTGGCTATATGCTAGGCAAAACTGACAGAACCGGCAACCTTCTTATAGATGATTGCAAGCCGATTAAAGATGCCACAGAAATACCTGAAGATATCCTTGGTTTGTTGATTATTGACAGCACAGCAACCGATGATGATATCAAAGCCTACACAAGTAACAATGATGCTTCTTATGTCATCCTCTGTTACGGAGACAATGACATTTATATCATTCCTCGCACAATGGAAAACAAAGACTTTAAATCCATCAACAAATCGACACACTGTTCGATGAAAGAAATGAAAGAATGGACTAGAAGAAGAAGAATTTACAAATGAAATATTAATACCCATTATAACTATGCTAAAAAAATCTCTACTATTATTAATTTTATGTCTTCCAATTGGAGTGTGTGTATCACAGACAGGTAGCAATCATACGGGAAACAAAACAATAAAAATCAGCTCTATCACTCCATCGGAAAGGGGCGACACGCTTTATGTTGACTTCAAAATACTTCAGGGAGGAAGTAAGATATTTGACCATTCTCTTCTTAAACGCAAAGCGCAGGACGCTTTTATAATAACCGAAAATGGCAGTTCGGAAAAATACAAACCTCTGATAGATACGCTCATCGACATTAGAGACCAAAAAAGAATGTCCGATGACCTATCTATAATGATGTTAGTTGACCGCAGTCGCACCGTACCAGTAGAAACATTTGTTGCTCAACGCAATGTGGTAGAAAACTTTATGAAGGCAATGCCTGATACAAAACTTTACATTGCGTTTATGAACGACGGTACTGTTACTCCTACACAAAAAGTAGACTCGGCTATGTACTACGACTTCATCGGTAAAGATTTCTACGTGGACGAACTACACGGCGAGAAAAACTTATATCGTTCCATACTTTCAAAACTCCAAGAGTTATCAGGAAAGCAACAGGAATACTACCCACAAGTGCCCTCACATATCGACTTCGAAAACAACGACGGTGAAAAAATACTCTTCGTGTTTACAGACGGAAAGGTCAAAAATGAGAAAGGTGAATATTATGGTGGTAGCGAAGAATACGACAAATTGCGTTGGGATTATTGGAACCGCGAAGATGCCATTATTGAAGGACGAGAAAAAAACATACCGGTGTATTGCGTTTATATAGGCAGCGAAGATGAATTGGACAATGAATTACGCAATGCTATGGGATCTTTATGCATTACCGGGGATGAAGACGATATGAAAGGTCATTTTTACACCACTTTCTCGCCCGACTCGCTAGAAAGTCTAATGATGGGGACTCTCGATTCAATTGCTGCTGACTACCGACTTGTATTGTACAACCCCGAGGGGAAACTTTACGACGGTTCTAAACTTAATCTTCAGTTGACTATTCTTGATGCCACTGGCGCAGAAACAGCATTTGGTACACGCGACTACTCTATCGGCAGCGTGATGGCACCAGTCAAGGTAAAATACAAAGAAATAACATTCTGGCATCTATTATTGATTGGACTATTACTTGGATTGCTTTTGGGAGGTGTAACATTCGCTATCGTACAATTCCTACTCCCCTACATTTCTTACAAACGTTTCGAAAACAAATATATAGTACCTTTCTCGGCAACAAACTTTGGCGTGAAACGAGAACAATGCAAATACTGTAAAGGTTTCTTCCAAGAAGGTGATCTCGTAGTGACAAAATGCGAACATCATATGCACAAACACTGCTGGGAGAAGAATCGCTACCGCTGTATTGAATATGGGCATCAATGCAAAACAGGCATCCATTTCTATGATAAAGAGCATCTTTCTGACCCTAAAAACTCTACCTATCTACTTCCGTGGATAATGGCTGGTATGGCAGCGGGATTGATGGCCTGGATTTTTTTCCGTATCTTCAATTCTGCAGGTATGTTTTCCAGTTTGATGGCAAGCATCACGGTTGCTTTATATCCATTTAACGGCGAGGTTGACACCGCCGTAGTTAACGCTGCTGTAACAAAAACTTGTGGCTGGCTTCAAGGTGGTATCAGTCTTGGATTTTTCTTGACTTTGGCTTTCGGATATGTTATTGAATACCGGGAAAAAGATGCCAAGGTCGTTGGGCAACTTTTTCTGCGATCGTTATGCGGTGCCATCATAGGATTTGTAGCTTTTCTGATAGGCATTTTGATTGTTGTTGGATGCGGCAAGCACGAGACCTGCATCTGGCTTGATTGGATTCCTTGGCTTTTGTTCGCTCTTGCCGAGTCGATAGTTCTTTGGTATCGTACTGAGGTGAAACTGCGAAGTGCCCTAATAGGAGGAACGCTTTCCATATTATTCAGCTTCCTGGTAATGTATGTCTTTACAGGCAACTACACTCCTGTTTTTGGTTATATGATATATGCGACTGGTTTCGGTTGCTCAATAGCAGTAGTACACTTCCGCTCGCAGAAATATTTCCTTCGTATCGACGGTTCTGTGAAAGAAAGAGATATCGCAGTATACAAATGGATGAGCGCTACAGGCGGATTCAACCGCGTCAGTATAGGTAAAAGCATAAAGTGCGTGCTACAAATGAACTGGGATAAGAGTGAGGGCATCAGCGAACGTGCCGTAGAACTATATCTGGATAAAAACGAACGTCCTATATTACGCATTTTGGACGATGGAGTCACACAACACGGACGAAATCTGTCAAAAGGCACAGAGATTGTCCTGACCAACGGAACAGAATTCACCATAGGAAAAACACGATTCACATACATTGAGAAAGACAAAAAAAACTAATATTTCAACTATGAAAAAATCAATTTGCTTGTTAGCTTTAGCAATCTTAAGTATCACGCCACTAATGTCGCAAAAAATAAGCGGAATCTGGAAGGGCGAAAGACTCATTGTAATTGCCGACCCATCCCCTGCTGGGGATATAATCAAAGAAGTGAGATACGCTCCTCTGACAAAACTAGAAAACGAAGTTAAGAATTTGAAAAAAAGGATAACAGAGCTAGAAAAGGCCCCAAGAACTAATAATGATAAGACAAATGCACTAACCGATAGCCTTAAGTCTGTCCGTTTGCAGCTGAACAAAAAAAGTCAGGAACTAACGGCTATGCAGGATAGCATTAACTCGTTGACGACTGAGATAGCTAATTATTTAAACAAGCTAAAACAGGCTGGAGCAAAAACCGACCAACTTAACGAACGAATCAGTAGCCTTGAGACACAAATAAGTAACCTTAATGTAGAGTTGACTAACGCACTCTCAAAGAAGGACGAAAACAATAACACACTAATAGTAGATATGGCTCTTGGGATGAGCAACTTCAAGGGAGAACTGACTAATCACGATTATTGGTCTAAAGGCTTTGTTTTGTCGTCACAATTACATTCATATTATACTTTATATTTCAAAAAAATGTCACCATTTGCATTGAAATTCGGAATTGGTTTTGGTTCCTATGGTATGAATGGGTCTTTAACATCTCTATACGACACCATTCCATCTTTAAGTGATGCCGACGGGGATATTTACGACGCACGCTACAATTATAACAATATCAAAGAGAAGGTGAAATTAAACTATCTTGAAATTCCTTTGCTGATCCATATTGGCAATTCGTTCAATAGCTATGGCGTACAAGCCTGGATTGACGGGGGACTAAAAATTGGCATCAATGTGGGCTCTACCGTAGAAGGCAGCGGACTCTACAGTTCAGAAGGTTATTACCCCGCTTGGAACGTAACCATACGCGACATTGATGCACTCGGATTTGTATCCAATGCCGATGTTTATGCTAACGCAACTCAACCCAACATAAACAAAGTAGTCATATGGGCCGTAGCTGCTGCAGGTCTACGAATTCCTATGGGCAAGGTGTTAGCTTTAAATATGGCAGTCAAATGCAATTACTCTCTTTCTCCTGTGGCTACACACGAGGCCGTAAACAACAGTTTTGTTAACCACAGCTACAACCTTCTAGCCTCAGAGAAAACAAAAGTCATATCGCTGGGAGGTGCAGTTGGCCTGTCAATTAACTTCTAATCAGTTACTATTATAATTGTTTATTTATTACAATAAACATAATAAGTGGGGTGAATGCCCTTGTACAAAGTATGGAAGAACTCAGGAATAAAAAATGGGGCGACGGAGTTTATGACCTTCTCTCGTGGTTTGACACTGAACGTGTCAGAAATGCCCGAGTCCTTGTCGTAGGAGCGGGTGCTCTTGGCAACGAAGTCCTTAAAAACCTAGCCCTCTTCGGAGTAGGCAATATTTATGTGGTAGATTACGACACTATAGAGTACTCTAATCTAACAAGGTCTATTCTCTTCAGGGAAGAGGATGCTGACAAAGGGCTTTATAAAGTTGATATCGCAGCAAAACGAATCAAGGAGATTAACCACAACATAAACATACATCCTATTGTAGGAAGGCTCGACTCTGGTGTGGGTTTAGGACTATACAAAACGATGGACGTGGTTATTGGTTGCCTTGATGGACAATTAGCACGCGTGCAACTTAATCGGCAATGTATGCGGATTGGCAAAACCTGGGTCGATGGCTCGATAGAGAACCTCAAAGGCGTGGTTCGCATTTTCAGCCCCGGCGAAAGTTGTTATGAGTGTGAACTGCCACAATCAACGAAAAACATTATCTATAGCCGCACATCTTGTGCCGATGTTGCCCAACGCAGTATTTCACAAGGACGCATTCCAACGACACCTGTCATTGCATCCATCATCGGTGGTGTGCAAACCCAGGAAGCAATGAAAATTCTGCACAAAGTGCATAACAATTATAGTGAGTTCACGCCACTGGGGAATCGCTGGTTTGTTTATGAAGGATCGCACCTCTCCACCAATATTTACGAAGCACAGTTATGGTCCGACAACTGTCCTGCCCACGAGAACTGGTCTGACATCGTCACCGTGGAACATCTTGGGGCAAATATGACTGTACGCCAAGCGCTACAATGCCTAACGGACCATCTACACTGCTCACAAGTCGAAATCAACCTTCGCAACACTAGATTTGTGGACAAACTTGTCTCCAAACACGACAACCGATCCTATAATGTTATGTGCCCTGAGTATAAGGTTTCGAATTTCATAGAGAAAATCCCAGAACTCAACTGTCTTATGCCTGGCGAAATCAACCAAAGAGCCTATGAGAATATAGACGAAGAATTTCCTTACCAAGACCTGACTCTGAACGACATCGGAATCCCTTATTGGGACATTATTCAAGTATGCACTAATACAGGCCGTTTTTATGTTGAAATGGGAGCTGACAAAAAGCATTACGACTTATGATAACAAAAGGAGATATCCGCGCAGAATTGTTGATTCAGCAAAGAGATGATCTTCACGACAATTACTACATACGCAAAGAAGGTCGTTTTTATGATGGCTATAACTCTGACATCATAGAGACTACTGATGCCACGGAAAAACGTGATTATGACCATTGCATCCGGCTTTCCAGAGACGGCATTATGAATTCCTTGCCAGAAGGTCTATTTTTTTATGAAAACGAACTCTTAAAAGAGGAGTACAACACAGAGCAAATCAAGGAACTGGACAACAAACTCCACCAACAACGCAGTGAGTTGAAAGCCTTTTTCTCTGCCTTTGACAATATTTTTTTTAAAGGGGAGCAACAATTACATCAATGCATTAACGCCATAGAATGCGAACGAGACATCTTCGTGTTAAAGCATATTTATGGCAATGACCCAAACAGACAAAAAAACAGATTAGTCCAAAAACTACTGAGAGCAATTATTGACACAGACATATTAAAAGGAAACCTGACACTATTACCCATACTAGTTCGTTCGATACTTGACGTTGACACTTATTGTTATATAGACAAGAAAGTCGTTGACAACAATGATAACTCCCTCTGCTATACAGTAGTAAAATTTGTCCTTGTGATAGAAAACCTCACGAATATAGAATACAACAAGATGATGCACGACTACGAGGAGTTTTTTTCTTGGCTTGAAGACCTGTTTCTTCCTTACGATTGCGAACTTGACTACTGCATAAAAGATTATAAACAACCATTCCTTCTACAAGATCAAATAACACTTGATTATAACACCCAATTATGAGCATAATAAAAAAAATCAAATGGCGTCGTGGTATGGAGATTACTCCTGCTGTTTTCGAGGCTGTAGACCGATACAATGCCGCAATAGCCTACACTGCGTATCGGGCAGCATCGTTTGAAAGGTATGGATTATTTCCCAGCAACAGCGGCAACAGCATTATTTCGACCATTAATGGGAACCAACTACATATCACTGCACCTCCACTAATGGCACTCACCAAAACAGGACGATTAATCATTACTGATGCCATCGAGAAAATCTTTACTCTACCTGCTCCAAACGAAACCACTCTATATATTACCATAATCGAAGATGGCGAGGATAACCCCATTATTAACGATATACTTTATTCAACACCAAACTACAGGTTTGACTGTTGTGAATTTTCTGATTTAAATCCAGACAGCCTTGCCATAGCAAAGATTCACACTGAAAATGGACATTGGGCAGCAGACAAAAACTATATTCCGCCTTCGACAACCTTATATTCTTCTAAACGATTACAGAATGCTGTGCCCGAGATATTGGAGGACTGCAATGACATTTTATCATCACTTACAGAAAAAGGATATCTTGACCCTACCACATTGTTAAATCTTCTCATCTCAGAACTTTCTGTTTTTGACGGATCGGAATCTCCAAAGTCATTATGGATTCTCATTTATAAAATAACAGCATTTCTTTCATCTTTGGATTTGGTGTTAGAGGATGTTCCTTCTTTGCCTCAAATGCAAAAGTTCAATAACGATGACATCTATCTATGTTTGCATAACCTATGCGAATATATCAATAAATTTGCTATCGCTGTAAAGAATCTTGATGCTGTTGAGTCGTCCAAACCCATAGCCAAAATGACAAGAATTATAGAACAACCTCAAGAAGAACAAAAAGACGAGTTTGACCCAAGCTATATAAAAATTTAAATCATTACAATGCCTCTATCAATTCCACTACAGTTCGACAACCAGCACGGGTTCGAAAGAGAAACTCACACTACCGAATCAATAAAGCAGTTTATTGAGTTACTGGTGAGCTGCCATCTCGGGTCCTGCTCGTCAAACCCTTCATTTGGCTTTATTTTCAAAAACTGCCGATTTGAAAATTTCGATGAAAAGAAAGGGTCTATCGCAACACCAGAGAATACCGATATTATTACACCTTCCCACACATTCAAAATAAAAGGCAATTCTGGAAATTTCAACACATTTGCTCGAGAACTGAAAGAACAGTTATCCATTTTCGAACCTCGGTTGCGAGACATAAATATCAAAATGGAGTACTATGCTGTTACTAAGAAAATCGAATTAAAAATTAAGGGGTTTGTCATTGACAAAACAATAGAAAAATTTGAACACACTATATTTATTCACGTTTGGTAACTATGGCTAACAATAATGATACTAATAATATCCTAAACGAAATCAAGCACGTATGGTCTGCCGAAGGACTTTCCGCAAACTTGGCCGATAATAATTTCAAAGCCCTGCTTGACGATCCAGCAGTAAGACTACTGGTGGGGGCTGTGCTTCATCAATCCGCACTGTTAACTGACGAAATCAATTCCTTTCAGTCCGAGTTAACCAATTCTCTTATTGATTTCTGCGGTCCTTCCACTCTATTCCAGTCCTCACCTGCTGTTGGCATACTACAAACAGCAAAACGCATCAAACGTGGACTCACAGATGAGGAGACTTCTATTATTGACGATAAAACAGTATTTACCATCACTCCAAACCCTCAATCAAAAAAAGATCGATTCTCTTTTATCCCAATATTGGAAACCGCAGTTCTGCCTGTAGAAATCAGAAACGTCGAACAAATTGCACATAACGGGTGGAGGATATCATTAGAGGAAAAAGAGCCGATAGAATCTCTCGCAGGTTTATCTTTCTATTTCCCCCAATCTATATCGTACGGTACATTTAAGTTATACTCTAATGGCGAATCCATCAACTGCGCTAATTTACACGAGTTAGACAGACTACCATTCTCCAAGTCATTTCTATATGGAGTACCATTCTCTAGAAACACTATGCAATATGTCACCCTACAGACTATCCACGACAAACTATGCTGCTGTGCTTCCGACTTCTTTGTTGTACTGAACGATAAAACCGCCAGCAACATCTGTCGACAAAACGGATTAATCATAGTCGACATAAAATTAGAAAACTCAAATTCAGTTATTCAGCTATCTGACCAAAACATACTTATCAACTGCATACCTGTCATTAACGCAACGCCTCACACTAACTCCTTATCAAAACAGCATCCATTAGAAAGTTTTATTCTCAAAGACGAGGATTTCTTGGCTCTTCTTCCTTCAAATGAATTCCCAGATATTCAAAATCATATTAGCATCCGTACCACTGGTTCTATTCGAATGGGACATCAACTATGGATGAAACGTATGGTCAGTCTTTTAGATCAATATAATGCAGACCACATACTCCTAAAAGAGACACTGGGCAATAAATTGGAATTACTGACTGAAGTCTTCCTGCCTATGTTGCGAGAAAAAATAGAAAACGACAGCAACTGGGGCCAGGAATTCTGCCTGTCTTTGAACGATAAAAGTATTGACTCCATTAATGTAACTTGGTTATCTACACAAGGCGCAAAGGCCAACGGATTAGATCACACCGCATTAGTAAACACTTCCGCCCCATTTATTGACGATGACAATGGAAGAACAAAACTTGTTACCACAACAATCGGCGGAAGTGATGCTGTGGATGACCTGGAAAAGAAAAAGGCACTTACTAAATCCTACCTTATTGCAAACGATAGAATTGTAACCAAATCAGACTTGGTAATATTCTGCAAACAATCTCTTCATAATATTTTTAATCTGTCTGATGATGATATAATTGAAATGCGTTCAGAAAACAAGATCATAAAAAATGAACACGGTTTATACGAACGTGCTCTGATACTGTATATTTTCATACGTCCAGATTGTATAAATATTGAACAAACAGAAAATTATCTACAAAGGATGATAAAATCCCGAACTACATCCGCCACACCAATCTTAATCAATCTTGTTGAATACGGGCAATAACTACACTATGTCATACAAACAGTTCCTGAATCTAATTCTTATCATTCTTGTTCCCTCTGTGGCATTTTCGCAAGTCAACGACAACGAATACAACGTTTCCGATAAACCGAGTGGAGTGGATCATTCGCAAAGTGTTCAATTTGCCCCAATACAAGAGAATTCCAATCTTGAAGAAACGGACACATACTATGACGGGAATGAAGATACTACTTATTACAATTATGCCAATTGTGAATTAAAAATCAACAAACTAATCCGTCACGCAAAAATGTTCATTGGGACGCCATACGTTTGGGCTGCCAATGGACCTGATTCTTTTGACTGTTCCGGATTTGTCCATTATCTGTATAGCTACGCTGGAATTGATGTCAAACGCAACTCAAAACAGCTATCACAAGGGGGAAGTTATGTCCCTTTAAGAAAAGTAAAAAAAGGAGATTTAGTATTCTTTGTCTCAGGTACACCTCCTGAACGCGATATAACTCACGTAGGAATTGTCATAAGCGACTACGATAAAAAAAACAACGATTTCCGTTTCATCCACGCAAACAGAGGAGCAGGTTGCGTCTCTATTGATAACTATAAAGATTCTCGATTCAAAAACTCCTACGGAGGGGTAAGACGTTATTTTGACTGTTTGAATTATGACTAATTATCAGCCATAAGTATGCTACAATGCAGAAATTGTCACATCTTCACGTGGCATCACAAACCGTCTCCACAAATTCCACCCTAAGCCTCTGCTCTTTGCCCCGATTCAAAGGCCAAACACTCTGCGGATAAAGCCGACGACCTGTTCCGGCAGCGGGGTTTGCAGGTCGAAGGCGATTAGTTTGAGGGCGGCGAAGGGGTCGAGCTGGCGTTCGATTGCCGACTGCTGCTCATCGCTGCCGATTGCCGACTGCTGCTCGTCGCTGACGATTGCCGACTGCTGCCCGTCGCTGCCGATATGGAAATAGTCGCGAATGAAGATGTTCCAGATGCGGCGCATCGTGGCGTTGTCGAGGTGGTAGAGGTGCTGCGTCAGAGCCTCGTCGTTCAGGTTGCAGGCCAGGTGGAACATACCGAGGTCGAAGAGCGGATTGCCCCAGCGAAAATCGCCAAGGTCGATCCAGAAATCCGTAGTGCCTTCGTTGGCAGCAGGCCCGACGGCGTTGGTGATGACATTGCCGATATGCATATCGCCGTGCAGGCAGGTGGTGGCATCGGGCACCTGGGCAATGAAAGCAAGAATCTTCTCCTTTTCGGCATCGCTGAAGCGTGTGCTGCTTTGCACCACCGTTGCGGCGTGCTCCTTTTCCGACTGGAAGACCGCCGTGTTGCAGGGTGTGCTGTGCAGCGTCAGGCACATACGCGCAAAGCGGTGGGCAATTTCCTCGCAGCTGTCGGGACGGTTGCTGACATAGCGGGCAAAGGATTCCTTGGGGTCTATGCGGCGAAACTCGGCACCGAAGCGAATGCCGTCGGTGACCAAGCGGCCCGGCATCGGTGTCGGGACGTTCATCCGCTGTACGGCGCTGGCCATCTGCAACTCATTCTGCGGCACGGCCTTGTCGACACCCGTGTTGTAGAACTTCACCATCGTCTGCCCGTCGCGGTGGTTGTAGCTCGTGGCATAGTATCCGCCGCCGCTTTCCACATAGTCGTCGAGACTGACAGGATGCGCCTCGTCGTAGTCCATCAGGCCAAAAGTCTGGTCAAGCAGGCGGACAAACTCCTGAAAAGGCAGGGTCTCGGCCAGTTCGAACAGCGCTCCCGCCAAACCGCGGTAGTACCACTCGATATCCTTCTTGCCGCCGGGAGCGTGGAAACGGCTCCACAGCTTGTCGCCGACAAGCCGATAGTCGCCAGCAATGGCGCGGATGTTCGACAGTTTGTCGCCGATGGCCACTATCTTGCTGTCGTGGTCGGCAGCGGCAAGCTGGTCAAGCTGCACCTGCTTCTTGCCACGCCAATCCAGGCTCTTGTCCTTGGGCGCCGTTTCGTGCTGGACAAGTGTGGCCACGCGGTCGCCAAACTCGCTGCGTATCTGCTCAACGGTGACGTCCGTGTCCTCGACGACATCGTGAAGGATGGCTGCCGCCAGCAACTCCTGGTCGTTGGTGATGGTGGCGACGATGGCTGCGGCCTCCATCGGGTGGATGATGTAGGGGAAGCCCTTGCCGCGACGCTCGGTGCCGCGATGGGCCTCGACAGCGAAGCGGGCTGCGCGGTCGAATAGACTTGTTTCGAGTGGGTTGTTCATATATTGCGTTAGTGCGTTATTGCGTTAATGCGTTAGTGCTGACGCGGTAATCACTTCTCCGTTCTCACATCTCCGTTCTCCTCTTTTCGTTTTCGTTTTGGTTTTCGTTTTCGTACGAAGTTCTCCGTTCAGCTTACTATGTTTATCTTCTTGGCTTGCTGGTAGATGCGGCTGGCGCGCTGCGCGTTGTAGGGGCTCTCGCCATAGAGGGCGGCAAACATACGCACCAAGCCGGCCTCGCCGAATCCCTGTTTCAGGATATAGACGATGCAAAGGTTCTGAAGCGTAAGCGAATAGGCTATGATGTCAAGCCCCGTGCCGGCCAGCTGGATCAGTGCCAGCTGGTAGGCCGCATCGCTGTTTTCGACGCGGAGCCGCTCCACATCGCCGATGGTCTTCAATCCCATATGCACCAGCACTTTGTAATATGGCATCAGGCTGTCGTCGTACAGCTCGGCCTGGTTGATGGTGGCCATCTTGTCGGCCAGGCGCTTGAAAGGCCTGAGGTCGCAATAGCTGCGGAAGGTGTCGCCATTGAGCGGCACCTCGTCGAAATTGCCGCTGGCCACAAGCGACTGCACGTTGCGGCGATAGTCGGTGATTTCCTTGCGGATGCGGCTGAACTGCTCGTCGGCCAACTCCAGCATACCCGCCAGGCGGCTCATATTGCGCTGGTACTCGACGGGGATTTCCACGTCGCTCTTGTAGCCCATATCGTGCTGCATATTGGCCCACACGTGCTGCAGGGCGCTGCGCATCTGCAGTTCGAAGCGCGTCTCGTTGAGCTCCGGCATCGACGGGTCGTCGCACATCGACTTGGGTATGCGGCAGATGTAGTGCAGCGACATATATCCAAAGCGGTCTATTTCAAGCATCTTGCGCTTGTCGACCGAGTTGTCCCAGTCGATGTCGAACATACGCTCCACCAGTGCCGAGATGATGTCCACCTCGTCGCTGAAGAAGGTGATGATGCGCGCGCCGAGGATGTCGGTGATGTCGTCGAGGGTACGGTATTTGTAGCCTTTCAGTTCCAGCTTGCCGGTCAGGCTTTTCTCGCTCTTGATGCGCGCCTCAAGGCCGGCGACGACGATATTCTTCTCGTCAAGGCTCCTGCGCAGCGTTTCGAGCACCAGCTCCTTGATGCGGTTAAAGACAGGCAGTTTGGCACGATACTCGTCGAGTATCATTTCGCAGTGCATATCGAGCATAGCCAGACTAAATTATGGTTATGATATTGGAGAAGCCCGTGATGTCGAAAACCTCCTTGACCTGCGGGTTCATATTGCGCATCACCATCTTGCCGCTGTGGGCCATAACGCTTTTCTGCAGCATCAGGAATATGCGCAGCCCCTGCGACGAGGTGTAGCTCATCCCCGTGCAATCGATGTCGATATCAGGGTGTTCGGCTTCCATCAGCGGGTTGATGTCCTGCTGGAACTGGTCGGCATTGGTGGTATCCAGGCGTCCGTCGAGGGTCACAAGGGTTTTATTGTCTTGCTTGGTTATTTTTACGTCCATAGTCACACTTTTTTTGTCATTGTCAATACGTTGTTGCCGTCCTCATAGCGATAGTCGATGGTGTCCATCATCTTCTTGCAGAGGAAGATGCCAAGGCCGCCAATCTCGCGCTCCTCGGCCGAAAGCGAGATGTCGGGGTCTTCGCGCTCCAGCGGATTGAAGGGAACGCCGGCATCGCGCAGCTCGATGGTGAGGATCAGCGAGTCGTGGTCCAGGCTCGTGCCCGCCTCCAACCAGCCGATGCCGCCATCATAGGCATAACGCACCACATTTTCTACAGCTTCTTCAATCGAAAGGCGCAGTTTGAACTTCAGGGCCTCGTCGTCGGGCATATCGGGCGACGACATCAAGTATTCGATTATTTCGCTGCTCTTGTCCTTTATGGGATTGAATCGTTTTTTCATTGTTGATATTATTTTAAACCTTAACTTTAACCTTAACGTTAGTTTTAACCTTAACTTTAACCTTAACCTTAACTGGCTGCCGCCTAACGGATTGCTGGAAACATTCTGAAGTTAACGTTAAGGTTAAGGTTAACGTTCATATCTTCACACTCATTATCGTTATATCGTCGTTTTGGGCGTTGCCGTCGGCAAAGGCCTTCACCGACTCCATCAGGCCCTCGGCCACTTCGCGCTCGCTGGTGTTGCCGTTGCGCACCGTCTCCGAGGCGGCGTAGGCCAGCAGGCGCTCGTTGCCATAGAGGCTCTTGTCGGCGCGCTCGGCCTCGTTCACGCCGTCGGTATAGGCCAGGATGCGGGTGCCCGGCTTCAGGTCGATGCTCTCGGCCTTGTAGGGGAAATCGGCAAACAGGCCTATCGCCAGGTTGGGTTTGGCCTTCAGGAAATAGGGGTCGCCGTCGGGCGGAATGACGACGATGGGATTGTGCCCGGCGTTGCAATAGTCCAGCCGGCCCGTCGTCAGGTCCAGACGGCCCACAAAGAGGGTGACGAACATATTGTTGCTATTCGTGTCCACCACGCTGTTGTTTATGCGGCTCATCGTCTCCTCCATCGGCAGGTTGAGGCCCGCCACAAAGCGCAGCGAGGCCCGCGTGATGGCCATCATCAGCGAGGCCGGCACGCCCTTGCCGCTCACGTCGCCAACCGAAAAATAGAGGGTGTTCCCCTTCAGAACGAAATCATACAGGTCGCCGCCCACCTCCTTGGCCGGATGCAGCACGGCATACAGCTGCGGCGGAAAGTCGTTGCACAGCATACCCATCTGTATGTTGCGCGCCACGTTCAGCTCCGACTCCATACGCTCGTTGGCGCGCGTGGTGACCTTCAGCTCCTCGATATAGTCGGCTATCGAGTTCTGCATATACATAAAGCTGTCGCGCAGGTGCAGCATCTCGTCCTGGCTCTTGATTTCGGGCAGCTTGGCGTTGAAGTTGCCTTTGGCGATATTCAGCGCCGACTCCGACAGCTCGGTGATGGGCTGCGACAGGCGCCGTATGGTGCGGCGGCAGGCGAAAAAGAGCACCACCAGACCGGCGAGGCCTATCAGCATCAGGTTGAAATTCATCTGGGCCGACCGCCTCAGCACGTCGCGGTACTGGCACACGATGCTCAGCATCCACCCGTTGTGCAGCGGCCCGTAGACCACAAACGACAGCTCGCGCCCCTTGCCGATGCGGCGCCTTATGCTGTCCTTGCCCAGCCTCATATCCTCGCCCAGGGCCGCCAGCTCCTTGTCCTCGGCAAAGCTCTTGCGTATCTGCGCAATGATGGCGGTGTCCTTGATGCCCACGATGCAGTCCTCGCTGCAGCTGATGGTGGTCAGCGAGTTCTTGTAGGGGCGCAGCTCCTCGACCTTCCTCTCCATCCAGTCCACGCCCAGGTCGCTCACCACGATGCAGGCCAGATGCTCCGTCCCCGGCAAATAGACCGGCGTGCAGTACGAAGCCACCATCTTACTGCTGTCCACCAGCGACTTGTGGGGCGGAATCCAAAAGGCATCCTTCTTTTCCTTGGCTGTGGTGACAAGCCAGTCGGCCGGCGAATCCATCGCGTCGTCCACCATCGAACCTGCGGCAATATCGCCGCCCGGCACTTCGCAGCCGTAATATATCAGATTGCCCGTGCAGGAAGGCACAATGACATAGCTGCCGCAGACGAGCGAATCGCCCTCGACGGTATACTTCACCAGCTGCACCATCGGGTCGGCACCGCCTGCATCGCTGCCCATCATCGACAGCGTGTGTGCCGCCACGGTTTTGGTCACCACCTCCACCTCGCTGAGCGGCTTCTCGATGTCGCTGATGGTGCCGTGCAGTATGTGCTGTGTGGCGCGCGTGGCCTCGTCGGCTATCAGCTGGTGCGAAACCACCGCCACAACGACAAGCATCACAACGATAATCACCGACACAATGCCGATTATGCGCCAGCTCAACCTGTTCGAAAAACTTTTTCTACCCATCAGGTACTTCTTTTGTTATATTTGTTTTACAACCATTTACGACCCAAATCCCCCACACATACACCTCGCAAATAAAATGCAAATATACAAAAAAAACACATTCGCCACACAAAAAGAGCGCAAAAACCTGCGCCAAAGTCCCCTAAACACAAAAGCCACAACCTGAATATCAGCCCATTAATGCAAAAAAGAGAACAAAATCGCTTCGGTTGCTTTTTTTTGCGTAATTTTGCAGCCCTGAAACAAACAAACATCAACAATATGAATTTTGTAGATTACATCGCCGAAAACGCACCCATCACCAATCTGCCCGACCTGCCGGGATTCATCAGCCTACAGCACGACAACCCCGTCGGACTGCCCCTGTGGCTGCAGCTGGCCGTCATCCTTGTCCTTGCCGAGGTTATGGCTTTTGTCAACTACCGCGTGCGCTACAAAGGCGCGTCAGGCCTCTATCCGCTGCTCTACACGCTCTTCGGCGTCACCGTGCTGGCCTGCGGCTACTACTGCTTCCAGTGCACCTTCCCCGAATACAAAGTGTGGGACGACATCGACCCGCGGCCCTTCATCGGATGGTTCTGTATGCCCTCCATCGTCGGCTGGCCGCTGGCGCTGCTGATGCTCCTCCTCCTCACCCACGTCATCTATAGCATCCTGACGGCCCTGATGCAGATTGTCGCACAGCTCTCGGTCGAGGCTCACTACACCGACAACAAGCCCTGGAAAGAGTGGAAAGCCGAGGTCTTCATTATGCTCGTCGGCTCGCTGGCCGTCTCCGTGGCCCTCTTTGCAAGCTACACCGCCTCGTCGTGGATACTCGTCGCCACCGAACTGCTGATAGTCCTCTTCGTCGTCTGCAAAATCATTGCCGACACCGTCCGCAGCCGCCGCTTCGGCTGGTCGCTGCTCATCGGCCTCATCTACCTTGTCGGCATCGAAGTGTGCTTTATGCTCTCGCTCGAGTGCCTGCGCGGATGCGTCTTCTTCATCGTCGTCCTCGCCGCCTTCCTCACCCAAGCCAAAGCCCGCAAGAAAAAAGCCTACAAAGAAGACGCCGAACAATAACCAAAACGAAGACGAAAACCAAAACCAAAACCAAAACGATAAGTAAATGGTCAAAAATAACTTTCATTTTTTAACAGGAATTACCATAAATTGGCCAGGAATTAACCAGAAATTTATTTTTCTTTTAA
>OCTW011607251.1_pt1 | contig 38256 bp, 21 predicted proteins | sample 1539671 | NCBI WGS metagenome assembly OCTW01 (sample SAMN02144230, study PRJEB22623) | gut metagenome | biome: sheep rumen | host: Ovis aries | place: New Zealand
GAGGTCGGCCACCACGCCGCCACCGGCGAAGTCGATGGTGTTCTTGCTGCCGCCGTTCACCTCGATGACGCTGTTGTCGAGGGTGAAGTTCTGGATGAGGCACTTCTGGCCGTTGGCGAAGAAGAGCTGTGCGGGAAGTCCGTTCACCTTGACGCCCTGGATGAGGACATCGCCGAGCTTATAGAATCCCGACTCGTCCAGCAGGCTCTCGGGGAGCGTGGTGTTGACTGCAATCATCGCACCTGAGAGTGCGGTGGCGTCGATGACAGCCGGGTTGGCATCGTCGCCCTTGATGGTCAGCGCACCGCTGACGGGGATGGTCTGTCCGACGGTATAGGCACCGCCTGCTGCCAGGTTGATGGTGATGGCGGCGGGGTAGGGATTGCTGCCCATGGCTGTTGCCAGTTCGGCTGCGATGTCAGTGCCGCTGGCTGGCGAGATCTCTATGGCCTCACCGATGGTGGGCACTGGAGGCTCAGCCACCTCGGCTTTCAGTCCGAAGAACTGGATGGTGGTGCCTTTGGCAGAGAAAGTGTATGAGGCGCCCTCAGTCAGCTCATAGACCTTGGTGACAAAACCGAACTTCTCATCCTCGGTCTTGGAGTCGAGTGTGAGGATGCCGTTCATCAAGGTCATGTCGGCGCGGTTATACAGTTTCAGGTCCTTTCCGTCGTTCGACTCGTAGACGTCATTGGCAGGCTGCCGGCGGTAATAGACCGTCAGTGTGACATCCTTCTTGGCAGTGACGACCAGTGAAGTGCTGCCTTCCTGCTCGGTGCCATCCGGTTTTTCAGTAGAAGGCAAGTTGGCATTGCGCACTTGAATGAAATGGGTGAATTCCTCACCGGCGATAGTGATGGGTGAGCTCTTGAGAGAGGTCTCAAAAACGGTCTTGACAGTCAGGGCCTCGTCGTCGATCAGGGTCGAGCCTGGTGCGGTAGGCGTGCTCTCATCGGCTTTCCAGGTGGTTGCCGCATAGGCGAACACCGACATGAAAGCGATGGTCAGTAGTGCTAATCTTGTCTTCATGGGGATTCGTTTTAGATGATGAATGTTTTGGGTAATTTTTTTGTATTTTACAAAGGTAAAACAAAAAATCCAACAATCGCCAAAAAAATCCAGCGAATTTTTGAAAAAAGTGAAAAAAGATGATTTTCGCCCGTTTGCCTACGTCGGTCGAAATTCAGTCAGTTGCATCGGATAAATTCAGTCACGCACGAGTTCGCTAACTTGATTATGCAGGTCAGAGGGGTTATCCCCTCTTTCCCGATAAAGAACCGTACGTGCAACTTTCACCGCATACGGCTCTTGTTCGGGCGGATTTGCATTTGTTGGGCTCTTGTTGGGACGGATTTACATTTGTTCGGATCTTGTTGGGACGGATTTGCATTTGTTCGGACGGATTTGTAATCCGTCCGCATAGAGTATTAGCATTTGTAATGCGCTTTTATCGGATTACAAATCCTGATATTCATGGCATCGGGATTGCAAATCCCGATGAACAACTGAACAACGACAAATCCCGATGAACAAGGAGACGCCTCAATGCGACGTCTCTACATTTGACTCTTCGGAGTCGTCGTTCGGACGGATTTATAATCCGTCCGCAAAGAGTATTAGCATTTGTAATGCGCTTTTATCGGATTACAAATCCTTACACTCACAGCATCGGGATTACAAATCCCGATGAACAACTGAACAACGGCAAATCCCGATGAACTGCGAACTAAAGCAAATTCCGATGAACAACGGAACAACGGCAAATCCCGATGAACGGTTCAGAAAGTTGGGCCAGGGTTATATTTTTAGACGTTACCTTTGCCCGTCTCAGGTTTTTTGCCTATTTTTGTGGGCTCTATACCAACATCCATACCGCATGGAAGCCCTATTGCACTACTGCTGGAAGCACAAGCTCTTCCCCCTCGCCACACTCATGACCGTCGACCAGAAGGTGGTCGAGGTGATTGACCCTGGACTGCACAACCGACATGCCGGGCCTGATTTCTTCAATGCCAAGGTGAAGATAGACGGTACGCTGTGGGTGGGCAACGTGGAAATCCACGACAAGGCCAGCGACTGGTTCGCCCACGGGCACGACCATGACCCGGCCTACGACAATGTCGTGCTCCACGTCTGCGGCAAGGTCGATGGGGTGGTGCGTACCAGCAACGGTAGGACACCGCCACAGATGGCACTCAGTGTGCCCCGGCACGTCAGCGACCACTACGAGGAATTGCTCCGTACCGACCATTATCCACCCTGCTACAAGATCATCCCCAGCCTGTCGCGGCTCCTCGTTCATAGTTGGATGAGTGCGCTCCAGACCGAGCGGCTGGAGCAGAAGACCGAGGCCATCAGGCGGCGGGTGGCTTTCTGCGACGGGTCGTGGGAGGCAGGCTATTTCGTCACCTTGGCACGCAACTATGGTTTCGGAGTCAACAGCGATGCTTTTGAGGCATGGGCCAAGAGCATCCCGCTGCATGCTGTCGACCATCACCGTGACGACCTCTTCCAGGTAGAGGCGATCTTCATGGGGCAGGCGGGTCTGCTCGAAATGCAGGCCGTGCCCGAACGGTATCAGCAGGCGGCGCTCAACGAGGGCTATTTCGCTCGGCTGCGGAATGAATACCTCTACCTGGCGCATAAGTTCGGCCTCCGTCCCATCGACCACAGCCAGTGGAAATTCCTGCGCATGAGGCCGCAGAACTTCCCGCATATACGCATCTCCCAACTCGCCCATCTCTACTACTCGCGGAAGGCCGGACTGAGCCAGTTGGTGGAGTGCGGGGATGTGGCCGCCCTCACCGAGGCCCTCTCCACCCAGGTGACCCCATACTGGCAGACGCATTACGTCTTCGGCAGCGAGAGTCCAAGAAACGGCAAGCACCTCTCGCCGTTCTCCATCAACCTGCTGATCATCAACACAGCTGTGCCGATGCTCTTCGCCTATGGGCGCTACAAAGGCGACGAAGCCCTCTGCGACAGGGCCTTCACCCTGCTCGAACAGCTCCGGGCGGAGAACAACCACATCGTAAGGATGTGGCAGGAATGTGGGCTCCAGGTCGACAACGCCGGCGACAGCCAGGCCCTGATCCAACTGAAAAAAGAATACTGCGACAAGAAGGACTGCCTGCATTGCCGCATCGGATACGAATACATGAGAAAATGAAATACGTTTTTGAGACACGCCTCGAAGTGCGTGACTATGAATGCGACATCGAGGGCATCGTCAACAATGCCAACTACCTGCACTACATCGAGCACACCAGGCACCTCTTCCTCAAGAGTCTCGGTGTGAGTTTCGCCGATATGCACGCCAAGGGCGCTGATGCCGTCGTGGCACGCATGAACCTGCAATACAAGGTGCCCCTGAGGTGCGACGACGTGATGATCTCACGCCTGTCGCTCCACAAGGAGGGGGTGAGATATATCTTCCACCAGGACCTCTTCAGGGCCGGTGACGAGACGCTGGCCTTCAGGGCGAAAGTCGAACTGGTCTGCCTCGTCGACGGGCGGTTGGCCGCCACAAGTCCCTATGATGAGGTGTTCCGTGAATTCTTAGACCATGACGACCATGAACAAAGAGACTGAGACCCTGAATGCGATGACCCTGGCGAGACTGAGCTATTTCAACCTGGCCATGGTCATGCAACTCTACCGGGCGGCGGGCAGCGCCACCGCGGTGATCGACAACCGCAACAACATCAGGGATATCATCCCCGACGCCTCGCTCCGACTGCTCGACGCGCTCCGCGACTACGACGTGATGCGGCAAAGGGCCGAGGAGGAATGGGAATACGACCAGGCTCATGGCATCAGGCCGCTGGCCATCTCCGACCCCGACTACCCACAGCGACTGGCCGAGTGCGCCGACGCACCCCTCGTGCTCTACTATCTGGGCAACGCCGACCTCAACCAGGCGCGCGTGATTAATATCGTGGGGACCCGCAAGAGCACCCTTTACGGCGAAGACCTCGTCAGGAGGTTCGTGGCCGACCTGCGCGCGCTCTGCCCCAAGGTGCTCGTGGTGAGCGGACTGGCCTACGGCATCGACATCATCGCCCACAACAACGCCCTGCAACAGGGACTGGAGACGGTGGGGGTGCTCGCCCACGGACTCGACACCCTCTACCCGCACGCTCATCGGAAAACGGCCAGCAAGATGCTCTCGCAGGGCGGACTGCTCACCGAGTTCATGACACACACCAATGCCGACAAGATCAACTTCGTGAGGCGCAACCGCATCGTGGCGGGCATGTCGGATGCCTGCATCGTGGTGGAGAGCGCAGCCCACGGGGGGAGTCTCATCACGGCGGAGATCGCCCGGGGATACGACCGCGACGTGTTCGCCTTCCCCGGCCGCATCGGCGATGCCTGTTCGGAGGGTTGCAACAACCTGATTCGCGACAACGGGGCCGCACTGCTCACCGACGCCGGGGCTTTCGTCAAGGCCATGGGGTGGGAGACCGATGCCCAACTGGAGAAAGCCCGGCAGGAGGGCATCGAGCGGAAATTGTTCACCCCGATGACCCCCGACGAGGAGACGGTGGCCCGCATCCTGTCGCGCAACAACGACCTGCACCTCAATATGCTCTCGGTGCAGACCGGCATTCCCGTCAACCAGCTCACCGCCGTCCTCTTCGAGATGGAGATGAAGGGGCTGGTCAAGACGCTTGCCGGCGGCATGTATCACTTGCTCAACTGAAGAAAATGAAAATAGGAGATCTCTCTTTTCCTGACAGGCCGGTCTTCCTCGCTCCGATGGAGGATGTCACCGACATCGGGTTCCGGCAACTCTGCAAGCGCTTCGGCGCCTCGATGGTCTACACGGAGTTTGTGAGTGCGGAGGCACTCGTGCGCTCTGTCAACAGCACCGTGGCCAAACTGGCCATCAGGGATGAGGAGCGGCCCGTGGGCATCCAGATCTACGGGCGCGATGTCGAGGCCATGGTAGAGGCGGCGAAGATGGTGGAGGAGGTGAGGCCTGACGTCATCGACCTCAATTTCGGCTGCCCCGTGAAGAAGGTGGCCGGGAAGGGCGCCGGCGCCGGGATGCTGCGCAACATCCCCCTCATGCTCGAGATCACCCGCGAGGTGGTCAAGGCGGTCCATGTGCCCGTGACGGTGAAGACCCGTCTGGGCTGGGACCTGGAGAACATCGTCATCGGCGACCTGGCGGTGATGCTGCAGGACTGCGGCATCAGTGCGCTCACCATCCACGGCCGCACCCGATCGCAGATGTATACCGGGACGGCCGACTGGCAACCCATCGCCCAGGTGAAGGCCGACCCCCGCATCCATATCCCCATCATCGGCAATGGCGACATCTGCTCGCCGGAGGATGCCAAGCGGGCTTTCGATGACTATGGCGTGGATGCCGTGATGGTGGGCAGGGCAACCTTCGGACGGCCTTGGATCTTCAGGGAGATCAGGCACTTCCTCGATGGTGAGGAGCCAGACGAGAAGATGGACTTCTCGTGGAAACTCGACGTGCTGGAGGAACAGCTGCGCATCAACGTGGAGCGCATCGATGAGTACCGCGGGATCCTCCACACCCGACGGCATCTCGCTGCCAGTCCGATCTTCAAGGGCATTCCCAATTTCCGATCCACCCGCATCGCCATCCTCAGGGCGGAGCGCATGGATGAACTGATGGCCATCCTCGAGGACGTGAGGAAACAGCTGGCCTGACAACCTACAACGCAAGCATGACTACAATCCGATTTGAAGACAACTATACGGCCACTGTGCCTTGTGTGGCCACGGTGGGCTTCTTCGACGGGGTGCACCTCGGTCACCAGCATCTGATCCGCATGGTCAACGAGGAGGCGCGCCGCCACGGTCTGGCATCGACCGTCATCACCTTCGACGCACACCCCCGCCAGGTGCTCGACCCGTCGTTTCAGCCGCAGCTGCTCACGTCGTTCGGCGAGAAGATGGAGCGCATGGCGCTCACCGGCGCCGACCAGTGCGTGGTGCTGCCGTTCTCGCGTGAGATGGCAGCGCTCTCGGCCCGGTCGTTCATGCAGACGGTGCTGGGGCAGCGGCTCTGCGCCAGGATGCTGATGACAGGCTATGACAACCGGTTCGGTCACAACCGCGCCGAAGGTTTCGACGACTATGTGGCCTATGGCCGGCAGTTGGGCATCGAGGTGGTGAAAGCCACGCCCCTGACCGTCGGCGAGATCAACGTGAGCAGTTCGGTCATCCGCCGGCTCATCTCCGAGGGCGATGTCGAGACTGCGGCCAAGTGCCTGGGCTATGACTACTCCCTCACCGGGAGCGTGGTGGGAGGTTATCAGCAGGGGCGCAAACTGGGTTTCCCCACCGCCAATCTCAGTCTGGAGGAGCCTGCCAAACTGCTGCCCGCCTCGGGTGTCTATGCCGTGAAGGCCAGGATCGGCGGGAGCCAGGAGTGGAGGAGGGGTGTGATGAACATCGGCAGCCGGCCCACCTTCCATGGCGACCATGTCTCCATCGAGGTGCATCTCCTGGATTATGAGGGCGACCTCTACGGACAGGCCCTCACCGTGGCCGTGTGTCACCGGCTGCGGGAGGAGTGCAAGTTCGACCAGCCCTCCCAGTTGGTCGTGCAGATGCAAGAGGACGTGAGGAAGACCCATGAGTTTTTCGACAAATATCAATTATCATGAGAAATAGAGTTTTTGACGCACTACTGTACGTGTTTGTTTTCATCCTTGTGCAGTTCTTGGTGACTTATGCCGTGATCTTCGTCTGGCAGTTGGCCGACGGGAAGAGTATGCAGGCCGCTCTGGGCGCCCTGTCGCAGGAGTCGCTCACCCTGACAGCCCCGATGCTGATCGTCACTCAGGCGGTCTATAGCCTGGTGCTGCTGGTGTTGTTCGTCTCCCTCAGGTGGTGCCGCGTGTCACGGAGCTACCTGCGCAGCAAACCCCTCGGGGTGATGTCGTGGGCGGCTGTCGCCGCCCTGGGCACCATCATTCCTTCGGAACTGTTTCTGGAGATCGTGAAGCTCCCCGACATCAATTCCGACCTTCTGGTGCCCGTCATGCAGAACCGGTGGGGATACCTGGCCATCTGCATCTTCGCCCCGCTGGTCGAGGAGATGGTGTTCCGGGGTGCCATCCTCAGGGCATTGCTCGACGGGATCAGCCATCACTGGGTGGCCATCACCCTGTCGGCGGCTTTGTTCGCCCTCGTCCATCTCAACCCGGCGCAGATGCCCCATGCCTTCTGCCTGGGACTCTTGCTGGGCTGGATGTACTACCGCACGGGGAGCATCATCCCGGGCATCGTCGTGCATTGGGTGAACAACACGGTGGCTTATGTGGTGGTCAACCTGTTTCCACAGACCATCGACACCGGCATCACCACCATGCTGGGCGGCGACACGACGCGCATCCTGCTGGCAGTGGCGTTCTCGTTGTGCATCTTCGTGCCGGCGGTCGTGCAGCTCCACCTGAGAATGCGGCGCACCGCCTGACCCGAAGGATCCGCCGAGTCAGAAAAAAACTGAGGCCGTCGTTCAAGCGACGGCCTCTTTTCACGTTAGTATGCTATGAAAAAAATTTGAGAGAATTGAAACTTCACAGTTTCGTTTTTTTTTGTTTTACTAAACATCTGATATTATAGAGAAAGCATAGAAATTGTCTTATTTGAGCAGGGGACCCTCGGTCATTTTCATCGAGTCCTGGTGTGTCGTGTCGGCGATGGCGACAGAAACGCCGTCTGTGGCCTCCACATATCCCTCAGCCATGTTCAGCTCGTCAGGCTGGTCGCTTTGCATCGCCACCTGCATCGCATTGCCCAGGGTGAGGAAGATGGCCACGATGGCAGCGGCCTTGAACAGCGGTTTCAGACGCTCGGTGAGGCTGATTCTGCGGGCCTTCACCGTGTCCTCGCCCACCAGTTCCATCATCTGGCGGTCGAACTCCTTGTCGAGCTTCTCTTCTTCCAGGGACTGGTGCTCATAGGTGAACAGGTCCTTGTAGGGGAGCAGGCTGACGGGCACATTCTCCTGACTGAAGAAAGTGCGCAGGATGCGCTCCTCCTCCAGGGAGGTCTCGCACAGCCAGTAGCGCTCCAGAAGTTGCTCGATGTATTTATAATCCATTGTTTTCTATTTGTTGGTATCGTTGCTTGATGGCCTGACGGGCCCTGAAAATATTCACTTTCACCTGATCCTCGCTGATGTTGAGGATCTGTGAGATTTCTTTGTACGACCTGCCTTCGAAATCCCTGAGCTGCATGCAGCTGCGCTGTTTCTCGGGCAGTGAGTTCACCATGCGCTTCACCAGGTCGATGCGGTCTTTCTGCAGCATCTGCTCATAGGGGCTGCCGTTCTGGTCGGGGGTCTCTGCGGGGATGCTGTCGAGCGATTCGGTCTGATGCGACTTCTTCTTCATCCTGTCGAGTGACAGATTCCGGCAGACGGTCAGGCTGTAGGCCTCTATGGAGTCGATGTCGTCCCACTCGTCGCGGCGGTTCCATACTTTTATCAGTGTGTCCTGCACCACATCCTGCGCTTCCTCATGATTGAGGGTGATGCGCAAAGCAAGCCGATAGAGCATGTCTTTCAGCGGCAGCACATCGTGGCGGAAACTGATATTTTTCATTGCTGTTTGCATTAATGACGATTCGCGCGGGGCAAAAGTTACTCGGGATGCCGGAGAGATTCCCGAATTTTAATATTCGTTAACAAATCACGGACCATCCTGTTTTGGGGCCAGGGCAGGATACTCGGATGCCACATGATATAATGTATAACTCTTTTTTCATCCAGATTATTGCATGGTGCGCCGGAATAGAAAGGAGATGAAGTGGGAAAACGCTTGTATCTGACGTGAAAATGCTTGATTTGCACCTGATTTTGTGCCGTTTGGAAGTAGATGTTACATGAAGATAAGTTTTTGTTGCAAACGGCACTTTGTTAGGACGATTAGCAAAAATGATGCAACGAGTTAAAAAATGTGTTAATTTTATTTGGTCTATCTTTGCACAAACTAATTTGCGATTAATTATTATTTTTTCTATGGTAACCAGAAACACAATTTGGAGTCACCGACTCAACAGGCTCTTTGTGCCCTGTTTGATGTTGGTCGTTGGTTTTGCCATGAACTCCTGTTCAGAGTATGACTTGGATGAGCGCAACCCGGAAGGGTGGGGAGCGAGCATCTACAGTTGGCTGCAGGAGAATGGCAACTACACCAACACGGTGCGGATGATCGAGGACCTGGGCTACAAGGAAGTGCTGGCGAAAACGGGATCGAAGACCCTTTTCGTCGCCGACGATGATGCCTATCAGCGATTCTTCCAGAACAACAGTTGGGGTGTGAGAAGTTACGAACAGTTCACCACCTCACAGAAGAAACTGCTTCTTTTCGGCAGTATGATGGACAACTCGATGCAGTTGAACAGTCTGCCCAGTGTGGAGGGCACACCCCCTCGTGAGGGTGAGTGTATGCGCAGGTTCGCCTCCAGCACGCCCTTCGATTCGGTGGCAGTGCTCACTGCCCAGCAGATGCCCGACAACCCTTATTGGGTCCGCTACAGGAATTCCGGCCAGCCGATGGTTTGCATGACCGACAACTCCACTGTGCCCCTCGTGCAGTTTATCGAGAAACAGTTGGTCAACAAGCGCATCACCAACAGCGACTATGATTTCCTCTACAACAACACCACGCACCGCGCTGCAGGCGATGCCAGCATCAATGGTGTGCAGGTGGAGACGGCCAACATCAAGTGCTCCAACGGTTTCATCCACAAGATGAGCGAGGTGATCACGCCGCTGCCCAACATGGCGGAGCTGATCTCGTCGAAGCAGAATGTCTCGATCTTCAACAAACTGCTCAACCGATTCTGCGCTCCTTACTGGGTGGGCGAGACATCCACCACGCAATACAATTACCTATATAATACAAATGTGGACTCCGTCTTCCAGAAGCGCTACTTCTCGGAGAAGTCGCAGGGCGGACAGCCCCTCGGAGCCACCCCCGACAATGGTGCGGTGAACGGTCTGCTCAAATTCGACCCCGAGTGGAATGCCTATTACGCCGGACTCGACGATCAGGGCGGCAACATCGCCTTGCAGCGCGACATGGCCGTCATGATGGTGCCCAGCGACGAGGCCATGAACCATTATTGGGAGACCGGGGCCGGAAAGGTGCTCAAAGACTATTATGGCACTTGGGACAATGTGCCCGACGAGGTGGTGGTCAAGTTGCTCAACAACAACATGCTGAGCTCGTTCATCTCGTCAGTCCCCTCCAAGTTCAACGGCATTCTCAACGATGCCAACGACCCCATGGGTGTCGAGCTGGAGGCCATCGACTCCGTCTACCTCGGATGCAATGGCGCCATCTACCTCACCAACCGCGTCTACTCGCCCACGGCCTACGTCAGTGTGTCGTTCCCCGCCCTGGTCAACGAGAGCATGAAAATCCTTTATTGGGGCATTGAGCAACTGCAGTACAATGTCTACCTCAACTCCCTCAACTCCTACTACAGTTTCTTTATCCCGACCAACAAGGCCATGCTCGAATACATCGATCCCTGCTCTTACGGGAAAAACCAGACCCAGATGTTCCGCTTTTACTACGATCCCACGAAAGTCAACGTGCAGGACCGTGTGTGGGCCAGCATCTGGAATGTGGACCCGGAGACCGGAGAGGCTACCGACTCCGTCGGGAGGGCCAGCAACGACCAGGTCAGAAACAGGCTCAAGGACATCCTCGAGACCCACATCGTGATCGGTAACGTGGAAGACGGGCACACCTATTACCGCACGAAAGGCGGCACGGAGATCCGTGTGAGCAACGTGAAGGCAGGTGTCGGCGGCATGGCCGTCGAAGGCAGCTACCAGACCAATGAGGGGCAGCCCCTCCGCATCAGCGAGATCTACGACCAGACCGACGGCGGCAACGGCAAGAGCTACATCCTCAACGGACAGCCCATCCTCGGTACCCGTCGCACGGTGCACGACGTGCTGGCTGAGAAACCCGAGTTCTCGAAATTCTTCGAACTGATGGAGGGCAGCGGACTCTTTGAGCAGATCCACAACAAGCGCAATGCCTGCGGCGGTACCAACGTGTCGGTGTTCAACACCTATCATTATACGATCTACGTGCCGACCAACGAGAGCATCGAACAGCTCCAGAAGGAAGGCAAACTGTCGTCGTGGGAGAAAGTCGATGCCTTCGAAGAGGCCGGAAACCTCACCGCCAAGACGCGCGACTCGCTGCAGATCGTCAATTTCCTGAAATACCATATCCAGGATAACGCCCTCTTCGTGGGAGCGGAGCCCGACGCCGGTGACTTCGAGACAGCTGTCATCGACCCGTCGACAGAGCGCTTCTACAGACTCTCGGCAAGCCTCACCGACAGCGGCATCACCATCGTCGACCATGCAGGCAATACCCGTCATGTGGTGACCACCAACCCCAACCTCTACAACCTGGTGGCGCGTGAGTATCAGTACAACAACGCCGATGCCACACGAGCGACCATGATAGAGACCTCTTCCTCGGCGGTCGTCCATCTGATAGACAAACCACTGATGATCAATAATTGATAACGGAAACATGACGATTATGGCAACAAATCAATTCAAGAAAATCATAGGGGCGGCCATCACCTGCCTCCAGTTATCGGTTGTCTGCACCTACGCCCAGAGCGCGGGGGATATCATCAGCGGTACAGTGAACGACTCCTATGGAGCCGTCATCGGCGCCAATGTGGTGGAAATCGACGCGGCCAACCGTATCCAGGCCTCGGCGGTGACAGACATCAACGGCAACTTCTCCTTCAAGCTCAAAAACCCGAAGGACAAGATCCGCTTCTCCTACGTGGGTTACAAGACCATCACCAAGCCCATCAACCAGTTGCGTTACGAGATCACCATGTCGGACGTGGAGCAGATCGACGAGGTGGTCGTCGTCTCCAAGCGAAGAGCGCAGGGCTCGGGACTTGCCATCCCCATGGATGAGCTTTCCACCGCCCGTGAGAGCATCAGCATGACCGAGTTCACCGGACTGGCCATCACCACCGTCGACGAGGCCCTCCAGGGACGTATCGCCGGTCTTGACATTGTGGCCAACAATGGTAACCTCGGTTCCGGTACATCGATGAGGCTCCGTGGCGTGTCGAGTATCAACGGGTCGAGCGAACCCCTCATCGTGGTCGACGGCAATGTGTGGTCGACCGGTGTCAACGAGCTCGATTTCTCATCCGCCAACGAAGAGAAATTCGCCGAACTGCTCAATGTCAACCCCGAGGATATCGAGAGCATCTCCGTGCTCAAGGATGCCGCCGCCACGGCCATCTGGGGATCGCAGGGCTCCAACGGTGTCATCGAGATCAAGACCAAGCGCGGCACGCGCGGTGCCACCAGGGCCACCTACAGCCTCAGGCTCACGGGCACCTACCAGCCCACGGGTTACAAGATGCTCAACGGCGATGAGTACACCATGCTGCTCAAGGAGGAATATTTCAACCCCTCTATGAGCGATGCGTCGAGCAACATCCCCGAGATCAGCTACAACCCCAGTTTCCCGGAGTATGAGATGTATAACAACAACACCGACTGGCTCAAGGAAGTCAAGCAGGTCGGATGGCGGCAGAACCACTACCTCTCACTTACCGGTGGTGGCGAGAAAGCCCATTTCCGCATCGGTGCGGGCTACGACCATGAGACGGGTTCGATCATCAAGCAGCAGCTCGACCGCTTCACCTCCCGCGTCAACCTCGACTATTTCGTGAGCGACCGTATCAAGATCGAGACCAATATCGCCCTCACCTATACCAAGAACAAGAGAAACAACGGCGACCTGCTGGCCATCGCCTATGTCAGGATGCCCAACCTCTCCATCTATGAGCAAGACAAGGACGGCAACGACCTCAACGAGTATTACAGCATGCTCCCCACGGTGTCGAGCCAGTTGCGCGACCAGCTCAACAGGCAAAACCCCATCGCCCTTGCCCATGAGGCCAAAAACCATGAGACCAGCTACAATATCGAGCCGGAGTTCAAGCTCCGCTACAACCTCCTCGGACTGGCCGAGCACCAGACACGCCTCAGCTATGAGGGAAAGGTGGTCTTCAATATCTTCAACCGCTATGAGGACACCTTCATGCCCCTCTCGCTCAGCACGACGGGATGGAACGACAGCCAGAACAAGCAGAGCAACCGCACCACGGCAGGCTCCTCGAAGAACTTCGGTGTCACGACCACCCACACGCTGACGTTCACGCCGGTGTTCAAGAACAAGAACCACTCGCTCATGATGATGCTCCGCGGACAGCTCACCAGTGGAAAGTCCAACTCGCAGAATACCGTGGAGTGGGGACTCCCCTCGGGCACCATCACCAGTACGGCGGCCCCCGGCATCATCGACGGCATCAGTACGGGAAGCGGACAGTGGAGAAGCATCTATTTCACCTACTCCGCGCACTATGCCTACAAAGGCCGCTACGTGGCCGACTTCTCCGTCAGGCGCGACGGCAGCACCAAGTTTGGTTCCAGCCAGCGCTGGGGTAACTTCCCCGCCTTCTCCGTCAGGTGGAACATCCACAAGGAGAACTTCATGGCCGAGCACCTGCCCTGGATCTCGACACTCTCTGTCCGTCCGGGATGGGGTATCGTGGGTAAGCAGCCAGGTGCCGAGTACCTCTATTTCAGCAAGTATGCCAACGGCAGCGGATACATGAACGACCGAAGCATCTATCCGCAGAACATCCAGCTCAAGAACCTCAAGTGGGAGCAGAAGGAGACCTTCAACATCGGTATCGACTATGGTTTCTTCAACGAGAGGATCTCGGGTAATGTGGAGTTCTACAGGCAATACACCACCGACCTGCTGATGAGCAACCGCGGACTGCCCACCTCTTCGGGTTATTCCTCACTGTCGTATCAGAACGTGGGCGACATGAAGAACGTGGGATGGGAGTTCAACCTCAACGGCAACCGCATCATCCGCGCCGGGAAGTTCAGTGTCGACTTCAACATCACCTTCGCCAACAACAAGAACGAGATCACGGCCATGGACGAGACCTGTCTGGCCAGTCTCAACCATGAGTTCAACCGCAGCAACGGTTCCTATCTCTCACGTGTGGAGCTCAACACCGCCATGGGTAGCATCTATGGTTTCCGCTACAAAGGCGTCTACCAATACTCCGACTACTCGCCGGAGGAGATCAGGGGCATCAGCGGTCCCAACGCCCCCGTCGCACGCGACAAGGACGGAGCGGTGATCCTCGACGAGAACGGCATGACAAAGCCCATGATGTTCTGTGCCGGGTCTGTCAACTATCAGTTCCGTGGCGGCGACGCCATCTATGATGATGTCAACCACGACGGACAGATCAACGAGCTCGATATCGTCTACCTGGGATCATCCCTGCCGAAGTTCACCGGTGGTTTCGGATTCAAGCTGAATTTCGGCCGCTTCACCTGGAACAACCAGTTCAACTTCCGCTACGGCAACAAGATCATCAACGCTGCCCGCATGGAGGTGGAGAAGATGTATGACAACAACAACCAGAGCCGCGCCGTCAACTGGCGATGGCGTGTGGAGGGAGACGTCACCGAGATTCCGCGTGCGCTCCGCCAGACCGGTTACAACTGGTTGGGCTCCGACCGTTTCGTCGAGGACGGATCGTTCATCCGACTCAACTACTCACAGCTCAGCTACTCTCTCGACCCGAAGATCATCAAGCGATGGGGACTCCATCAGGTGAGCTTCTATCTCTCCGCCAACAACTTGTTCTGTCTGACCAAGTACTCGGGAGCTGACCCCGAGGTGGGCTACGGATCAATGGGCATCGTCACCGACGGCGCCAAGACACCGCGCTCGAAATCTTTCACGGGAGGTATTACCATTCAGTTCTGAGACCAAACTTCATTTAGACAATTGAAAGACTATGATCAAAAAGTTTAGATATACCATACTCGCTGCCTGCCTCACGGTGGGCTTGACAGGGTGCTCCGACTTCCTCGATATCCTGCCCATGAATGAAGTGGTGCTCGAGAACTACTGGACGGAGAAAGGCGACGTGACCAGTGTGGTCAACAGTTGCTATGAGAGCCTTGAGTCAAGCGACTGCCTCACCCGGATGGGCGTCTGGGGCGAGCTCCGCTCCGACAACCTGAGGATGGGCGCCAACGTGCCGGATGAGATCAACGAGATCCTCAAGGAGAACCTTCTCCCCTCCAATCCGATGTGCAACTGGGGCAAGTTCTATGAGGCCATCAACCGGTGCAACACCGTGTGCCACTATGCCCCGATGGTGCAGGAGATCGACCCCAACTACACCATGGAGGAGATGAAGGCCAACATCGCCGAGGTCTCCACCATCCGCGCCCTGTGCTACTTCTACCTGATCCGCACGTTCAAAAACGTGCCTTACACCACCAGTCCGAGCATCGACGACTCGCAGACCTATGTGTTGCCCGCCACCCCGTTTGAGGACGTGCTCGACTCCCTGATCACCGACCTTGAGTCAGTCAAGAACGATGCCGTGAGACGCTACTTCACCGATGAGAGTCCGAATGCCTACCAGAACTCCAGCAAGGTCACGAGGTGGACGGTCTATGCCCTGCTCGCCGACCTCTATCTCTGGAAGGGCGACTGGAACAACGCCATCCGCTACTGCGACCTGGTGATCGACTTCAAGCGCCAGCAGTATAAGAACATGGTGGAGCGCATGGGAAATGTCAACAACATCGACCTGATCGACAGCATCCCCATGATCCTCGAGAAACCCGTCGGCTCGACGACCTGCGGCAATACCTACAACGAGATCTTCGGCGAGGGCAATTCCTTCGAGAGCATCTTCGAGCTCTATTTCCGCACCAACCAGAGCCAGCAGAACTCCTGGGTGAGTTCCTACTACGGCGACAATACCAACACCCTCGGCCGGTTGAGCGCCCCCGACTTCCTCTTCAAGGATGTCGCACAGGGCACCAACAACGTCTTCAAGCGCACCGATGGCAGGGCCTATGAGTCATCCGAACTCACCAGTTCGCGCTACGCCATCACCAAGTACGCCCGCCGGCAAGTCAACTACAGCACGCAGAACGTGGCCACTGAGAAAGACCTGCAGCTCTCGAGCTCACGGCGCTCCAGCAGCGACGCCAACTGGATCCTGTACCGTCTGAGCGATATGCTCCTCATCAAGGCCGAGGCCCTGATCGAGCGCAACAACGAGGGAGACCTCGCTGATGCCTTCGCCCTGATCGACATCGTCAACAAGCGGGCCAATGACGCGGTGAACGGCACCCGGAGCAGCACGTTGAAGAAAGACGACTACATCGACTCCAAGCCAGCCATGGAGGACTTGCTCCTCGAGGAGAGGCAGCGTGAGTTTCTCTTCGAGGGCAAGCGGTGGTTTGACCTGGTGCGCTTCGCAAGGCGCGACGGCGACAACACCCGTCTCATCTCCCTCGCTTCCCGCAAGTACATCGAGAATGTCAATGCCATCAAGATCAAGCTGGCCGACCCCAACATCATCTACTTCCCCTATGCGAAGAACGAGCTCAAGGTCAACCCGCTTCTCAAGCAGAATCCAGCCTTCACCACAGGCGAGGACTCCGAACTCACGAGGTAATCATCCATCAGCAATCAATATCAAGTTATGATGACTAAAAACATAAAATACCTGATCGTCGGCTGTCTTGTCGGCTGCGCCCTCAGCACGACTTTCACAGCATGTGTCGACAACGACGACGATGTGCCCGAGAACTACTATGCGTCGACCAAACTCACCGCGGCGGAGTTTCTCGAGGAGCGGCCCGAGCAGTTCAGCGACTTCATCGCTATCCTGAAGCGCACGCCCTATTTCTCGATGCTCTCCACCTATGGCTCATACAGTAGTGCGGGATTGCTCAAATACACGCTTTTCGCTCCCACCAACGAGGGTATCCAGCGCTATCTGCAGCGCAACGGCTACAGCAGTATCGACCAGATCCCCACAGAGACCTGCGACACGCTGGCCCGTACACATATCATCAAGAAAGGAGCCTTCTTCACCACCGACATCGGCGAGGGCGCGCTGCCCGAGCTCAACATGGACGATGCGTATATCGTGCTCTCGTCGGACTCCGACGTGACCAACAACAACAAGCTTGTCTATTATATTAATAAGAACGCGCGTGTGATCGAGCGCGACGACTCCGTCACCAATGGCGTGGTGCATGTGATCAACAACACGATCGCCTCGAGCAGCATGTTGCTGGCCGACAAGATCGAGGAGGACCCGGCGCTCACCATCTTCTCGCAGGCGCTGCAGCTCACTGGCATGGCCGACTCGCTGACCAAGTACATCGACGAGACCTATACTTGCGGCGACGACTCTGTCTATACCGGCACGATGGAGCGATGCACCAGCGGTGCGGCCCAGTATACCCGCACCTTCTGGGTGGGCAAGCGCTACTTCAAGTACACGGCCTTTGTTGAGCCCGACTCCGTCTACCATCGCAACGGCATCAACAATCTCGATGACCTGAAGGCCTATGCCAAGAAGGTCTACGACGAGACCTACCCTGAGGATGCCGGCCTCTACGACGACAATCCCAAGCACCGCAAGAACCCGCTCAACCGTTTTGTGAGCTATCACCTCCTTCCCCGTGTGGGACAGTACAACAGTTGGGTGGTATCGGGCACCATCCGCGAGCGTTGTCTCGACACCAAGCTCATCGACCCCGAGGAGTATTACGAGACCATGTGCCCCGGCACCATCATGCGCTTTGCCGGTCCCCCCGCCGGACTGTTCATCAACCGCCGCGGTGTGCAGAACCGCGCTGAGCGCGGCGTCTTCATCGAGGGCGTGAAAGTGCTGTCGCCCTCGGAGTCAGGCTCCACCGACCAGAACGCCCTCAACGGTGTCTACCATTACCTCGACGGCATCCTGGCCTACACCACACAGGTGCGCGACGTGGTGCTCAACCGCCGCATCCGTATTGATGCCACCGTGCTCAGTCCTGACTTCATGAACTGCAACGGCCGCGGCCGTTATGGAGAGGACATCCTCACGGGATTCAAGCAAGGATACATCACCGACTGGCAAGTCAGCAAGGAGACTTTCGTCGGTGTGCACAGCGATGTCGACTACTGGCACTCTTATCAGGCCAATGCCGTGTGTGTGAGCGGTGTGTTCGATGTCACCTTCAAGTTGCCTCCTGTGCCCACGGGCACCTACGAGGTCAGGTTGGGCTATACGCCCGGTGAGGAGCGTGGTGTCATCCAGGTCTACCTGGAGAACGAGCCTTGCGGCATCCCCATCGACCTGCGCGTGTGGGGCGGTGATCCCTCCATCGGTGCCGTGGCCGACACCGAGGACGAGGAAGAGAACAGGGCCAACGACAAAGCCATGCACAACCGTGGCTACATGAAGTCGATGGACTGCTGGCACCCGGGCGGCGGCGACGACACGATGCGCTCGCTCAGTCCGCTCCGCCGCATCCTCGCCACGAGGTATCTCGATTCCAACAAGACCTATCACCTGCGGTTCCGCCAGGTGCTCGACGACCCCGACAGATACTGGTCGTTCGACTATATCGAACTGTGCCCGAAGAGTGTCTACGGCAGTCCTGAGGGAGAAGACACCCATTAAATCCTTTCATTCACAATTAGTCAACAATCATGATGATGAATTACAGACATATCATCTGCGCGTTCAGCGCTGTCTGCTGCCTTTACGGTTGCGCCGACTGGGATGAGCATTATGTCGACCCCACGGTCGAAGGTGCCACCACCACCCTCTGGCAGCAACTCAAAGAGAATCCACAACTGAGCGATTTCTGCCAGGTGATGGAGCAGACAAAGGTTTTCAGAATGCATAAAAACACGGCCGTGAGCTATGCCGACCTGCTCGACGGAGGTCACTCCTTCACGGTGGTGGCTCCCCTCAACGGTACCTTCAACCGCGACTCGCTCCTCTCGCTGGTGCAGACCAACCAGGGCGACTCCGTGGTGGAGAAGTTCTTTGTGCTCAATCACCTCTCACGCACGCTGAGGTCGGTCACACCCGAGAGCAACAACATGCTCCTGCTCAACTCCAAGTATGTGGAGATCGGTCCCGACGGCATAGAAGGTGTCAGGGTGGTCAGCCCCAACATCCCTGCCAAGAACGGTGTGCTCCATGTCACCGAGCGCCCCTTGCCCTACCGCTATTGCCTCTATGAGGCACTCTGCGACAAGGCAGAGCTGAGCGAGATCGGGCGCAACCTGCGTGTGTATGAGGAGGATTATCTCGATCCCGACCGCTCGGTGTCGAGCGGTATCGTGGAGGGAGTGCCCGTCTACGTCGACTCCGTGGTCGTCGAATACAACCGCATGCTGCAGCGCATCGGCTATATCGACGCCGAGGACTCCACCTACCTCATGGTGGTTCCCACCAACGAGGGGTGGAATAAAGCATGGGATGAGGCCAGCAAGTATTTCGTCTACGACCAGACGGTGCTCAAGCGCGACTCCATCCAGAAATACTGGACCAACCGGGCCCTGCTCGACGATGCCATCTTCAACATGAGTGACCAGAAATCTGTCAACGACTCGCTCATGTCGGTGCAATACTCCCGCACGCGTCCCGAATACCACGTGTTCTATCATCCCTTCCAGGGCGACGGCATCATGGCGCAAGCCCGGAAAGAGGAATGCAGCAACGGTACGCTCTACATCACCAAGGAGTGGCCTTTCACTCCCGAGCAGACCTACTTCACCGAACTCTGGAGCGAGGGTGAGAGCACTTACCTCATCACCACCGAGAAAGACTGCACCTATAATGTGCGCTACCTGACAGCCGACAGCATCTCCAAGGGAGGCTACCTCCATGTCGTGCCCCGCACAGCCACCTCCAACTGGGAGCTCACCTATCGGGTGAACAATACCCTCAGCGGTGACTACGACGTGTGCGCCATCATCCTGCCCAAGACGGTGGACAACCCCAACAACGCCAACATGCGCCCCTGCAAGTTCAGGGCCACCATCAACTACGTCGACACCCTGGGAGCACCGGCCTCGTTCAATTGCGACAACGTGCAGTTCAAGACCAACCCCGAAAAAGTCGACACCGTGGTGCTGGCAGAGAATTTCCACTTCCCCGCCTGCAACTTCGACCAAAGTGACATCAAGGTCTCTGTCAAACTGCAATGCTCCATCTTGGCCCGTGAGACCTCTTCCTACTCGCGCGAGATGTATATCGACTGTATTTACCTGAGACCACGAACCTCTAAATCCGAACAACAATGAGAAAGCATATCATATTCGCTTTGCTGCTGGCATCGGCCTCACTGGCCGCGCAGGACATGAAGGATGTGACAGGACAAGTCGTCGATGCCGCCACAGGGAAACCGCTGGCCGGTGTCATCGTACAGGCCTATGGCGACCCGCGCTACTCGACGCTGACCGACGAGACGGGCAACTACGTGCTCAAGGCCCCCGACCACATCAGGTCGATCATCATGAGGGTCGATGGATACAACCTGGAGCAGCGCCCCATCAGCAAGGGCACGGCCAATGGCAAACTCTATCAGGACACGTTCAGCGAGTTGTATAAGAGCAAGACCACGGCCAACAGTTCCGCCGAGGCTCATCATTTCGAGAACACCTCGAAGGTGAGCATCGACCCGCTCATCGCCCAGCAGTTGGGCGGCGACGTAAGGTCGGTCAACATCAGCGGACTGCAAGGACTGGGCAACCGCATGACCGTGGAGGGCATCAATTCCCTCCATGCCAACGCCCAGCCCCTCATCGTCATCGATGGCGTGGTCATGGACATGCAATACAACCGCGAGATGCTGCACACGGGTTACTACACCAATATCCTGTCCAACCTCAATGTGAATGACATCGAGCGGGTGGAGGTGCTCAAGAACGGTACGGCGCTCTATGGCGCCAAGGCCGCCGACGGCGTGATCCTCATCCAGACGAAGCGCAACAAGAGCATGGCTACCAAGATCGATGTCACCATCAACGGACAGTATGAGATGGTGCCCAAGCTGCCCAATATGATGGACGCCGAGGACTACCGCCTGTATACCACCCAGCTGCTGGCTGGCAGGACCAAGACGCTCAGTACGATGAAGTATCTCAACAACGACCCCTCTTATTTCTACTACAAGCAGTATCATAACCAGACCGACTGGACCAAGGAAGTCTACAAGAACGCTTTCACGCAGAACTACGGCATCAATGTGCAGGGTGGTGACAATATCGCCTCCTACAACCTCTCCGTGGGTTACTCACTGGCCAACAGCACGCTGAAGAAGAACGACTTCTCTCGCTTCAACATGAGGCTCAACACCGATATCGAGGTGTTCCGCGGACTGACGGTCAGGTTTGATGCCTCCTACAGCGATGTCGACCGCAAGCTCATGGACGACGGCGCCCCCATCGACCCGCTGGAAGGCGTCATCACCTCGCCGGGATTCCTCGGACTGACCAAGGCCCCCTTCCTCTCACCCTATGCCTTCGACACAGGCGGCAATATCAGCCACTATTTCGCCGAGGCCGATGACTATCTGGAGGGAATGTTCCAGGGCAAGGGCCGTCTGGCCAACCCCACCAGCATCCTCAAGAACGGTGAGGGCAACAACCGCAACTCCTACGGCAACCGTCTGATCATGTTCTCGGTCACGCCGACCTATAAGATCAACAGACATCTCAACGTGAATGAGCATTTCACCCTCGGACTGGTCAATACCAACGAGAACTACTACCTGCCGATCCAGGGCGTGCCGACCTTCACCGTGAAAGGACTCGATGAGGGAACGACCCTGCAGAATATCGTGCAGAGCCAGACCGCCCGCCAGACCGCCATCCAGAGCGACACCTATATCAACTGGGACAACCGCTTCGGTGCCCACCACATCGAGTTGCGCGGCGGCATGAGATTCATCAGCAGCGAGTTCAAGTCGACCTCGCAGATCGGCTACAACACCGGCAACGACAAGACCCCCAACATGAGCAACTCCCTGCAGTTCAAGAACACGGGAGGTGACGACGACAAGACCCGTGAGTTCTCTTGGCATGGCATCGCCGGATATAACTTCGCCGAGCGCTTCTACCTCAATGGCGGACTCTCGATGCACACCTCGTCACGTATCGGCGACGATGCCTCCGGCCTGCGCCTGGCAGGTGTCGTGTGGGGACTCTTCCCCAGCGTGGAAGCCGCCTGGGTGCTCACCAATGAGCAATTCCTCGCCGGTGTCAAGGGCATCAACTACCTCAAGTTGAACGCAGGCTTCGATGTCACGGGCAACGACGACATCGACTATACCGCCTCACGAAGCTATTTCGTGTCCAACCTCATGCTCAACAGTCAGGTGACCGGTCTCTCCATCGGCAATATCGGCAACACCCAGTTGAAATGGGAGACCACACGCCGTGTGACCGCCGGACTGGAAGGCAACTTCCTCAACAACCGTCTCGGCTTGCGCTTCAACCTCTTCAAGAGTTGGACCTCCAACCTCTTGGCACTCAAGCAACTCGCCTGGACCAGCGGACTCCAGCAAAACTGGACCAACGACGGCAAGCTCGAGAATGCCGGTTTTGACCTGACGCTGAAAGCCAAACTTCTGGCCCTCAAAGACTTCCAATGGGAGGTCGGTGCGTCGGCAGGACATTACAACAACAAGATCACCGCACTGCCCGACGGGCGTTCGTTCCTCACTGAGGCTTATGGCGCACAGGTGCTCACCCAGGTCGGAGAACCCATCGGCGTCTTCTACGGATGGAAGACCAACGGCGTCTATGCCAACACCGAGGAGGCCAAAGCCGACGCCCACTGCATCACCACCGCCACCGGCGGACGTTCCTACTTTCAGGCAGGTGACATGAGATTTGTCGACACCGATGGCAACAAGGTCATCGACGAAGCCGACCGCGGCATCATCGGCGACCCCAACCCCGATGTGTACGGCAACATCTTCACCACCCTCTCGTGGAAGCACCTGTCGCTCTCCGCCGTGCTCAACTACTCGCTGGGAAATGATGTCTACAACTACCAGCGCTCCCTCCTCGAGGGCGGCAGCCTCTTCATGAACCAGACCACGGCGATGAACAATCGGTGGAATGCCGAGAACCAGCATACCGACATCCCAAGGGTCACCTACACCGATCCCATGGGCAACTCCCGTTTCAGCGACAGATGGATCGAGGACGGCAGTTTCCTCCGTCTCAGTTCTGTCACGCTGAGCTATTACCTGCCCATCATGAGCACCTACCTCCAAGGTATCACCATCTGGGGCAATGCATCCAATATCTTCACCATCACCCGATACCTGGGAAGCGACCCCGACAGGGCTCTTCCTGGCAGCGTGCTCACACAGGGCATCGATGCCGGACTGCTCGCTCCGGGACGTTCCTTCTCGCTGGGTGTCAATATCAACCTCTAATCCTTCCGAAACATGAAATACCTTTATCGATTCATTACCGTCGTCTGCGTGTCGTGTGTCATGGGCAGTTGCGCCGACATGATGGACACCGACTCCGAACTCGTGGAGTTTGAGAAAGACAACACACTCAACCATCCCACCGACTCGGTCTATAGCGTGATGGGCATTGTCGGAAAGATGCAGGCCATCGCCGACAGGCAGGTGCTGCTCGGTGAGGTGAGAGGCGACCTGATGATGCCCACCAACGCTGCCTCTGCCGACCTGAAACGGCTCTCCTCGTTTGATTTCTCCGTCGACAACTGCTACAATGTGGTGAGCGACTACTATGCCGTGATCAACAACTGCAACTACTTCATCGCCCATGTCGATACGGCACTGCAGCGCAGGGGACGCAACCTCTTCACCGCTGAGTATGCAGCCGTGAAGACTTTCCGCGCCTGGGCCTACCTCCAGTTGGTGAAGAACTACGGAAGGGTGCCCCTCGTCACCGAACCCGTGATGTCGGAGCAGCGCGCCCGTGAGGAGATGGGCAAGGAACGTGTGGGCATCGCCGAGATCTGCAATTTCTTCATCGACGACCTCAAGCCCTATGCGCTCACCGAACTGCCGCGCTATGGCAATATCGACGGCTACGACTCTCGAAAATTCTTCATCCCCACCAGGGCACTGCTGGGCGACCTCTGCCTGTGGGCAGGACGCTATGAGGAGGCAGCCACATGGTATCATGACTACCTCACCGACAAGGTCACTCCCCAGCTGATGAACTCCCATGCCCGCTCCACCTGGCCTTCCAACGTCACCGAGTTCAACCTGACCTATCCTGTCAGGGGCTACGACGTCTCGTCGCTCGGCGAGAGCCTCAGTTTCATCCCGATGGAGAGCAGGATCTTCGACGGTGTCGTCAGCGACCTGCCCAATATCTTCAACTCCACCCGGGAGAACAACTACTTCTATCAGATGACCCCTTCGCCGGCCATGAAGCGCCTCTCCGCCGCCCAGACCTACTGCATGGAGTACAAGGCAGGTACAGAGACCGACACCGTCTACGTGCCGAAGGTGGGACTGCTCGACGATATCATGGCAGGAGACCTGAGACTCTACGCCAACTTCTCGCAGTCGTCGAGAGGCGGGCAGGATGAGTATTCGGAGTTCTCGTCCATCATGCAGAGCATCACGAAGATGACGTCGACGCGCATCAACACCTATCGTCTGAACATGATTTACCTGCGCTATGCAGAGGCCCTCAACCGTTCGGGTCTGCCGCAGTCGGCCTTCGCCGTGCTCAAATACGGCCTGTGCCCGGAGAACATCGTCGAATGTGTCGACAGCCTCGAACAGGTGGCAGCAGGGAAGTTGATCGATTTCGATGCCAACATCTTCACCCGCGAGACCGTCATCGGCATCCACTCACTCGGGTCGGGCGACTCCCAGGCCAATGGCCTTTACACCCTCCCCATGCCGGAGCAGCAGCTCGCATCGCGGCAGGACACCATCAACTACCAGATCCCCCTTGTCGAGGATATGATCATCGATGAGATGGCCCTGGAGGGAGCTTTCGAGGGCTACAGGTTCTACGACCTCATGCGAGTGGCCTTGCGCCGCAATGCGCCCGAATACCTGGCCGCCCCCATCTCAAGACGAGGAGGCGAGGCCAACGAGACGCTCTATACGCTGCTCATGGACCCGAAGAATTGGTATTTGCCCCTTCCCTGAAAGACCTCATGACTAACGCAGGTGCTTCATTTTGCACCTGCGTTGGTCTCATGTTGTATGACATAAATAATAGGTTACAAATCGAAAAACGCTTTTTGGGGGATATACCTTATATTTGCAACTGAAACTACTTTTGACCTGTAAACATTTTTTTAATAATTAATGTATTATTTCTTATGGTAAACCTTTACAAACTATTCATTGCGCTGGCACTATGTGTGTTTGGTGCGACGAACGTCAATGCTGAGGACACGGTGCCACTGTCACCCGACATGTTCTTTGCATGGGACGGATGGGGAGCCGATGCTCAGAAGACTGGGCCGGCCGATTGTATCTACGTGCTCAATGAGTCGACAGGACAATGCTATGGTGATCCCTCAGTGATCAACTATGCCGACTTGTCGCTCTATTCCAAACTGATCGTCACCGTGACAGAGGGCACACCGCGTTTCCTCTTCAACCGCACGGTGGATGAGGGCCAGTACAATGCCAACGAGGCAGAGTCCAACCTTCTGGAGTATCCGAAAAACGGATGGACCGACCGCTTCTTCACCAAGGACGGCGACGACTATATCGTCGACCTCAAGATGATGACCAAGGAGAAGGGTTTCGCCCACCTGCATGCCATCAAGGGAGCCAACTGGGCCAACCTCACTGTCACCAAGATGGAGCTCGTGCCCCAAGGCAAGACCCAGGTCGTGGGATGGACCGACCTCATCACCAATGGCAACCTCGAGGGAGATGACGTGAGCTGCTTCTACTCCAAGGAGAATGCCGGTTCGCCGTTCCCCTCAGTGATTACTGACGGTGCAGGTGTCGATGAGAGCCGTGGCATCATCGTGCACTCCGCAGCCGGTGCTGCTCAGGACTGGGACGCCCAGTTCTGGATCAACCTGCCTGAGACGTTGCCCGAAGGCACCAAGTACCGCGTGTCGTTCGCTTACCGCGCCAGCAAGGACGCTACAGTCGATACACAGGCTCATGCCGATCCCAGTGACTACATCCACTACGAGATGATCGGTTCGCCCAACTTCACCACCGACTGGCAGGTGTATAATTACGAAGGCACGGTCACTGCTCTGCAAGCAGGCCCCAACGGTAACGGCGGCCTTCTGCACTCTATCGCCTTCAACCTCTCGAAGGACAAGGCGAATGATATCGACTTCTACTTCGACAACATCAAGTTTGAAGTTTACAAGTATGGCACTGTGGCTGAGTTCAGCGACGATGTGATCCAGATTGACTTTGGTTTTGAGACCAACATCCCCGAGCTCGTGAAGGCTTGCGGCAAGCGCCGCCTGATGTTCCCGGAGTCATGTGTCTCTGTCAATGTCAAGGGCGATGTGAAGCCCATCTACTCTGTGGAAGGCTTTGACGACGGCCGTTTCTACATCTTCCTCGACGAGGCTTTGATGCCTTCCGATGAAGTGGAAGTGAGCTTCAGCAACCCCAGTGATGCCGCTTATCACCTGACTTACACTTCCGGTCCCGGCGGTGATGTCAACAATTTCACAGGCATCGCCTCATATAGCATGGAGATCCAGGACAACGATGGTTATCCCTATGCATTCCTCACCCCGATCATCATGCAGGCCGATCCTGAGGACGGCTCTTTCAACCTGCCCAACAGTCTCAAGGAGATCAAGGTCGTCTTCGACAAGCTCGTCGACTGCGCTGCCCTGGATGCCAAGCTCGGCAAGGAGAAACTGTCTGTCAGTCCTGCTTCCGGTTTCGCTGAAGAGGTGACCCTCATCCGCAATTCCGCCAACGACCTCAACAACGGTGAGCACACCGTGACGCTGACAAAGATTTATCCTGAGCTCCGTCTTGATGACTCGATCTATGGCGAGGAGACTTGGACCATCAACGTGGGTCAGGTAGTCGTTGATCCCAACGACGTGCCGAAGGACATACTGCCCGACTACTTTGCCACAGCTCCGGCCAATGGTATTCCTGATGGTTATCTCGTCGTCTTCGGCGAGGAGAACCGCGTCGCTCCCAATACCTACTCATCAGGTTCACGTATGTTTGACTTCGCTGCCGGCGGCGACTTCACCAAGGGCCTTTATTTCCGCAGCGACTATGTGGAGTTTGGTGGCATCGAAGGTTACGCACTCCCGCTGGAGGCAGGCAAGAGATATGACATCCACTTCAATGCAGCTGCCTGGAAAGACAATGGCACATACATGAAGTTTGAGGTGCTCAATGCCAACGAGGAGATCGTCTATCAGACCGTGGTGAAGACCGTGCCCAACGTGAACGGTGTCACCAATGCAGCTGTCACCGGTTCTACCAGTTTCACCACCAAGTTCGTGCCCGAGACCGACGGCAACTACCTGCTCAGATGGAGACCGGCCACCAATGAGAATGGCGACCAGGGTGGTTTCAATGAGGTGCTCCTGGCCAACCCGAGCGTGAGGTACATGCCCAACATCGCCGGTGTGGAGGAGACCCAGTTGCTCGCCCTCGCTCTTGAGAATGCCAAGAAGACCTTGGCCGACAATTCCGCCAGCCGTTACAGCGGTCCTGCTTACGACGCCCTGAAGGCTGCCATCGATAAGTATGAGGCTGAGGGTGCCACCTATACCGCTCCTTCCGCTTACCGCAATGCTGCTGCCGACCTCGACGCCTGCTCACAGGCCCTGAAGGACCACCGCGCACTCTGCGACACCTACGATCCGCTGCCTGTCCAGGCTCAGAAAATCGTCGATGACAACGCTGAGAAGAAGTTTGCCGCCACAGCACTCTATGCCAAACTGAAAGAAGTCGCTGCCAAGTATATCGTCAAGGTGCAGGGCACAGAGATCGACCCGGAGACCGGCGAGGAAGTGCTCGTCGACGAGTACAGAGCTCTCGAGATCAAGGATGACGCTGAGCTTCAGGCCGCCATCACCGAACTCAAAGACCTGGTCAACACCACTGGCCTGCTCTTCACCGAGGGTGCTTCTCAGACTTCCGACACCGGTGTGAAGGTGCTCACCGAGCGTCTGCGCCTGGGTGCTGAGGCTCTGAAGAGTCTGGGTGCTGCCGACGACCCGCTTGTCGCTGCCGCCAACAACGCACTGACCGATGACGACAACCTCGCCCTGGGTATCCAGAACAAGCTGAAGGTGATCCTCTATGAGCAGCTCAAGAACCCCGACAACCAGCTCTTCGCTTCACATGTCGACGAGACCACGCTCGAGGAAGTCACTCCGACCTATGACATGACCGTGTTCGTGAAGAACCCCAACATCTACAAGCAGCAAAACAGCATGAACTTCACCGCTGAGAACGTTCCCGGATGGGTGACTCCAGAGGGATACAGCGCACCGGGCCTGAGCGTCGGTTGGGGACAGCCGAGAGGCAACGACGAGATCGCCGAGGACTGCATGTTCCAGACATGGGGCAGCAGCTACAGGGTGGAGCAGACCATCACCAACGCTCCTGTGGGTGTCTACACCCTCAAGATCGGATTCGGTGAGCGCATGAACGAGGACGAAGCCAACTTCCAGGACAGCTACATCTACGCCAAGACCTCTGCCACTCCGGAGGGCGAGAACGGCCAGATTGGTGATTGCCCGGGTATCGGACAGTCGTTCCCCTATGCCAATGCCGTGATTGAGAATATCGTGGTGGTCGACGGTGTCATCACCATCGGTGCTAATGCCGGACCGAGCTCGCACACCTTCTTCAATGACGTGAGACTGCTGCTCGCCGGACCGGCAGCCGGCTTCGACTATGCCGCCGCTTACCAGGAGGCCGTCGAAGGCATCGATCCTGAAACCGCCAAGCCAGCAGAAGTGCGTGCCGTGGCACTCTACGACATCAATGGTCGCCGCATCCTCACAGCTCAGAAGGGTGTGATGATCGTGAAGAAGTGGATGAGTGACGGTACAATCCGAGTAGAGAAAGTGGTGAAAAGATAACGCTTCTCGATAACATTTGGGCGGACAGGTGTGGTAGACACATGCTTGTCCGCCTTTTTTTCAAACAAAGACCAACATGCACAATACCCATTTCGATTACAGAAAACTCACCGCTGCAGTAGTGGTACTGCTCCTGTGGGCTGGCCTCGGCCTGTCGGCACAGTCGCGCCGGCCCATCGACTCCAAACATCCGCTCTGGCTGGTTCACGTCGATGTGTGGAACAAGGCCGACCCGCAGAAAATCATCGACCTCATCCCCGACGATGTCAAACCCTATGTATGTATGAACCTCTCGCTCTCCTGCCAGTATGACACGGAGAAAAATGTCTACAAGATGCCGCAGAACGCTGTGCGCACCTACAAGTCGTGGGCTTCGGTATGCCAGCACAACGGCATGTGGTTCACCTGTCAGCCCGCCAGCGGCGGACACACCCATATCCAGGACGACGACTTGGAGACCTTCGAGTATTTCTACAAGCGTTATCCCAACTTCCTGGGATGGAACTATGCGGAGCAGTTCTGGGGCTTCGACGAGCCCAACGACCGCAGCAGCAGCACCCAGACCTCACGTATCGCCCTGTTTGCCAAACTGGTCAACATGGCTCATCAGTATGGCGGATTCCTCACCGTCTCGTTCTGCGGCAATATCTGGTCGCACCTGCTCAACCCGATGGGGATGATGAAGCGCAACAAAGACCTCCTGACCGCCTGCAGGAACTATCCTGAGGCCATCCTCTGGCTCTACAAATACACCACCTCGTCTTGTTTCTACAACAACGAGAGTGTCACCTTCGGTCCCTTTTTCTCCGGTCTGGCCAAGAGCTATGGCGTGAGATACGACAACTGTGGATGGAACGGTGCGCTCGACGCCCTTCTGGGCGAGGGCCATGGCAAGAAATATCCCGTGGCCGCCGGCATCGGAACGGTGATGGAGCAGACCGCCGTCAATGGCGGAGCCGTCTGGGATGGCCCCGAACTCATCTGGACGGAGGATTTCCAGAACCTCAACAACTCCACCGTCGAAGGCTACACCCGTCGCAACTGGGGCACTTTCCCCGGCTTCCGCAACGCCTGGACCGACATGTTCCGCAAGATCATCGACGGCACCATCCATATCCCCACCCGCGAAGAGGTGGTCGGACGGACCAAGGTAGTGGTCATCAATGATATCAGCACGGGCAACGATGAGGAGAAGTATGCCGCCTGGGGTTCGCTCTACGACGGACTCTACAAGCAGAGTGACCCCTTCAACAGGGGCAACGGGCAGTGGATGGACAATTTCTGCTATTTCAAGAAGACTGGGCGCTATGCAGCCATCCCGCTGGTGATCGGCCTTTACGACGATGCTGCCAATGCCGTCCCCGTGAAGGTGAAGAAGTCGAACTACACCTCGCGCTGGAGCACGCAGACCAAGAAGGTGGCCGACTTCAACGAGCAATATCCGGAGGTGAGCAAGGGCGACCTCTATGTCTCGCGCCTGCGCAACCAACTGGTCACCTACACCCCCTATACCTATATGAATGCCAAGAAGACGGCTTCGGCCCAGGTGCCACTGCTCTACAACACCTGCGACAGCCTCCGTCTCACCTGGGGAAAGCTGAGCAGTGGCCTGGTGAGGGAATATGCCGACCACATCGATTTCTATCTCAACAACTACCGCAACGACACCACGACGATGGTGCTCGACAAGATCGAGGTGACGGGAGTGACCACGCAGCCATCCTACAAACTCACCAAGAGGGTGCAGGCCACAGCCAATGCCTCAGCCTCCTACGATGAGGAGAAAGGGGTCTTCACCCTCTCCATCCATCACAACGGCCCGCTTGACGTGACGATCAATTGCACCGGCAATGCCACCGACCGTGCCACCGATGTGCTCGACGCCTCGGCCCTCTCGCTCGATGTGCCCCGGCAACCTGAGGCTTACCACGGCGAGATCATCATCGAAGCTGAGGACATGGACTACAAGAGCATCAAGAGTTGCGTGACCGACCCCTACGGGTGGTATCCCTCAGTGCGAGGACACTCGGGTAACGGATTCGCTGATATGGGAACCAACTCCTCGGGATCGCTGCGCCACCGGCTCACGCTCAGGGAAGCAGGCGACTACCGCATCGCCATCCGTTACACCTCTACTCAGCGAGCCGGCAACCTCTCGGTGAAGGTGAACGGCGAGAGCCAAACCGTCAGGTGTGAGAAGACAGCCACCAACCAATGGCTCAAGGCCACCATCGACGCTTCTCTGAAAGAGGGCGTGAATGAGCTCTTCGTCAACAACACCAGCGGACTCAACATGTATATCGACCAGGTGGTCTACACGCCGGCGGATGTCGCCCCGGAGCGCTTTGGCATCACCATCCGGCAGGCAGAGCATGGATATGTGACGGCTGAAGTGGATTCTGCCGAGGAAGGACAAGTGGTGAAACTGACAGTGACTCCCGATGAGGGCTACGCCCTGCAGGGATGGAACGTGGTGCACGGAGGCATCGTGATCGGCGATGACGGCACTTTCGTCATGCCCGACGATAACGTGACTGTCCAGCCCGTCTTCGTCGATCTGAGCGCCGTCTACACGCTTGATTTCGGTTCTGTGCTCTCAGGTACGATGCCCGAGGGTTGGCGCGCGGTGCAAGAAGACAATGCCGTGCACGAGTATCCCGGCAATTTCACTTCGGGAGCCCGCACCTTCTCGGGTTTCGCCGGTTATCAGGGCAAGGGTCTGTATTGGCGTGTCAACAACTGCGAATACGGCCGTCAGGCAGCCTTCCCGCTCACGTTGGACAAAGGCACCTACAAGTTGTCGTTTGCCATGGCAGCATGGAAAGAGCGTCCGAAGTTCAAGGCACGTATCCTCGATGCCGGCAACAATGAGGTGGCAGCCTCTGATGTCTTCCTTGCGGAGCCCAACGCCAATGGCAACACCTCGGCCAATCTCTCCTCGGCGCAGCTTCGTGAGTTGCCTTTCGAGATCACCAACAAGGGCAATTATGTCATCAGCTTCACCAACAACGGAACCGGTTTCGATGAGTTCCTGCTCCTGGAATGCCGTGTCAACCTCACCGGTGAGTCAGGCATCACAGAGCAGACGGCGCTGTTCAGCACCCGTCCTGCCGGCATCTACAGCATCCAGGGTGTCCGCCGCGACAAGTTGCAGCGAGGCATCAACATCATCGTCACCGCCGACGGCAAGAGCCGCAAGGTGATGGTGAGATAATCGCAGTATCAGTCAAGGAAAAAGCCCCGGAGGCAGCGGCACGTCATGTCGCATACCTCCGGGGCTTTTGGGAATCTTTCAAGAGCGTATGAGATCAAGACGCTCCTCTATGCCTCAATGACCGTGCCTTTCGAACCGTCGATGGCGGTGGCCTGGGTGATGATCACCCGTCGCACGCCATGCTCGACAGCCTGGAGGGCATTTTCCAGTTTGGGGATCATGCCGCCGCTGATGGTGCCGTCGGCGACGAGCTGTGAGAAACGCTCCCGTGTGATGACGGGGATGACGGTGGCATCGGCCTCCATGCTGGTCATCACGCCGGGCTGTTCGAAACTGTAGATCAGCGTGACCTCGAAATGCTGTGCGAGGGCCTTCGCCGTCTCGCTGGCGATGGTGTCGGCGTTGGTGTTGAGGATATGGCCCTCACCATCGTGGGTGAGAGGAGCCATGACGGGGGTGATGCCCTGACGGAGGAGGAAAGCCAGTTTGTCGCCGTCGGCACGGTCGACATCCCCCACGAAGCCATAGTCGATGTCCTTCACCGGACGCTTGTGCGACCGGATGACATCCATGTCGGCCCCGGTGAGTCCCAGGGCATCGATGCCCCGCGACTGCAGTTGTGCGACGACGTTCTTGTTGACCAGACCGCCATAGACCATGGTCACCACGCGGATCATCTCGCTGTCGGTGATGCGGCGGCCGTTGACCATTTTGCTCTCAATGCCCAGCGCCGCGGCCATGCGTGTGGCGCTGCGACCACCACCGTGCACCAGCACCTTGTGGCCCCGGATGGCAGCGAAGGCGTCGAGGAGCTGTGCCAGCTGAGCCTCGTCTTCCACGACGGCACCGCCGACTTTCACGACTGTCAATGTCTCTTTCATTCCAGATAAGTATAACCGTAAAGTCCTGACCGGTAATTGGAAAGGAACTCCTTGCCTTCCTCCAGGGAGATCTTGCCTTCTTTCACGCTCTTGGTCACCCAGATTTCCAGTTGGCGGACGAGTTTCTTGGGATTGTACTGCACGTAGTCGAGCACTTCCTCCACAGTCTCGCCGTCGATGATCTGGTCGATGCTGTAGGTGCCGTTTTTCACGGAGATATGCACGGCATTGGTGTCGCCGAAGAGGTTGTGCATGTCGCCGAGGATCTCCTGGTAAGCCCCAATGAGGAACACGCCGAGATAATAGGTCTCGTTCTTCTTGTGGACATGGAGCGGGAGCACATGTGAATTGACGTGGCTGGTGACGAAGTTGGCGATCTTGCCGTCGCTGTCGCATGTGATGTCCTGCAAGGTGGCGTTGCGTGTGGGCCGCTCGTTGAGCCGCTGGATGGGCATGATGGGGAAGAGCTGGTCGATGGCCCAGGAGTCGGGGAGCGACTGGAACAGTGAGAAATTGCAGAAATATTTGTCGGCGAGCAACTTGTCGAGGCCCCGGAGTTCGTCGGGGATATGCTTCAGCTGTTTGGTGAGCGTGTTGATCTCATGGCACACGCTCCAGTACATGCTCTCGATCTCGGCACGGGTCTTGAGGTCGACCAATCCGTGTGAGAACAAGTCGAGGGCCTCGTCGCGGATCTGTTCGGCATCGTGCCAGTCCTCGAGCATCGAACGGCTGTTGAGGTTGTCCCAGATGTCATAGAGGTCTTTGACCAGCTGGTGGTCGGTCTCCTTGGCCTCGAACTCCTCGGGCATTTCGGGCAGCGAGGCCGTCTCCAGCACGTCGATCACGAGCACGGAGTGGTGTGCGGTGAGTGAGCGTCCGCTCTCGGTGATGAGGTTGGGGTGGGGTATGCCGTTCTTGTCGGCGGCTTCGACAAACTGGTAGATGCAGTCGTTGACATACTCCTGGAGGGAGTAGTTGACCGAACTCTCGCTGCTGGAGGATCGTGTGCCGTCGTAGTCGACGCCGAGTCCGCCGCCGCAGTCGACGAAATCGACGTTGTAGCCCATTTTGTGGAGTTGCACGTAGAATTGTGCGGCCTCGCGCAGGGCGGTCTGGATGCGCCGGATCTTGGTGATCTGGCTGCCGATGTGGAAATGGATGAGTCGCAGGCAGTCGTGCATGCCCTTGTCGTCGAGGATTTTCAGGGCTTTGAGGAGTTCGGCGGAGGTGAGGCCGAACTTTGAGGCATCGCCGCCGCTCTCCTCCCATTTTCCGCTGCCGCTGGAGGCCAGTTTGATGCGTATGCCGAGATTGGGTTTCACATTGAGTTTCTTGGCGGCTCGGGCGATGGTCTCCAGTTCATTGAGTTTCTCGACCACGATGAAGATGCGCTTTCCCATTTTCTGTGCCAGCAGGGCCAGTTCGATATAGCTCTGGTCCTTGTAGCCGTTGCAGATGATGAGCGAGTCGCTCTGGCATTGTACGGCGATGACGGCATGCAGTTCGGGTTTAGAGCCAGCCTCGAGTCCAAGGTTGAATTTCCGTCCGTGTGAGATGATCTCCTCCACCACGGGCTGCATCTGGTTGACCTTGATGGGATAGATGATGAAATTCTGTGCTTTGTAGTTGTATTCCTCGGCAGCCTTTTTGAAGCAGCTGGCCGTCTTCTCGATGCGGTTGTCGAGGATGTCGGGGAAGCGGAGCAGTACGGGAGGGGTGACATCGCGCAAGGCGAGTTCGTCCATCACCTGTCGCAGGTCGATCCGTGTCTCGTTCTTGCAAGGTGAGACATAGACGTTGCCGTTGTCGTTGATACCGAAATAGGAAGTTCCCCATCCGCTGATGTTGTAGAGTTCCTTGGAGTCTTCAATAGTCCATTTCTTCATGTTGTTCAAGGGGTGTTAAATGGGTGTTATGGGCTTGTGGTGATGATGTCAGACGTTGAGCATCTGCCGTATCCGGCTCACCGAGATATTGATTTTGTCGTAGCTGTCGAGCAGGTTGACGTCGAGGGTGTGGCGTGCCTTGTTGTAGAAAGGCTCGCGTGTCTCGAGTTGCGAGACGATGAATTGGCGCATCTCCTCCGGGCTCTTGCCCTGGAGGAGGGGTCGTATGCCTTTGCCCATGAGCAGGTGCTTGTGAAGCACCTCGGGTGTGGCCTTGAGGTAGATGGTGTCGCCCTGGCCGTTGAGGTAGTCCATGTTGTCGAAGAAACAGGGGGTCCCGCCGCCGCATGAGATGATGACATCCTCAAACTCCGCCACCTCGTGGAGCATGTTGTACTCGATTTTGCGGAATCCCTCCTCGCCACGCTCGGCGAAGATCTGCTGCACCGTCTTGCGCATCCGGCTCTCGATATACCAGTCGAGGTCATAGAACGGTATGCCCAGTTGCTTGGCGAGAGCCTTGCCGACGGTGGTCTTTCCGGCTCCCATGTAGCCGATGATGATGATCCTCACCATAGGGTCATTTTTTCTTGGATGACGCGGTGTTGACCACTTCGACGCACTGCTCGTAAGTCAGTTCGCCAGCTTTGTTCTGCATGGCCTTGGGCATGCGGTAGTTCTTGCCTTTATAGCAGATATAGGGTCCGAAGCGGCCTTGCATCACTTCCAGTTCGGGATCCTGTTCGAATTTCTGGATATGCCGTTCCTGTTCCTGTTTGCGTTTCTCCTCGATCAGTTCCACGGCCTTGTCGAGCTGTACGGTGAGCGGGTCTTCGGTCTTGGGCAGCGACACGAATTTCTTGTCGTGGAGGATATAGGGCCCGAATCGTCCGGCGCCGATGGTGACAGGTTTGCCTTCGAACTCGCCGAGGTTGCGCGGCAACTTGAAGAGTTCGAGAGCCTCGTCGAGCGTGATGCTCTCCATGCTCTTGTCGGAAGGCAGCTGTGCGAAGAGGGGTTTCTCGCTGTCCTCGGCGCTGCCGATCTGGACGATAGGTCCGTAGCGTCCGATCTTCACGAAGACCGGTTTGCCACTCTTCGGGTCGAGACCGAGCTGCCGCTCACCGGCTTTGTGCTCGGCGCGGATGTTCATGGTCTTCTCCACCACGGGTTCAAACTCCTTGTAAAATTTCTTGATCATGGTCGACCATTTGGCTTTTCCCTCAGCGATCTGGTCGAACTGCTTCTCGACGTTGGCCGTGAAGCCATAGTCGAGGATGTCGGGGAAGTATTGGAGGAGGAAGTCGTTGACCACGATGCCGATATCCGAGGGCAGGAGTTTGCCTTTCTCGTTGCCCACGATCTCTTTCTTGGTGCTCGTGGTGATCTTGTTGCCTTTGAGGTTGTCGATGGTGAAGGATCGGCTGGTGCCTTTCTTGTCGCCTTTCTGCACATACTCACGCTGCTGTATGGTGCTGATGGTGGGGGCGTAGGTCGACGGGCGGCCGATGCCCAGTTCCTCGAGTTTGTGCACGAGGCTGGCCTCGGTGTAGCGTATGGGCGCAGCGGTGAACCGTTCGGTCGAGGTGATGGTCTGTCGCTCCAGGATGTCGCCTTTTCTCATGGCGGGCAGGATGCGGACGGTATCCTCGGTCTGCTCCTCGTCGCTCGACTCCTTGTAGGCTTTCAGGAATCCGTCGAAGGTGATCACCTCACCGGTGGCCACGAAATACTCCTCGACGCCGCTCACCTTGATGTTGACGGTGGTCTTCTCGATCAGGGCGTCAGCCATCTGCGATGCGGCGGTGCGTTTCCAGATCAGTTCATAGAGTTTGCGCTCCTGGGTGTTGCCCTCGATCTGGGTGTTGTTCATATAAGTGGGTCGGATGGCCTCGTGGGCTTCCTGTGCCCCCTTGGCGTGTGTCTTGTAATTACGCGGTTTGCTGTATTCCTCGCCGTAGAGTGCGATGACCTCTTGCTTGCTGTCGTTGATGCAGAGCGAGGAGAGGTTGACGGAGTCGGTACGCATGTAGGTGATGAGTCCGTTCTCATAGAGGTGCTGTGCCACCATCATGGTCTGCGAGACGGTGAAGCCCAGTTTGCGCGAGGCTTCCTGCTGCAGTGTGGAGGTGGTGAAGGGAGGTGCGGGAGTGCGGTGAAGCGGTTTTTTGGACACGGCATCCACGGTGAAGGTGGCTCCTTTGCATTTCTCGAGAAAGGCGAGGGCATCCTCATGGTTCTTGAAGCGTGTCGGCACCTCGGCCCTCACCTCGCTGCCAGAGTTTGGCAATGTGAACACGGCAGAGACCCGATAGAAGGGTTCGCTCTGGAACGCCTGTATCTCGCGCTCGCGCTCCACGATCAGCCTCACGGCGACGCTCTGCACGCGGCCGGCGGAGAGAGCCGGTTTCACTTTGCGCCACAAGACAGGTGACAGGCGGAAACCCACCAGTCGGTCGAGCACGCGACGGGCCTGTTGGGCATTGACCAGGTTCATGTCAAGATGGCGCGGGCTCGCGATGGCTTGCAGGATGGCGGGTTTGGTGATTTCGTGGAAAACGATCCTGTTGGTCTTCTCCTCGTCGAGGCCGAGCACCTCGCAAAGGTGCCACGAGATGGCTTCTCCCTCACGGTCCTCATCAGATGCCAGCCACACGGTTTTGGCTTTCTTGGCGGAGGCGCGGAGCTCGCTCACGAGTTTCTTCTTCTCCTCGGGAATCTCGTAGTAGGGTTCGAGGGTATTGGTATCGATACTGATTTCTTTCTTCCTCAGGTCGCGGATGTGTCCATAACTTGACATCACCTTGAAGTCCTTGCCCAGGAAGCGCTCTATCGTCTTGGCCTTGGCAGGACTCTCTACAATCACTAAATTGTCTTGCATATACGTCTTCAAATATGATTCGAGCCGCAAAAGTACGCAAAACTTTATGGACTTACCTTATTATATAGTTAAAATTTGCATTTTTTAACGAGTCGCACATTCTTCGTAATTACTCAGCACCTTAGTAAGCATAGCCATTCGGGCGGATCTGCTTTTGTTCGGGTGGATTTGCATTTGTTCGGGCGGATTTGTAATCCGCCCGCATTGAGTATCAGCATTTGCAATGCGCTTTTAGCGGATTAAAAATTTTGTTCGGGCGGATTTGCAATCCGGCCGCATTGAGTGAAAGCATTTGCAATGCGCTTTTATCGGATTAAAAATCCTGATACTCAGAGCATCGGGATTACAAATCCCGATGAACAACGACAAATCCCGATGAACAACGACAAATCCCGATGA
>OCTW011567988.1_pt1 | contig 38233 bp, 31 predicted proteins | sample 1539671 | NCBI WGS metagenome assembly OCTW01 (sample SAMN02144230, study PRJEB22623) | gut metagenome | biome: sheep rumen | host: Ovis aries | place: New Zealand
GCAGCGTCCATCACCTCTGCGTCTATCTTGTCAGAGCGGATGATGATAGCGTCAACGTCTGCTACTGCTGCGAGGAGCTGTGACTTCTCTGTATATTTCTCGAGCAGGGCGAGTTCAAAACCAGCCTTCTCAATGATTTCCTTAATTCCGGCAACGGCAGGAGCTGCAAATGGCTTCTCTGTTGCAATCAAAACTTTTGCCATAATCTTACCTTAAATAAAAAAAATTAAAAGTTTATAAATTGAAGAATTGAAAAACTGAAGTTTCACTAAAAAGATGAATGACACCTCAGTTTTTCAATTCCAAATATTCTATATGAATTAATTAGTGCTTTGCCTCAAATTCCTTCATGCAAGCTACGAGTGCCTCACAACCCTCGATTGACATTGCGTTGTAGCAAGAAGCGCGGAAGCCACCAACGTCACGATGACCCTTAACACCTACCATACCCTTCTCTGTAGCGAAGGCGAGGAACTCATCCTGCAGGTCCTGATACTCAGGCTTCAATACGAAAGTGAGGTTCATCAGTGAGCGGCTGTCCTCCTCTGCAGTACCTACGAAGAGCTTGTTGCGGTCTATCTCACCGTAAACGATCTCTGCGCGCTGCTTAGCGAGCTTGTCCATTGCTACTACACCGCCGTGAGCCTTGATGTAACGGAGGTTCATCAGTGCAGAGTAGATAGGCACAACAGGAGGAGTATTGAACATAGAGCCCTTCTTCACGTGTGTGCGGTAGTCAAGCATTGTAGGAATCTGACGTGACACCTTACCAAGAGCGTCCTCCTTAACGATTACGAATGTAACACCTGCCATAGCGAGGTTCTTCTGAGCACCACCGTAAATCATGGTGTACTTGCTTACGTCAATAGGACGTGAAAGGAAGTCAGAAGACATATCTGCTATCAATGGCACTGGAGAGTCGATGTCATAACGCATCTCTGTACCATAGATGGTGTTGTTAGAAGTGATATGCAGGTAGTCTGCGTCTGTAGGAATTGTGTAGTTCTTAGGGATGTATGTGAAGTTCTTGTCTGCTGATGAAGCAATCTCTACAACCTCACCGAAGAGCTTAGCCTCCTTCATGGCCTTTGTAGCCCACACGCCAGTGTTAAGGTATGCTGCCTTCTTCTCAAGGAAGTTGTAAGGAACCATACAGAACTCAAGCGATGCACCACCACCGAGGAACAATACCTTGTAACCCTCTGGAATGTCGAGAAGCTCCTTCATCAAAGCCTCTGCCTCATCTACTACTGGCTGGAAATTCTTAGCGCGGTGGCTGATCTCCATAAGTGAAAGTCCTGAGTTGTCAAAGTCAAGACAAGCTGCAGCTGTCTGCTCAATCACCTCACGTGGGAGAATTGATGGACCTGCATTAAAATTGTACTTCTTCATTTGAATTGTTATTTTCTAAAATGACTTATTGTGTCTATTTTATGTTTTTAGACTGCAAAGATACATATTTTTTATGAAAAAGACAAAAAAACTTGCACATTTTTGGCATTTTGTGCGAATAATCCTATTTTTGCTTACATTATTTCGCTAAAATGACAAGCAGACTTATCAATATTCCAAAAATAAAGATATTGCGTGCCGTTTTGCCTAAGGTTTGATTGAGTGCCTTGCCTTTCCCTATTCGGCGCATCTCGTTCCATGTAGAGGTATGAAAGAAATACACGCCGAAACACATTATTATATTAAGGTTGGTCCAGCCGAACTCGAAAAGCACTATGCACAGCGCCACCGGCACGAGGAACATATACAGCCATTCCGTGCGCTCCTTGCCTATCAACACTACCAATGTCTTTTTCCCAGCATTGCGGTCATTGTCTATGTCACGGTAGTTATTGACTATCAGCAGCGTGTCTGTCATCAGTCCGTTGGCAAGTCCCAAGAGCCACGGCATCATCTGCAGTGACTGGTATTCCGGCGGCACCACCACATAGTACGTGCAGCAGCACGGCACTATGCCGAAGAACACCACCACAAGCACGTCGCCCAGTCCCAACTGTGCCAGACACACAGTATAGAGGAAGCAGAACACCACGCACGCTGCGCCTACGGCAATCATCTCCCATCCGCCATACCATGCCAGCGGCAGTCCCACCAAACAAGCAAGCGCCGTCGTCACACCTATGGCAATACGCATAGCAGGCATCGTCACCCACCCTTGCTGGCAAGCCCTTGGCGGTCCGAGGCGTTCCTCATTGTCACGTTCTTTCTTGCAGTCATAGTAATCGTTAATAAAGTTGGCGTCTATCTGCATTATGAAGGCGAAGAGGAAACACAGCACCAGCGCCCCCCACTCTATCAAACTTACATCTTGTACCTGGTACCATGCATACGCACCGCCCAGCATCACCGGCACCGCCGCACCCGTAAGCGTCTTTGGCCTTGATGCCAGAACCCATGCTTTCGCAGAGTTTCTTTTCATGTTGATGTTTACTACTGTCATTATCCTATTTACAGTTACTTGAGTTTTGCAAGCCTTACCTGCTATTATCCTTCATTTCCCTTTAACATCCTCTCTTCCTCCCTTTTCCTCGTGCAAAGTTACAAAAAAATAGTATGCCCCCACTGGTGTTTGACAAACTTTAACAACATGAGTACACGAATCGGGCCCCTATCCTATGTCTTACCCCCTTTTATTGGCCGCCAGCCAAGTAAAAAAACACACAACTAATCACTGCTTTTGAAATGATAATAATATTCTTTCTCAATATTGTGCAAAATAGGACATTTTGGTGATTTGGGGGTCAAAAAAATGTTCACGAAAAAATGCAAACTAGAAGAGAAAAAGGTATTTATTTAGAGAAAAATGGCACTTGAGGGGTGAAAAAATGGCTTTCGAGTGGTAAAGTGATAGCTTTTACATCGTCATTCGATAGCTTTCACACCCTGAAAGCATAGCTTTTAAATGCTAAAACGATAGCTTTTACGACGTAAAAGCTATCGTTTTTCAGCACCTTTTTGCAAGCCTTCACTGATTATCAACAAGTTACAAACCGCTGTAGAATCGGCTGTACGAAATCAGTTGTAAAAAGTTTTGAAATATCGCCAGGAAAATGGGGGTGAGACAGGTGCCAAAATAGGACAAAATCGTCATTCGGGGTTCTGGCCTCAACATCATTTTCGTTATTTTTGCGCCTTTCTCCAGTTCCTCCACGTCCTACCGGTGGTTCTCTTTTCTCTTTTCTCTTTTTTCTTTTTTACAGTAGTGGTGGTGGTGGACTTCGTTGTGGTGGGGACAGTTTCTTCTCTTACCACGTTGGTGGGTTGCGTACCCCATGAAGTAGTATAGGCATTGCTTGTCTCCTCACCAGTGATGTTCAGCATGCGGTTATCTTTTCATTAACAGGAGGGTATCAGCTATCCTCTACATCATTATGATTCCATCTCTTTTTGGATTTCAAGCAATTCTTCCTCTGACTCAAATAATACTTCCCTTAGATTCGAGCCATTAGCAGGGCCTACGACTCCGAATGCTTCTAATTGGTCCATAATTTTGTTTGCACGATTGTAACCAATAGAGAACTTTCTTTGGATTAGCGAAGTGGAAGCGTCTTTTTTATTTATTATGAGTTTTGCTGCATCAAATAGCAGAGGATCACGTTCTTCCTCTTTTTCTCCATGTGGAAGTATTTCTGCTATCTCACTGAGTTTACTCTCCCATTTAGGACAATCCAAATTTATTTCCTGAAGGAGTTCGTTATATTGTGTGGTAAGTCTTGTTTTATCTTGTTGTAATTGTAGTAATTCATCAGAAAGTTTTTCTAATTCTTCTTTAATAACTTCTACCTCCGAGAGTTTAGTTTTGACATTATTCGTCTCCTTGTCCTTCTCTGTTTTTCTAGTATAGACCAAAGCCAGCAAAAGAAAAATTGCGGGAACCAATATATAAGTACTTCCCAAAGTCGCTTCATAATCATGAGTGACAATTGTTCCTACAAAGGCAAGACCAAAAATTATTACTATACCAGCCAAACATCCAACGCACCCTTCTTCGTTTTTTACTTTTTGTTCTTCTTTTTTGTACGCTTCATTCTTTCTAATAGTTTTAAGCCTTATTTCTTTTTTCTTATTTCTAATCTCCTTGGTTATACCTATATTAATTTTTGATTTTGTATCAAGCACAGTAGCCCATGGACTGTCTTGATAACTCTCAATATATGCTTTGTCATTATCTGATAAAGAGTGTGCCCTCTTAATAATATTCTGTGCATATTCCTTATCTGCTATTTCGTCCAACTCTTGAATAGCATCTTTTGCCATATTGCAAACAGGCGAGAGAAATAGTCCAGAAGCAAATATTCTGAAATTCACATTATCTTCATTCTCTAATGATGTCATTACTTGAGAGAGATTAAACGTCAAATTTTTATAATAGCGCTGTTTTTCTCGTAATTCAATTTCTTTTATTTGATTTCTCAGGATTTGATCAGAAGTGCGATTGGCCCTTGACAACTCTTTATTCAGCTTATTCAACTGTTCGTTTTGGGCATACGCAGCTATTAAACTTTGTTTGTTTATTTCACTTACTTTTGTAAGAGTGTAAGATTGATAGATGTTTAGAAGAGTATTAGTATCCATAATTTTGTCTTCATTGGCTCCTCCCTAAACCATGGATTAACCCATACAAAAAAGCGGGGAGACTGTCCTTATTCATCTTAATACTGGTATCGCCAAACACCATAAGAGAAATGAATAACAACTATCACCCACGCCGTATATGCTCGAGCAATACGACGTGGGTGTCGTATGGCATACGTACACATACACAGAACAGGCGAACCGTCATCCTTCATCCTTCTCTTATTTGAAATTGGCGATTTCGTATTAAAGGAATGAAACGCGGAACGCTTTCTTGACCACCTGGCTGTCTTTTGTGTTTTTACACGAACGTTCCAAATGGTACTGCAAAAATAAACATTATTTTTAATTTAACAAAATTTTTACAAAAAATTTTGTTGCGTGCTTTTACTTACTAGTCTTTTTTATCACCACCGCAGTTCCTTTTCTTTTACTCTATTTTCTTTTTGCTTGCAGGGCGAAATGATTGTTTTGTCCTATCAGCAGGCTGGGTTTAAGTCGAAATAGAGGGGCGTTTTTTGAAAAAGTTTACGATTGGTCGGTTTTATCGGCATTCTTAGCGAGTTGTAACTCGTTGATTTTCAATAAGGGCATAAAAAAGACAGTGTAATATGATAGTTTTTAGGGCTTAATAGCTATCATATTACACTGTAAAACGTGCCTTATTACAAAGTAAAAGCATACATATTACAACGTAAAAGCTATGCTTTCATGTCAAGAGATGAATTTTCCGGCTTCTAAAGGGCATTCTATAATGTTCCAAGCCCATTTGTTTCTCTCTATTTTGAGTTTTTAGACAGACTTTTTTCAGAACTTAAAACATCAAAAATGTCCTATCAAAAACAAATATAGTTCATTTATTACATAGATAGAACATTTCTGAGTTCTGTGTATCAGTATCACTTCTGCACCTTCCTCCAGTTTCTCCACGTCCTGCCGGTGGTTCTCTTTTCTCTTTTCTCTTTTCTCTTTTTTACAGTAGTGGTGGCGGACTTCGTAGTTGTGGGGACGGTCTCTTCTCTTACCACGTTGGTGGGTTGCGTGCCCCATGAAGTAGTATAGGCATTGCTTGTCTCCTCACCGGTGATGTTCAGCGTGCGGTTTACCTGGCGAGGCTTGTCGCGCAAGGAGTGTGAGAAGAGCCAGTCGTATGTCTTCTGCAGATAGAAATAGCTGGCATAGACGCTGTGGGAGCCGCCCTGCATCCAGTCGTAACGCAGCAGTTTGTCCTTGCCTTTGCTCTGCAGATAGCTTACCACCTGCTGTGAGCACTTGATATCTACCGAGGTGTCGGCAGTGGCATGCATTATCCACAGGCACGTCTTGCCCAGTCCGTCGGGCTTGCTTGACGAGCAACCGCCACAGAAGGCTATGGCAGCGGCAATCTTCTCTGGATATGCATTGACGAAGTCCATGGTGCCGTAGCCTCCCAGACTCATGCCGAGCACATATACGCATGATTCGTCAACGGGCAGGTTGCGCTTTGCCCACTCAAGGAGGGCGTTCAGTTTCTTGGGCTCCCATGAGCTCTGCGACTGCGGTGCTATGACGATGGCAGGCAGCGGCATTCCGTCTGACAGTGCATCGACGGTGCCATAGCTGCGCACCTTCTCGAGGTCTGTACCGCAGCATGATGCTCCGTGCAGGTAGAACACGAGTGGCAGGCGTCTGCTGAAATCGTAGTTCTTGGGGGTATAGAGCCAGAAGTCGTAGTTGTCTGTCGATATCTTCTTATGTGTGGTGAGTGTGCCTTGCCCTACCCTGTTCTGGGCGACAATGGTCAATGCTGCTGTCAGGCAGATGATTAGCAGATAGATTTTCTTTCTCATAACGTATATCTTTATTTTAGTTTTCCCACAGATTACTCTGATGAACACAGATTTTTTAACAACTTTTTCTTTGGAACACAAATCACTCGAATGACACGAATGTTTGTTCACCACTGATTTCCTCTTTTGAACAACTAATTAAAACTAATTATACGGATTATTCTAATTTTTAATTCGTGCAATCCGCAATCTGTTAAATCTGTGGTCGTCCAGGAATTATTTGTCCCGAATTGTAGAATTACACGAGTAATTTATAAGAATCCGTTTAATCTGTGCTATCTGTGGTCGTAGAAAGAGGGTTACTGTTTAGTTTTCGTAAAAAATCCGTGCTATCTGTGGTTGAGTTATAACGACGCGAATATCTGTTCAAATATCTGTCGCAGTTGCTGGCGGTCATTGATGATGCGGCGCAGCTCTCGCAGGTTCTGTTCATTGTCTGAGCCGGCTATCCAGAGTTTGATGTATCCGGCAGAGGAATACTTCTGTTGTAAGTGCTCAACGAAACGGTCCCAGTGCTCCTCCTTGGTCTTCTCTGGGTAGTGAGCCAAGCCAAACTGTATAGTACGGCGTATCACAGACATAGGCTCGAGGTCGCGGTCTGCCTCTGCCACAATCTTTCCGTAGATGTTGCGAGGGGCACGCGAGGCACTGGCACGATGGTCTTCCACTGCCTGGCGCATTATCTCTATCTGCTGGGCAGAGAACCATTTATCCAAACGTCTGTCAGCCTTCAGTATCTTACCGCTCTCTATGTGGTGAGTGGCACGTTCCACCTCCAGCCCCAGGTCATGGTATGCCGCCACCACGTATGCCATGTTGATGTCAGCCCCCATCTTTCTTGCCAACTGCACAGAAGCCTTGATGACTCGGTTTACGTGGGTCATATTATGAGCAGCGTCGAACGCATTATACCGTTTCAGTATATTGCGCTCGACGAACTCCATTATGTCAAGTGAAACATTGCTTTGCATTAATTATGCATTTTGAATTCTTGCTTTGGCAAGCGTCACTGCGTGCCGAGCGATGCATTATGCATTAATTTACAATTTCAAATCCTTCAGCACCTGAGCTATCTTCTGGCGTGTGGTGACGCGGGTAGGAACGAGCGGCAGGCGCAGCACGTTCTTCAGCAGTCCCATCTCGCTCATCAGTGCCTTGACACCTGCAGGGTTGCCGTCAACGAAGAGCAGGCTGTAGAGCTCAGTGAACTTGTGGTGTATCTTCTGAGCCGCTGCATACTCACCGTTGAACTCAAGGCGTATCATGCGTGAGAACTCCTTTGGCAAGGCATTGCCGATGACAGAGATTACGCCCACGGCGCCTGTGGCTATCATGTGGAAGGTGATGGCATCATCGCCAGAGAGTACCTCAAAGCCTTCTGGCTTATTCTTGATAATCTCGTCAACCTGCTCTATGCTGCCGCTGGCTTCCTTGATGGCTACGATATTCTCGCAGTCGTTAGCCAATCGGCATGTGGTCTCCGGCTTGAGGTTTATGCCTGTGCGACCAGGTACGTTATAGAGCACCACCGGCAGTTTCGTGGCATTTGCGATGGCCTTGAAATGCTGATAGAGGCCTTCCTGAGATGGCTTGTTATAGTATGGACATACGGAGAGCAGACCATCTATTCCGCTCATGTCGTAGGTCTTGCACATCTCAACGACGGCAGCGGTGTTGTTGCCGCCACATCCCATGAGCAACGGCACACGGCCTGCCACCTGCTTGACGATAAACTGCTTAACCTTGTAGTGCTCGTCAGCAGAGAGACATGGAGTCTCGCCAGTGGTAGCGAGGATGCAAAGGAAGTCGGCACCGTTAGCCAACTGATAGTCGATGACAGAGGCGAGTGTGTCATAATCCACACTGCCGTCCTCACAGAAAGGTGTCACAAGGGCTATTCCTAAGCCACGAAATATATTTTGCATAGTTATATTCTTTATTAATTACTGATTAATATTCCTGCCAAGGCTTAATCATTATCTTGTCAAGCGGCATGGTGCAGAAGGCATTGATGAACGCGCTCGCCAGTCGGCTGTTGGTTATCAACGGTATGTTGAGGTCTATCGCAGCACGGCGTATCTTGTAGCCGTTGTCAAGCTCTCTTGCAGTAAGGTTCTTTGGTATGTTGACAACCATGTCGATCTCCTTGTTGTGGAGCATGTCGAGAGCCTGCGGTGTCTTGCCCTCATCAGATGGCCAGAACACCTCGATGCTTGGGATGTCATTGTCGCATAGGAACTTGTATGTTCCGCCCGTAGCATAGAGCTGGTATCCGTGCTCTACAAGCATCTTGGCTGCGTCGAGCATCTCTGCTTTCTGCTTGGTAGAACCTGTAGAAAGCAGTATGTTCTTCTTAGGTATGCGATGACCTACTGAGAGCATAGCCTTCAGCAATGCGCAAGAGGTGTCGTTACCTATACAGCCGACCTCACCGGTAGATGCCATATCGACACCGAGCACTGGGTCTGCCTTCTGCAGGCGGTTGAATGAGAACTGGCTTGCCTTGATACCTACGTAGTCGAGGTCGAAGAGGTTCTTGTCCGGCTTCTCGAAAGGCACGTCGAGCATTATCTTCGTGGCAAGGTCTATAAGGTTGAGCTTCAGAACCTTTGACACGAATGGGAATGAGCGTGATGCCCTGAGGTTGGTCTCGATGACAAGTATGTCGTTGTCCTTCGCCATATACTGACAGTTGAACGGACCCGAGATATGCAGTTCCTTTGCTATCTGCCTGGAAATGCGCTTGATGCGTCTTACGGTCTCCACATACAGCTTCTGTGGTGGGAACTGCAGTGTGGCGTCGCCAGAGTGTACGCCGGCAAACTCTACGTGCTCGGAGATAGCGTATGCTATGACTTCACCGTCCTTTGCCACGCCGTCGAAGTCTATTTCCTTGGCATGCTCTATGAACTTGCTGACTACGACTGGGTGCTCAGAACTGATGTTGGCTGCAAGCTGCAGGAACTTCTCAAGCTCCTCGCGGTTAGAACATACGTTCATGGCAGCTCCTGACAGTACGTATGACGGACGCACGAGGACAGGGAATCCCACCTTCTCGATGAAGGCGTCGATGTCTGCCATTGAGGTCAGCGCAGCCCAGTCTGGCTGGTCAACGCCTATGCGGTTGAGCATAGAAGAGAATAGCGCTCTGTCCTCACAGTTGTCGATATCCTTGGCTGATGTTCCGAGGATAGGCACATTCTGTGCGTCGAGCTTCATGGCGAGGTTGTTAGGAATCTGTCCGCCGGTAGATAATATCACGCCGTGAGGATTCTCAAGGTCGAGGATATCCATGACGCGCTCAAAGGTAAGCTCGTCGAAGTAAAGGCGGTCACACATATCGTAGTCGGTTGACACGGTCTCAGGGTTATAGTTAATCATAACCGAGCGATAGCCGTTCTTACGGATAGTGTTAAGTGCCTGAACACCACACCAGTCGAACTCTACGGATGAACCAATACGATAAGCACCTGAACCAAGCACGACGATAGACTTCTTGTCGTTCTCATACTTTATGTCGCTTGCCACTCCGGCATAGGTGACATACAGGTAGTTGGTCTGTGCAGGATACTCTGCAGCGAGGGTGTCTATCTGCTTCACTACTGGTACGATGCCGTGGCTCTTTCTTATCTCACGAACGAGGAGAATGGCCTTGTGCATGTTGCCCAGTTCCTTGTCAAGACCTACGGCACGTGCTATCTGGAAGTCGGTGAAGCCATATACCTTTGCCTTACGCATCAGTTCCTTGTCCATGGCGTTGATAGACTTGCACTTGTCCATCTCGTCGTCAATGTCAACGATGTGCTGCAGTTTCTCAAGGAACCACTTGTCTATCTTCGTCATATCGTGAATCTGGTCCACGGTGTAAATCTTGCGCTTCAGTGCCTTGGCGATGACGAAGATACGCTTGTCGGTTGGTGCCTTCAATGCGCCTTCGATGTCGTCAATCTGCAATACCTTGTTCTCTACGAAGCCATGCATGCCCTGACCTATCATACGCAGGCCCTTCTGTATTGCTTCCTCGAAGTTACGGCCTATTGCCATCACCTCACCCACAGACTTCATGGAAGAACCGAGTTCCTTGTCAACGCCGCGGAACTTAGAGAGGTCCCAGCGTGGTATCTTACATACCACATAGTCGAGGGCAGGCTCGAAGAATGCACTGGTGGTCTTGGTTACTGAGTTCTTCAGTTCGAAGAGTCCGTAGCCCATGCCCAGTTTTGCTGCAACGAAGGCGAGAGGATATCCCGTAGCCTTTGATGCAAGGGCAGAAGAACGGCTCAGACGTGCGTTGACCTCGATGACGCGATAGTCTTCTGACTGTGGGTCGAAGGCATACTGCACGTTACACTCGCCGACGATGCCTATGTGGCGTATAATCTTGATGGCGAGGGCACGCAGCTTGTGATACTCAGAGTTTGTGAGTGTCTGTGACGGTGCTATGACGATAGACTCACCGGTATGTATGCCCAACGGGTCGAAGTTCTCCATGTTGCAGACCGTGATACAGTTGTCGTAACGGTCGCGAACTACCTCATACTCTATTTCCTTCCATCCCTTCAGTGACTTCTCCACCAACACCTGTGGTGAGAATGAGAATGCCTTCTCGGCAAGTTTGTCGAGTTCTTCCTCGTTGTCGCAGAAGCCTGAACCGAGACCGCCAAGAGCATAAGCTGCACGGATGATGACAGGGTAACCCAACTCAGCGGCAGCCTTGCGTGCTTCCTCTATATTCTCACAAGCATGTGACTTGATGGTCTTTACATTTATCTCGTCGAGTTTCTGCACGAAGAGTTCTCTGTCCTCTGTGTCCATGATGGCCTGCACCTGAGTACCGAGAACCTTTACGTTGTACTTCTCAAGCACACCAGACTGATACAGTTCCACACCACAGTTGAGGGCTGTCTGTCCACCGAACGCAAGCAGTATGCCGTCTGGCTTCTCCTGCTGTATTACGCGCTCTACGAAGTATGGCTGTACAGGCAGGAAATATATCTTGTCTGCCACGCCCTCCGACGTCTGCACGGTGGCAATGTTTGGATTTATGAGAACGGTCTCCACACCCTCCTCACGGAGTGCCTTCAGCGCCTGTGAACCAGAGTAGTCGAACTCGCCTGCCTCTCCGATTTTCAATGCGCCTGAACCGAGCAACAGGACTTTCTTTATGTTTTCGTCTTTCATCTTTACTGAAAGTTATGGTTTTATGAGTATTGAGTTTTCGTTATCTATAATATAATGTGGTTAAAGAGTCTCAACGAACTTGTCGAACATGAACTCTGTATCCACTGGTCCGGAACATGCCTCTGGATGGAACTGGCTTGAGAACCAAGGCTTTGTCTTGTGACGGATGCCCTCGTTAGAACCGTCGTTCATGTTTACGAACAACTCTTCCCAGTCTGCGCCCAGTGTTGAGGCATCTACTGCGTAGCCGTGGTTCTGAGATGTAACGAAGCACTTATCTGTACCTACCATGCGTACTGGCTGGTTGTGTGAACGGTGACCGTACTTCAGCTTGTATATCTTGGCACCTGCTGCCTTTGAAAGCAACTGGTTACCCATGCAGATACCACATATAGGCTTGTCGCTCTTTGCCATCTGCTTCTGGATTATCTTAACGGCATCCTCACACATATCCGGGTCACCAGGACCGTTGGCAAGGAACAGCCCGTCAAACTCCATGTCGGTATAGTCGTAGTTCCATGGCACACGTATCACCTCACAGCCACGGTTGATAAGACAGCGAATAATGTTGGCCTTCACGCCACAATCCACAAGCACTACTTTCTTTGCAGCTCCCTCATTGTAGCGTATGATTTCCTTACATGATACCTTATCTACAAAGTTCACTCCTTCATAGTCTGCCTCTGGTATATTGTTTGGCTCATCGTCAAAGAGTATCTTACCCATCATTACTCCGTGTTCCCTGAGCACCTTGGTCAACTCTCGGGTATCAATACCCGTAATACCTGGCACCTGCTCACGCTTCAGCCAGTCAGCCAGACTCTCCTTTGCATTCCAATGACTGTACTTCTCACTGTAGTCGGCTACGATTATGGCAGAGGCGTATATCTTGTCGCTCTCCATGAATGTAGGTATGCCGTTGGCCTCGATAGTGAATGGAGGCACACCATAGTTACCAACGAGTGGGTAGGTTAATACCATCAGCTGGCCAGCATAAGAGGGGTCGGTAAGGCTCTCTGGATAACCCATCATGGCCGTATTGAAAACTACCTCGCCGGCAACAGGTTTGTCATAGCCGAAAGACTCTCCGTGGAACTTCGTTCCGTCTTGTAGTAATAATGTAACTTTTTTCATTATCTTTTGTCTGTCTATATCCTTCTAACTTTTTGTCTTGTGTCTGCGTTTTACATGCCTACACATTATTTAATGTATGTATTAAGTGTTTGCGTCATCACAATAAGTATTTACCCTACTCTACTGTCACCGACTTGGCAAGGTTTCGTGGTTGGTCCACGTTAAGGCCCTTTACCACGGCTACATGGTATGAGAGCAACTGCAAAGGTATTACGCTGAGCAACGGTGCAAGGCATGCCAGGGTCTGAGGTATCTCGATGACGTCTGACACCATATTCTTTACCTGCTCGTCACCTTCTGTCACGATGGCTATTATCCTGCCATGGCGTGAGATGACTTCCTGCATGTTTGATATTATCTTCTGATACAGCTTGTGGTGTGTAGCTATGAACACCACTGGCATCTCATTGTCAACCAATGCTATAGGACCGTGCTTCATCTCTGCTGCAGGATATCCTTCCGCATGGATATAGCTTATCTCCTTCAGCTTCAGCGCTCCCTCAAGTGCCACAGGGTAGTTCCATCCTCTGCCGAGGTACAGGAAGTTATGGGCATAGGTGAAGGTTGTTGCAAGCTTCTGTATCTTGTCGTTCTGCTCCAGAATCTTCTTTATCTTGTCAGGAATAACAAGAAGTTCCTTTATCGTCTCTTCATATTCTTCCTGTCCTACGGTTCCCTTGGCCATACCCAGTGCGAGGGCAAGCATGGTAAGGACTACCACCTGACCTGTGAACGCCTTTGTTGATGCCACACCGATTTCCGGTCCTACGTGTATATATGTTCCTGTGTCAGACTCTCGTGCTATGGATGAGCCTACGCCGTTGACGATTCCGAATATCAATGCGCCACGCTCCTTGGCAAGCTGTATGGCAGCGAGTGTGTCGGCGGTCTCGCCAGACTGTGATATTGCCATCACCACATCCTCAGAACCTATGACGGGGTCTGAATAGCGGAACTCACTTGCGTATGCCACCTCCACCGGTATTCTGCAGAAGTGCTCTATCAGTTGCTTGCCTATCAGTCCGGCATGCCATGACGTGCCACATGACACGATGACGATTCTCTTTGCATTGAGAAGCTGGCGTCTGTTATTGGTCACTGCTGACAGTATCACCTGCGGACCAGAATATGGAGAATCCACGATACGGCCTCTCATGCAGTCCTTCAACACGTTTGGCTGGTCAAAGATTTCCTTCAGCATGAAATGAGGATAGCCGTCATGGTCGAGCATTGAGAGATCTACGTTAACCTCCTTCACCTCTGCATCGGCAATCTCCCCGTTAAGGTTATACACCTGCAATGACTTGCCGCGCTCTATCACTGCCATCTCCTCGTCGTTCAAATATACTATCTGCTTGGTGTACTCAGCTATAGGAGAAGCATCAGAGGCAAGGAAAAACTCAGCATTGCCTTCTGTAACGCCAACTGCCAGTGGTGATGATTTCCTTGCTGCCACGAGGACTTCCGGATGACGGCTGTCTATCACTGCAATGGCGTATGCACCAAACACTTGGTTGAGCGCACCTCTTACTGCCGTGGCGAGATCCACATTATTGGTGGTCATGACATAGTCTATCAACTGCACCAACACCTCGGTATCTGTCTCGCTCTTAAACTCATAACCGCGCTCACGCAACTGGTCACGCAGTGTGGCATAATTCTCTATTATACCATTGTGTACCAACGTAAGGTTACCAGACTGGCTTACGTGAGGATGTGCATTAACCTCGCTCGGTACGCCGTGAGTAGCCCACCTTGTATGGGCAATGCCAATGGTTCCTGTTATATCCTGACCCTTTGCCGCAGCCTCGAGGTCAGACACTTTTCCTTTTGCCTTATATACGTTAAGCTTATTCCCTTCATCAGAAAGAAGAGCACAACCTGCGGAGTCATATCCACGATACTCCAGTCGCTTCAGTCCCTTAATAAGGATAGGATAAGCCTGCTTTGTTCCTATGTATCCAACTATACCACACATGAGGTTATATTAATTTAGAAAAAAAGTTAATACGAGGAGTGTTAGGCTCTTCATATTAACTTTATTATTTGTTATTTTGTTATACTAATAGTGAATGTTGCTAATGAAATCAAAACGCTGGCTATTGGAGTCCAGAATGTATAAGAGCTAACATCCGCGCTTCTTGCCCTTGCCTTGTGAGGCTCTACATATATGATATCATTTTGCTGAAGATAGTAATACGGAGAGTTAAACAAGTTTGCATCGTTCAAATTGAATCGCGCAGTAGTCTTTTCTCCTTCTGCATTTTCTCTTACAAGTAAGATATTAGGCCTTTTACCATATACAGACAAATCACCACATTGAGCCAATGCCTCAATGATACTCAATCGTTCGTTATCTACTGTCAGGACTCTTGATCCTGAAACTTCACCAATAACTGTAACCTTAAAACTTGAATAGCGAACCTTTACTATAGGATTTTCATCCGCAGCGAAATAAGGCTTTATCACTTCTGCTATTTTCTCCTCTGCCTGTGGACGAGTCAATCCCAGAATGTTAATCTTTCCGACAACAGGGAAATTAATATTTCCTTCGCCATCAACGATGTACGAATACATCGTTTTGCTCGCTGCAGAGTTGGTTGACATAGTATTGCCACCTGTACTTGCCATTGTCATGTTAAAAGGACGAGCAGCTTCCGGATTAAGCGAAGATATCAATATAACCAACTCATCATTTGGCTTTATTCTTATTTCCGGCATAGATTTAACGCCTGACAAGTCAACACTGTCCATATTCTGAAAATATGCCACTTGTTTCGTCATTACACAACTTGTAAAAGTAACGACATACATAAACACGGGCAATATAAAAAGCAACTTTTTCATTATGGTCTTTTCATTTTACTTCAGTTTGCAAAGTTACAAAGTTTTTTTGATAATTACAAACTAATTTGTCAAAACTTTTGTGGCATCACATAATTTGTTGTAACTTTGCTTTACTTATTCCTAATAATATTCTCCTGAACATGAACGAACAAGATATTCTAAACAAACTCACATCTATCTGTGCCAAAAGTGAGCAGTGCCCATTTGACCTGCAAAAGAAAATGAAAAAATGGGAGGTTGACGAAGACACGCAGGTAAAGATTATCAGCTATCTGAAAAAGGAAAATTACATAAACGAGCACAGATACGCTGAGGCTTTTATAAGAAACAAGGTAGAGTACAACAAGTGGGGACGATACAAAATAGAGCAGGCTTTACGCTTTAAGCATATTCCGAAAGAAATATACGGTGCCTTTCTTGACGATATCAGCGATGACAAATATGAAGACATCTTACTGCCTCTGTTGAGAAAGAAACTAAAACTCATAAAATACAATTCCGCTTACGAAGCGAAGACAAAACTCTTGAGATTTGCACTACAACGTGGTTTTACTATGGAACAGATATTGAACCACATGGATTCTATAATTAAAGAAGATATTTAATGTTTGTCAAAGCTATAATTGACTTCCTCTTTCCACGTTATTGCGAGATGTGCAATGAAAGACTTGAAGTGGACGATGACGTAATATGCCAAAATTGCTATAAGGCATTGCCACGAACAAAATGGTGGCTAAACATAGACTATGCCAAAGAGAAGTATAAAGATGACGACAACATCTTTCATGAGATAGAAGACAGGGAGACTCTTTTTGCAAACGAGCCAAAGAAGAAGGAGAATTTATTTACAGATAATGTTTTGGCAAAGAAATTCTATGGGCGCATAACCATAGAAAAGGCTATGAGTTTTATGAAATTCTCGCCAAAATCTGACTCTGCCAAGTTAGTGTACGAGTTCAAGTATCACGACAAGCCACATATAGCGTACTACTTGGGCTTGACTATGGGGAAGGAACTCGTTGAATCCGGATTTTTCAAGGATATTGACTATATAATACCTGTTCCTATTACAAAACAAAGAGAATACAAAAGAGGCTACAACCAGAGCATGGAACTTTCAAAAGGAATAAGCCATGTGACAAAGATTCCCATCCTTAACAAGGTCATAAAAAGAACAAGTTTTCAATCCTCCCAAACTACACTTAACCAAATACAGAGACAGGAGAACATAAATGGTGTTTTCAAACTGGACAGCAAATATATGTCTGCAAACAACAAGCATGTACTTCTCGTTGACGACGTAATAACTACCGGTGCTACAACAATAGAGTGTTGCCGAGTATTACAAAAAATCCAAGGAATAAAGACAAGTGTCTTATCCCTTGGAATTGTTACTCTATAATTATTTTCTGATTTATCAGAATATATCGGAGTTTTCCTTCATATCAATGAATTCCCCCTTGTGATTGTAGAATTTATATTCCAAGAAGGCCATCTCCTGAGAAGGAATGACTGAGATATGGAAACTATATCGCATTTGCCATTTACGTTTCAGGCTCCATATACCTTTATTTATATATGCTGCCACATAAGGGTGGACATACAGTCTTATTTTCTTTATACCTATATTCTTTACAAGATGTGCAATCTTGTTCTCTAACGCGTCAGTAAACAGAATGCTCGACTTTATCGTTCCTTTTCCATAACAGGTAGGACACGTTTCCTCCACATTTACATCAATAGCAGGACGCACACGCTGGCGTGTAATCTGCATCAATCCAAACTTCGACAATGGAAGTATGTTATGTCTGGCACGGTCATTTTGCATGTTTTTACACATACGTTCATATAACATCTGCCTGTCTTCTGCCAGATTCATGTCGATAAAATCGACAATTATTATTCCTCCCATATCACGTAATCTCAGCTGACGAGCTAATTCATCCGCCGCATTAAGATTACAATCCAAAGCATTCTCTTCCTGATTGTCAATACCGCGAGACCTGTTGCCGCTATTGACATCGACAACATGCATCGCCTCCGTATGCTCTATAATCAGATACGCTCCATGCTTAAAATTAACGGTTTTACCGAATCCAGACTTCAACTGCTTGGTAACTCCGAAGTTATCAAATATAGGCAGCGTCCCAGTATATAGTTTAACAATACCGACACGGTCCGGAGCTATAAGCTGTATATAGTCCCTTACTTCTTCGTATATATCCTTATCATTAATATATATACTCTCGTATGTTGAGTTAAACAAGTCTCGTAACAATGCTACGGTACGGCTTGTCTCCTCAAAAACCAATGTTGGGCAATGCTGGACTTTCTGTACCTTTTTCAGTGTGTCCTCCCAACGCTTAACCAAGACTTTCAGTTCTGACTGCAAGTCTTCCATACGCAAGCCTTCTGCTACAGTTCGTACGATGACGCCGCAGTTTTTAGGCTTTATGTTATATACTAACTGTTTGAGTCTTGCCCTTTCCTCTCCATTCTTTATTTTTGAGGAAACATTTACTTTTTCGCCAAAAGGCAACAGGACAAGATAACGACCTGCGAAAGAAAGGTCGCTTGTCAAACGTGGTCCTTTCGTAGAAATGGGTTCTTTTACAATCTGCACCAGTATTTCAGAACCCTGTTTTACTGTCTTAGCTATACTTCCATCCTTCGGTAAATCGGGCAATCTCTGAGCCTTTTCGAAAGGATACAATGTTTTTTTATTGCCTTCTACCTGCTTCAGATACTTGTCAAAGGACGGATATTGCAATCCTAAATCCAGATAGTGAAGAAATGCGTCACGCTCATATCCTACATCAACGAAAGAAGCATTTAGTCCTGGCATGATCTTTTTCACTTTGGCCAAATATATGTTACCAACAGAAAACGAAGCTTCTCTTGGTGCCGTCTGATATTCAACCAAATTCTTATCTTCCAGGATTGCTATTGCTACATCCTTCTCATTTACGTTTATTATTACTTCACTTGTCACGGTATATAGGTGGGTATTTAATTTGTTCTGTTGTTAAGAAAAAAATAGAGGGCAAGAGAATCATTACAATTCCACTCACCCTCTATACTTCAATAAGAAAGCAGTCACATCTTATTTGCTCTTATGACGATTCTTTCTTAATCTTTTTTTACGCTTGTGGGTAGCCATTTTATGGCCCTTTTTCTTCTTTCCGTTTGGCATAATTGTAAATTTTATAATTATAAATGTTCTATTCTTCTTTAATCTTCAGATGTAACCTCCTCGCCCATCATTCTCTGCAAGAAGCTCTTTGCAGGCTTAAATCCAGGGAAGTTATGAGCAGGAATTGTTATTGTCGTATTCTTTGAAATGTTACGCGCTGTCTTCTCTGCACGCTTTTTAACAACAAATGTTCCGAAACCTCTAAGATAGATATTTTCCCCATCTACCATGTTATCCCTTATCACATTCATAAAAGCTTCAATAGTTACTGCTACGTCTTTCTTTGCTACACCTGTAGAGGATACTATCTCTGCTATAATATCAGCTTTTGTCATTTTTTTTGTACTTATTATATATGTGTTTTTTATTTCAACCGCAAAGTTACAAAAAAACTTTCTGTTATAAAAATAATTTTAACTTTTTTGTCTATTTTATGTGTATTTTCTTGAAATTGAACTATATGTTATCAATTTGAATCACACTTTTACTGAAAACTAAAAGGTAAGAGTGCTTTTACAGACCTGACAACCAGAGCCTCATCAGCAGAGCTCATTAATATACGTATTTCTTTGTCATATCGCATTTCCAACTCTGACAACGCTTGTCTGCACATTCCACAAGGGGTTATTATTTTCTCAGTATATTCCCCCTTGTCGTTTCTTGCCGCAAGGGCTATTGCTTCCACGGATATTCCGGGAAAAAGATTCTGAGCAGTACAAAGTGCTGAGCGTTCCGCACATATACCAACAGGATATGACGCATTTTCCTGATTAGCGCCTTTTACTATTTGTCCATTACTCAACAGCACTGCTGCTCCTACAGCAAACCTGCTATATGGTGAATATGACAAATTCGTCGCTTCTCTTGCCTGCTCTATCAAGTGTCTGTCATCAGCAGAGATTTCCGCTATCTTATATTGGCACATATCCTTGTCGCTCATATTCATTGTTCTTCTTTAATTACTTCATAGCAACCTATGTCCGGTTTGTCTGTTTTCCTAGGATTTCCTTTCCTATCTATGGGCAAAGACGTCGTTACGTCAGCATTACCGATGGCAGTAGTATTGTCCTTTGGAGTAAAATCATAGAAAAAGTTATTCGTATCAAATAACACAAAACTGTTACGGCCTGATGTCAGGGTATCCTCCGGATTATCCTCTATGTAACAGTCCTTAAACATATATTCATAGTCCTCTCCCGGAGTAGTTCTTACCACACAATGTGAGAACGTAACATCCAAAGAATTCTCGGTTCCACCGTGCGACCACATCACGACATCATCTGCATATCCTTTTATTATAGTATTTCTCACATTCATAGTCAACGGATAGGAAATACCATTATTACCATTAGCAAACGTCATAGCGTTCTTACGGAACATGCTGAATGGATAATACTGAACGATGGTACAATTGTTTATATCGATATTTCCTCCTAAGACTGACACGCAATCCCCTAAGGTATTGCTTATTTGGGTGTTTTCTATAGTTATATTTCCGTTGACTGCGGAAATTCCATCACCACGCATATTGTGAATAGTCGTATTCTTTATATGTAGTTTTGGAGTGTCAACACTGAATGCAGAATCACAGACAATAGCATTTGTTCCTCCGTGTATGTCGGCATAGGATATCTCATTATTATATGACTTAGAATAGAACCTGATACCGTTCCATTGTCCCGGATTGTTATCGTATGACAAATTAGATACCATCCAGTCAAACCTGTCACATCTCAAAGTAATCTCATTATCTTTCTCTCCTGCCAGCCTCAACGTACCTTTTACATCTATACCTGCATTGCTGTGGAAATATAATGTAGTGCCTGGCAACACCTCTAAAGTCGCCAAAGAATCGACAAACAGGTTACCATATATGACAATTGGTTTTCCATTCTCGTTTTGCAATACAGTAGTACCCTCTCCTCCTATTATATAATTATCTAATATCGTTGCATCCCAAGACCATGCATTCAGGTTGACTTTTTGTATCCGTCCGCTCTCCAATCTGAATATCAAGTTATCTGACACCTCTACAGGTTCTGAAGCATTGTTGATTTTAGATGTCAGCTCTACGAAGATGCGCAAAGAATCACCCTTGCTTATCTCTACATCCTTTACACAAAAGCCATTCTGGTCATTAAGATTTATTCCATTTACGTTTACCCTGTACCCTGTCTGGTTCAGATTCTCCAACCTGATGTCACTTATTCTTATTCCATCATTGGACTTGTTATATATCATCAGTTTCTTATGAGGCGTAGGAATAGTAGAAAAACAAGTATCTAACGTCAGAGTATCCGTCTCAAACGTCAAACAGTTTTCATACGATACAGAGAATGTATCATCATCTGAACAACTGACAATAAATGTAGTTAATATAACACCTATTATGTACCGAGCAATATTATTCTTCATTATTAGAATAACGTATTTCTAATATCTTTATTGTGCTTTCGGTGCAAGCACAACGTTCTGATATTCTCTCCCCAACTAACCACAGTATGTTTCCTTTACTGTCTGACAACACCAGCTGGCGCATCCTATGGAAGAAGTCTCTTTTCTTATTTGTCAAATAGTCACTAACCAGTATCTTGCCTTTCATTCCATAAGGTTGGAAATGTTCACCAGACTTGTAATTCCTTAACGTCAGCGGATATGTTACTTTGTCTGCATCTATCGTAACATAGTATCTGTCTTTACTTGGAACGAAGTCCTTTTCCTTGTCTTTCTTCCTTATATCAACATAACACCCCTGTAATACTTCATATTTCCCTTCCTCCGGGATTGTAATGTTGATATTACTTAACTTCTCCGACTCTTTTACAGGGAAAGCCTTGAAATAATCACGGTCCTTTGCTAAGATATAGTTATTCGAATACCATTTCTTGCCTGACTGTGCATGGATATTGCCGTAAATACTTTTTATTACAAATGGTGTAAATCCCAATTCCGTCAAGATTGTATAAAGGACAGTCTCTGGTGATGGCTGTTTTATTAATTCATTAATGTCAATCTTGTATTCTTTCCCCTCTATCTCCGTACACTGCTTTATGCTGCCAGCCAAAGAGTCTTCTACTATCTTCACACTTTCTGACACATTCTCTATGGTACGGCATATATTTTCTGATGCTTTCGGATATATTTCCTCTAACATCGGGACAAGATTAAGCCTTATCTTGTTTCTCAGCACATCATCTACGAGATTGGAGCTGTCTGTCACATATTCTTGTCCTATTTCACTAAGAAAATTTTCTATGTCATGCCGGTTAACGCATAACAGCGGACGTATAATATTGCCATTTATCGGTTTTATCGACTCCAAACCCTTTATCCCTGTACCGCGCAGCATATTCATAAGAAAGGTCTCTACCCTGTCATTCTTATGATGAGCTACGATAACACCGCTCGCACCTATGGAAACCCTCAACTGTTCAAAATACGAGTACCTCAGGTCACGGGCTGCCATCTCTATACTTATCTTATGGAGTTCAGCATAAGTCCTTGTATCAAAATGAGTAAAATGAAAAGGTATGTCATATTTCCGACATAGCTCCCTGCAGAAAATCTCATCACGCTCACTCTCTGCTCCTCTCAGGTTGAAATTACAATGTGCTGCATGGACATTATAATTGAGTCTCTTCATCAAGACGAGCAGACATACGGAATCAGCACCCCCGGAAAGGGCTACTATATACAGAGATTTTTTGTCAAGAAGATTATATCTTAATATGAATTCCTTTACTCTATTCAACATACAATACTAAGCCTTTAAGATATTCCCCTTCCGGATGGTATATATTTATAGGATGGTCGGCAGGCTGATGTAATTGATGCAGTATTCTCACCTTACGCTTAGCTTGCAAAGCAGCTGTAAACACCGCATTTCTGAAATTGTCCTTTGTAACGACTTGTGAGCATGAGAAAGTAAACAATATACCGCCGCGCTTTATCTTCTCAAATGCCTTCATATTCAGACGGGTATAGCCTTTCAGGGCATTACGCAAGGCTCCTTTGTGTTTTGCAAATGCCGGAGGATCCAAGACGATTAAATCGTAGTTTTCTCCCATCTTGTCCAGAAAACGGAAAGCATCTTCACAATATGCCTGATGTCGGGCATCACCAGGGAAATTCAATTCCACATTCGCCTTAGTCAACTCTATAGCCTTAGCAGAGGAATCCACGGAATGAACCAATGTCGCTCCGCCACGCATCGCATAAAACGAGAATCCACCGGTATAACAGAACATATTCAGCACTTTCTTGCCTACGGAATACTTTTCCAATAACATTCTGTTATCACGCTGGTCAACAAAGAATCCCGTCTTCTGTCCACGCAACAGATCCACATGGAATTTCAATCCGTTTTCCAAAGCGATATTTTCATCCGTATTACCGAACAAGAACTCATTTTCCTGTCCCAGGTCCGCCTTGAAAGGTAATGTCGTCTCACTTTTGTAATAGACATTCTCAACCCTGTCACCTAACACACTCTTGAGTGCATTGGCTATCATGTTACGTTGATAGTGTACGCCTACGCTGTGAGCCTGTATCACGGCTGTCTTGCCATAGCAGTCCACAACAAGTCCCGGCATGTTATCGCCTTCTCCATGAACCAACCTATAGGTATCATTGTTCTTGTTGTCAGCCACACCTATAGCTATACGCATCTGTAACGCCGACGACAATCTCTTCTGCCAAAAAGCCTCATCTATCTCTTCTTCTGAGAAGGTAAGCATCCTGACAGCTATACTGCCTATCTGGTAGTGGCCTTTTCCTATAAACTCGCCATTATACCCTACTACATCCACCACATCACCCTCTGCGATGCCTTCGTCCACTTTCAAGATTGCACCAGAGAATATCCATGGATGTAAGCGCTTAAGACTTTCTTCTTTATTTTTCTTCAGATATATTTTCATTTTCTTCTATATTATTCATTATTGGATTCTCCTCCGGCACTACTACCAGTTCGTAGTCATTGGTCTCTTTTAATCTCAGATACTCCTTATAGAGCATTACACAAGCCCAGGCATCAGTAGCCGCATAAGCTTTCTGCTTCTCGCTAAGCACGTCTGCTTCCCAATTGCTCAGCTGCTCTCTTTTTGATATCCGTTGTCCGAAGATATTCGCATATAGCTTTGCCAACCCCGTGTCTTCTATGCCTAACTCCTTCATGTGGTCTTGAAGGTCTATAAACCCTTTCGGCTGAAACTCCCCGCACTTCTTTAATGACAATATGTCATCATGCCAGGACAGACCTATTTTCCGCACTTCGGTAGTCTCTAACAGTTTCTTTATCGAAGGACACAGTCCTGTACGATGCAAACGAAAAAGGAAGCAGGTATCGTTAGTACTAACTTGCAGCAAAGCGACAGTGTTCTGATGTCCTTTCCTGAATGACGGCTTGGTCTCAGTGTCAAACCCTAAAAGCTCAGCATTAAGCAGGTAGTCCACAGCCTTGTCTGCCTCCCTTTCATTTAACACTACAATAATGCGCCCAGGAAATATCACTCTTGATAAAGTCGGAATCTTCTTCTTGTCAAATTTGCTATATATAATTTTTTTTGTCATTATATCTAATAACATTTACAATTCTTTTATACCTCCCTAACCCTCTGTTATGATAATTATATACAAATTTATAAAAAAAAACGCACTTCCACAAATTACGAACATTATTTATTACAAAATAAAGAATATTAACCCGTAAAATATTGTGTATTCATCATAATATAACTAAATTTGTAGCAAATAATTAACTAATAAACAACTAACCAATTAAAAAAGCATGAAGAGACTTTACCTTGCATTAATTGCGTTTCTAACGATTTCAAGCATTAATGCCGCTACCAACGAGATGACAGTCTTAACGTCAAAGAAAGGTGCCGCTGTACAGAGCACCATGTATGGAATTTTCTTTGAAGATATTAATTTCGCCGCGGACGGCGGTCTGTATGCAGAGATGATAAAGAACCGCTCATTCGAGTTTCCCCAGAACTTCATGGGCTGGCGTACATTTGGTAACGTGCAGTTGAAGGATGACGGTCCTTTTGAAAAGAATCCACATTATGTCCGCTTGTCATACGCTGGTCATCCACATAAGCACACAGGCCTGGAGAATGAGGGTTTCTTCGGCATCGCCACGAAGAAAGGTGAGAAATATCGTTTCTCTGTATGGGCAAGATGCCCTGAAGGCGGCAAGTCCACTATTCTGGTTCAGGTTGTGGACAATGCGACTATGGGCGAAAGACAGGAGCAGGCTGTCTGCCATGTTGACGTGGAAGGCAAGGAATGGAAGAAATACACAGCTGAGTTTGAGGCTAAGAAGACTCTTGGCAAACAGTCTTTGCGTCTGTTCCTACGTAGCTTCCAGAAGCAGCCTATAGCCGTGACCGACTTAGAGCATGTCAGCCTCTTCCCTGTTGACACATGGAAGGGCCGCGAGAACGGCATGCGTAAGGACTTGGCTCAGGCTTTGTGTGATTTGAAACCGGGCATATTCCGTTTCCCCGGTGGTTGCATCGTTGAGGGTACAGACCTGGAATCCAGATACCAGTGGAAAAACAGCGTCGGTCCTGTTGAAAACCGTCCTTTGAACGAGAACCGCTGGCACTACACATTCGACTACAGATTCTACCCTGACTATTACCAGTCATATGGATTAGGCTTCTTTGAGTTCTTCCAGTTGTGTGAGGACTTCGGCTGCGAGGCTTTGCCTGTCATTTCCTGCGGTCTGTCATGTCAATTCCAAAATGACATAAAGGATGAGGCAAAGGTACACGTTGCAGTGGACAACCTGGACTCTTACATACAAGACGCACTTGACCTTATAGAGTTTGCAAACGGCAGCACCGATACAAAATGGGGGAAGGTACGCGCTGAAATGGGACATCCAGAACCTTTCAACCTTAAATATCTTGGCGTAGGTAATGAGCAATGGGACTACAAGGACAACCCTGCATTCACCGCCCGTCTTAAGAAGTTCATGGAGGTACTCAAGAAGAAGCACCCCGAAATAAAATATATCGGAACTACCGGTCCTGACTCTGAGGGATGGAAGTTTGACCTCCTGCAGCCAAAGATGAAAGAACTCAAGGTAGATTTGTATGATGAGCACTTCTATCGTAACGAGGATTGGTTCATGGCAAAAGAGAACAGACACCGCTATGACAACTATGACCGCAAGGGTCCTAAAATCTTCGCCGGAGAATATGCCTGCCACGGTAAAGGTAAGAAATGGAACCATTTCAACGCGTCACTTATGGAGGCTGCCTTCATGACTGGCATAGAGCGTAACGCCGATGTTGTTTCAATGGCTACATACGCTCCTCTGTTCGCTCACGTTGAGGGATGGCAGTGGAGACCTGACATGATTTGGTATGATAACCTCAGAATGTTCAAGTCTTGCTCTTACTACGTACAGCAGCTTTACAGCCTTTATAAAGGAACAAACGTCCTGCCTCTTACCATGGACGGAAAGGTCGTAGCTGGTGACGAGGACCAGAACGGACTCTTCGCATCTTCTGTCATCAATAAGAACAACGATGAAATCTATATAAAGATTGCCAATGTCAACAAGGAGGACCAGGATGTAAAGATTAACCTGAAGGGGTTAAAGAATGCAGCCGAAGCACGTTGCATCACTTTGACCAGCAAGAATCCTACAGATGAGAACACACTTGACAATCCTGAGAAGATAACACCGAAAGAGTCTTCTCTCCAGTTAGACGGTAATCGTTTGCAGACCACCATACCTGCATCATCATTCTGCGTAATCATCGTTAAAAGGAACATTCTTAGCCGATGAAAACAAGACTATATAACGCACGCATCCTGACCATGATAGATGGTCAGGGTGTCTTTACGGGAGAAATACATATTGACGGAGAACGTATTACCTACGTAGGACCTTCCGTCCCCTCTCCCTCTGAGAACTTTGACAAGGAGATAGACTGCCAAGGCAACCTTCTCTTGCCTGGCTTCAAGAACGCCCACACACATAGCGGCATGAGCGTCCTGCGCTCGCTGGCCGACGACAAACCGCTTGACCTGTGGCTTAACGAGGACATCTTCCCTGTAGAGGCCAAGTTCACGGGCGAGGACATCTATTGGATGTCACAGCTCTCTGTCCTAGAGTATCTCACGTCGGGCATCACCGCTTGTTTCGACATGTATATGGAACAGGAGGATGTGGCACGTGCCATGGACGACATGGGCTTCAGATGTGTACAGACTGGCGGCGTGAATGACTTCTCCAAAGATGTGAGAATAATAGACTATCTGTATAACAAATACAATCAGAAAGGCTCCCTACAATCATATCTGTTAGGTTTCCATGCAGAATACACCACATGTATGGACAACCTGAAAATATTGGCAGACATCGTAAAGAAAAACCGCGCCCCACTCTATCTCCACGCCTGTGAGACCGAGCACGAGGTGCAAGACTGCGTGAAGCGCTATGGCAAGACGCCGCTGGCATTCCTCGACACCCTCGGATTGTTTGACTACGGAGGCGGCATCTTCCATGGAGTATGGATGAGCGATGAGGACATGGAGGTCATGAAGCGCCACTCCCTCTCCGTCATCACCAACCCCGGCAGCAACTGCAAGTTAGCGTCAGGCATCGCCCCAATAAGCGAGTACCTGAAGCAAGGCATCACCGTAGCCATCGGCACTGACGGACCGGCATCCAACAACTGTCTGGACTTCTTCAGGGAGATGTTCCTCGTAACCGCACTGGCAAAGATAAGGGAAAAAGACGCGTCTGCTATTGATGCGACTAAAGTCCTGCGCATGGCCACTGTCAACGGTGCACACGTAATGCACCTTGACAACTGCGATGTGCTGGCTACTGGCAAACAGGCCGATATCATCATGATAGACTTGCAGCAACCCAACATGCAGCCACTTAACAACATAGAGAAGAACATCGTCTATTCTGGCTCAAAACAAAATATACGCATGACGATGGTTGCCGGCCGCATATTATATCATGACGGCAAGTATGCTTCACATATCAACCCCGAGACTATCTATAAGAAAGTGGAGAATATCAAGAAACGTATTTTGTAACATCCCGTGACAATATACAACAAAGGAGGGCAAGGAAGTAACACTTCCCTGCCCTCTCATGTTTTGATTGCAATTGTTTACTTTTTCTCTCCTTCCTTGTTATCTCTGGCCTTCTTTCTCTCAGCCCTCATCTTCTCCATATCAGCTGTATAAGCCTTATACTGGCCATCATTCATTATCAGCTTCAGTTCCTTGTTATACTCCTCCATGTTAGGACGCATACCTCTTGGGCCTCTCTTGCCGTTACCTTTACCTACATTACCGTCCTTTTGTGGGCGCTGAGGTTTATCTCCACCCTTCATGTCGCGCTGTGGCTTTCCTCTCTTCATATACTTCTCGTTAAGAGCCTTCACCTTTTCAGCCTGCTCTGCAGACAAGGCATATTTCTTCACCATGTCCTGCGTACGTTTCTCCACCATCTCAGCAGGGTTACCGCCACGACGGTGCTGTTTGTTGTCATTGTTTTCTGTCTGCGCATTAAGTACTGCAAAAGAGCAAGTCACCAATAAAGTCAAAATTAATTTTTTCATAAGAAATACATTTAATAGTTAATAATATGTTTTTACTCTTTTGACTCCATCTTGGCACAGAAGTTTAGTCCACCATAGCAACTTATAGACAAAACACCCCTTTTTAACAGATATTCAGCCTTACTGCTATATACGAACACAGGCAGAAATACCCATGCCTCGTTATGGTTGAACGCCACTATATGCTGACGAGATATATGCAACGGAAAACGATTTTGTCCTATTTTGCTACAGCTCTTACCCCCATTTTCCTTGCAATATTTCAAAACTTTTTACGGTTGATTGCGTACAGCCGATTCTACAGCAGTATGTAACTTACTGATAATCAACAAAAGCATATATACAGGCACTAAAAAACGATAGCTTTTACGAGGTAAAAGCTATCGTTTTAGCATTTAAAAGCTATGCTTTCAGGGTGTGAAAGCTATCGAATGACGATATAAAAGCTATCACTTTACCGCTCGAAAGCCATTTTTTCACCCCTCAAAGACCATTTTCTTCTAAAAAAAAACTTTTTCTCTTCTAGTTTGCATTTTTTCGTCAACAAAATTCAGAGAGCCCAATCACCAAAATGTCCTATTTTGAGCAAATAGATTTATATGCTTACACCAGAGATTTTTTTCCTCTTTTCTCTTTTTTCATATTCCTCATACCTCTGGATTATTCATGTTTCTATTTAGAGGCTTTTTCACACTCCTCTGGGAAGTCCTTCTTCAACCTCGCCAAGACTACGGATATATATGCATCACCGGCAGCCTCCGCCATGCTTGGAAAGGGATTGGTCCTATCAAACCATGAGTCCCAGATGCTGTTCAGTTCTCGCTCACGGAAGCCACTGTCTATCCCCTGGTTAAGATAGAAATGCTTCAATGGCTCTGCCTCTCGCCACATCTTTTTGTCAGCAAGCTTTACTACCTGTGCGGCTTGCCTCCATGAGAATCCAGTCCAGCCATTCAGGAACCATGCTACATCTTCCTTGTATAAGAATCCGAAGGGAAACGACTTCCTGCCTAAGACATCCAGCAGTCCATATCTCTTCTTGTATCTGACAATTTCTTCCTCGTCACAAAGAATTATGTCATTGTTGTATAACCCCATAACATCAAGCAGACAATCAAATGCTCCAAATTCTGCTTTTTGCATCAACGCCTTCGTCATCTTCTGGATTACTGTGCCGCCAAACCTCGGTATGCCGTCCAGAGTCCCACTATAAAACAAATCGTAGTTTTCATGCCATATCCACTTGTATAACTGCGGTGCCTCCTTCCCATTCTTTTCTATAAGTGCCAGCACGCGTTTTATTTTTGTCACCTCCAGCGGTAAGTAAATACCAAAATGGTACCCGCTTTTCTGCGTGTATTCATCCACCTTCTTCTTTACGAAATCATAGGAATCAGCGTCCACATCAATATTAATCATCGGCGTGCACTCATCGTCACCCCATGTTACAATAGGTGTCAACCCGGTAGGTCTAAAACTCGTCAGACCCAGTGCGCGGCATACGTGTGAACTAACCATCCAGCCTCGTCCCGGACCTAAGATGATTCCCTCATGCCCCTTAATTCCATTTATCAACTCCTGCGCTACGAGGAAATATTCCTCCATCCCCCTACGCTCAATAAAGTTCAACTCATTCTCAAGAGTCATCCTCTTCACGTCATGCTTCTCTTTTGAGTCAACTCCTGCTATAACAGCCTCCCTCAACCGTTCAATATTTGTCTTCATACATCGTCCCCATCTTTTAATGTCAAATACTGTTATGTGTCTCTATATTAATCTCCGTCTCAAACTTACGTACATAGATAAAATCCGTAATAGCAAACATCGTATGCTCAAACAGATTATGAAATGCGCTGGTAAGATGCAGGTCTTTCGTCAGTTCGCGGTCAAAACCCTCGATCCAGTTTAGCGGAGTGTCCTCCAAGCCTATCAGGGCATTAAAACTCTCCATTTCATCAGACGGGAAACGTAATGTGTTCAAAGTTACACCATCATTATATAGCTTATTCCAACCACTGTCGCAAAGAGCACTCCACAACATCTGCATCTCATCTCCTCCTTGTATGGGGTGCAGTTTAGGATAATCGTTTGACAGGAAACACTTCGCCGTCAACTCTGTACTCTCTCCGAAACACTTATTCTCCCTTATAGCGTCCCACATACCATGCGCCCTGTCATACATCTCACGCAGAGCATTGCTAAGAGCATCATTAAAGGCAATGATGTCAGGCAGTATCTCCTCCTGATGCGTCAACGCCCGTTCGTTAATCATATCCTTCCGCAAAGACAGCAAGCAATCATAGTCAGTGTAGTCACACTTCGTAGTATAATAAAACTTGTTAAAAATTTCCTGCTCTACGCAGCAAATGTCATAATCATATATATCAACCATAATCCTACTTGTATTTTAAGAAATTAATCATACTATCCCATAAAGAGTTAACCCTCTCAGTCATAGTCCTCCATTTCCCTCTTGCCGGGGGGCGAGAACTACACTCTCCCCCTCTGACAGCGAAGTCAAGTAAGACCATAAGAAGAATCTCCTTTTCACTTTTTAGTGGGAAATACCTATACAGGACAAACACATCGCGATAAGCTTTAATCTTCCGGTTCACCATCTTCGCAGCCTCCCGATACCGTTGTTCCTCCCCTACAGGCACGTTCACCTCCATATCAATGTTAAATACATGGAGATTCATCTTCTTTAATTCCCTCGTTTCATTACCTTCCTTTTCCATACCACACATTATATCATATTTATGAGTGCAAAGAAAACAAAGACCTCCGCCAACTCGTGGCAGAGGTCTTGGAAAAATGAAATTATTTATAAAAAATATCTTTCCTATCTCATATCAGTTCTCACATTCCAAGTCAATAAAGATTATTTTGTTCATAAAACACAAAATAAAGACTATACTATATTCTACATACTTTTGCTGCCAAATCATTTAAGAACATATAACAATCGGTTAATGTTTTCTTAATTCCTTCTGTGTCGTTACCATCAATTTCCTTCACCTGAAAATAAATTCGATTGTTTGTATCGTCACGTTTGCCTTCTGGATATTTTTCTGCAATATATTGTGCGTATGGTTCCCAACATTGTAAAGAAGAGGCTCCCGCTACCTCAACATTCCATGTCGTAATCTTTATTATTATTTTACCACAAGGTTTGTCGTCTTTTTCTATAAAATGAGCTTCAATTCCTATTTTTGTATCTTTTCCATCATTGAAACAAGTGCCTAGAAGCCACTTTTGATATATCCACCAGTGTCCTTTGGTCTCTTCTTCTATAATATGACACCATTCTTTTATTGTATCAGATTGTACTTGGAAAATCTCATCTCGCCATTCATTGTAATTTCGAATTAGATTTTCTACATTTTCTTTGTTATCAGAAAAGAATTTCGCACGTTCTGTATTTTCCATAAAATTCATTTTGTTATTTAGAGTTTTCATAAAATCCATCATAAATGTTAATTGCTTTACATCAGCAGTACTTAAGTAATCTCCAATAAGTAAATTTACCTGCTCAAATAAATTCTTGTATGAAACTTCTTGGAATGCATGTTTTTCTACAATATCCTTTTCAGAAGGGGATAATGAATGTGCTGTTAAAACTATCTTTCGATATTCATATTTAGGATATTTCTTTTCTATATGTTTAGAATAAACTTCTAAGTCATTATATAAAGAAGCACCTATTTTGTTTTCTATCACATAAACAGTGCATGATGTTTCTATTACTATGTCTATTCTTTTATTTTCATTACCCTCTACACTGTATGTTCGCTCTTCTAAGAGAATATTCATATCTCTTGGAGGACAGTATTCACCTTCCTGTTTAATACATGAATTTAAGGCACGGAACCAGAGATCTCGCAAACTGTGTTCTTCTCTATTATTAAAAAAATATGCCAAAATGCGACTACATATTTCTTCGAACCTACTTCCTGGATATTGACATATTCCCATATAGGTTTTCTCCGACTTTGGTATGTGGATTTTAAGAAAGTCTGTTAATAACTTCTCATATCTTGCTAATTCTTCATCCATAGTATATATTGTTTTGGTTGATGGTAGCAAAGTTAATAAAAAATAATGAGTTTATGCAATTTTTCAAACAAAACCTGCGTTTCGCTTGCTTTGCAAACCGAAGGAGAATGTTTTCAAGACAACGGATTAAGACGGATTACACTAATTGGACTAATTATAATTCGAAATCCGTTTAATTAGTTTAATCCGTCTTAATCCGTTGTTTGAAAGAAAATCCTATTAATCCATTTAATCTGTGGTCGTTAAGAATTTTGGTTAAGGAGTGCAATAGCCCTGTCGGCAATGTCTCTCGTAATGCCGTCATACGGGTTTGTCAAGATAAAACAGGGAATCTGGGATTTCAGCCATACAGCCTCATCGTCTATAATGACATAACGCACGTTGCCGTCAGAATGTTCAGACAGCCATGATGCAATCTCCGCACCCTTGCAGTGCCCCATTACCGGATCTATGTCATCAAGGTCAGCACCAAGCTGCCACTTATCGCTGACATGAGAATCTGTCACGTCTATCACCCTTCCGGGCAACTGCCTGCCTGTCCACATCCTCTGCATAGCATCCAGGCCGAGCACTTTCCACGAAGACTCTATTACGATGTCTGCCTCCGTCTCATCGACAATCCGTTTCAGCCAGCGTACGCATTTCGGGTCAAACAAAGTCCCATATTCATCCCGCCACGGCTTACCCTGATACATCAGGTAGTTCTGATAATGCTCAGTGTTCAACACACCGTCAAAGTCGAGAAATATTATTTTGTTCATAAACGTCACTCTTTGTAGAATATACTTTCGCTAACTTACTCTTAAAAACTGAAAATCAGCACACTATAGGGTCAGGACAGAAATCCCTACGCTTGCATGATTTGCAATGCTTACCCATCCATACCTCGTCAAACTGGTTCATTGCCTGTTCTACAATTTCAGGGTTATCAGTCAGTATGCCAGCCTCAAAATTCCGCTTATCTTCGCCTTTCATTCCAATGCCGGCACCAGTGAGATTAGCACTGCCTACATAAACCTCCTTCCCGTCGAAAACCATCATCTTGAAGTGCACACGCGGACAGAGCACACGCTCCAAACGATCATAGAGTACGGGGTATTTGTCAAAGTCCTCGCGGAAGTTCGGTCCCGGTTCTTTAGCATGAATGAGCCGCACCTCCACGCCACGCCTTATGAGCATAGCAATAAGAGCCAGGAACGGTTTCTTTTCCTTGCCAATCTCTACATAGAGGTCTTTTATGTCTGCAGTACCAATCCAAAGCATGTGCTTCACGGACTGCACCCGCAAAAGCACTTCTTTGTAATGGTAAGAGTTGGAGATGTAAGTAATCATAATGACATAAGTGATTAAGTATAAGAAACTATACCTTCAGTTAGATCTTTAAATCTATTTTTTGCATCCAGCGGATTTTCAATTATTGGATAACTCCATTTCCCATCGATGAAACTAAACCCCAATTCTACTAATGCATCTGTTTTTACAGATGGTTTTGCTGGCATCCTATCTATCCATGCAATAATCTGGTAACCATTATCCAAGATCTTCATATCAAGAATAATATTATACACATGGCATCCTGAATAGAAAACGGACATCGTATCATCAGACCAGACCCAAAAGCCATTCCATTTATTCATGTCAACCATATTTTTTTCAAACACCTGACCTCTATGGAAAAGAAGGAAGTTTGCGCTGGCCTTTGTTTTTGCCATCAATTCAATAACGCCCTGAGCATGGATACGTATTTTATGGTCTCTGGAAAAATTAAGGAACTCTTCATTGTGTACTAAGGGATAGTAGGGGGACTCCACATCTGAAAAATTATTTATTATATCATCAAGACTATCGCAATTAATAAAGTCAACGACTTGATTACCTTGATTTTCAAATAGTTCACGCCATTCTGTATCAGAGCACAAGGTCTGATTCGCTGTACCTGTGGGCATTGGATATCCACTTATACCGAAAGCCAATAGTGCCCGACGTAGCTTATTACGGCTTTCAGGTTCAATCCATAAGTCTTTTATCCTATTGTAATAATAATCTAACTTATCTATTGAGGAATCACTCCAATTAACCAAAGTTGAAATCCTTCCCTCATAAATTTTAAAGCTTTCTGCATTAGCAAACAATTTCTCAATATGAAGGCGCATTGACTCATCATATTTGTAATTATTGAGGAAAGATAGTTTGTTTTTCTCTTCATCAACCTCAAAGGAATCAACTTCAAGTAATGATAAAACGTCTTTTGACGGTAGTTTTTTTACTATCTGACATAACCGGTATGCTGGCACTCTAATCGCTTCATTTTGAGATGAACGAGTAACAGTCCTATATCTTGCCATATTATAAAAGAGATGATATATTCTCTGAATATCTACATCAGTAGCATCATTATTGTTCTTGCAATAGAGCATCGTAGGAAGAATAGAATAGAGATCCTTCTGTGTATAATGTGTCTGATTGTCCGGATAAATAAGATTCGGGATCGATAACCAACTATAATCTAGTTCATAAAGTCTTTTATATGCACAGAACCAATCCCAGATGCTTTTCATATTAATTGTAACTGGGAACTTTTCATCACTGATATCTATAGTATGATGCCAATCTGCTTCTGAAACACTCTCCAAAACCCTAACACAATGAAGGAAAGCAAGCATACCCTCTGTTGAGGTGTCTGCATCATTTAGTCTTCTATGTTTCCAAAACCAGGTCTCCATTTCCTCCCAATCCTCTGCCGTATCATGTTCTGTTTCAACTCCATTTGAATCAAATACCTTTCGCACATAGTCCGGATTTTCCAGAATAATGAGTGGCTTTAGATTTTGATTAGCAGATAATGGTTCACCAGTGGTGTTTATAACAACAAAGGTCTCTTCACCATTTTGCCTGTTATTCATATCATAAAACAGAAACTTCAGATGCTCTTGTAAAAAATCACCTAATGCCTCTAATACATCGATGTCCTTCAAACGATTTGTTATTGTTTCAAGTGCTCTTAATATACTAAGAATCGTAGGGTCTTGATCGTATGAATTCAAGAACCAATACTGAGTCTTTATATCGTTATATATAATTTGGGAATCAAGGAAATAGTGTGTACATAAATCACTAAGGAAATATAAAGAACTATCTCGGATTCCATAGAGCAAATGTGGTTCTTTGTCGTCTTCGTTTAATTCGAAATTAGAGATTAGCAGTTCTCTGTATCTATTGTTCACACTTCTATTGATAACTCCCATTATCAGAAATAGGGTTGTCAAGCGTTGCTGGCCATCACATAACTGCAGATGATAAGGCTTAAGCTCGTCGTAATAGCCATATATCAATCCCATTGTGATATCCTTATCGGGGTTTTGTTTAAATAGGCCTAGCACGCTGTCAAGGAAAGAATCTACCAGAGATTCCTCACTATCTTTTGAGTATGGATTCCCCCAACAATAGTCTCTCTGTAGATCAGGGATAATAATTTTGTCATTTTCTCCTGAGAAGATTTCTTTCAAGGAGTATGTATTGCCGCTAAATAATTTATTCATTGTTTATAACATTAAGTTCTGGATATTCTTCATAAAAGCACTTCAACTCCTCATATTTCCGATGAGGAACCTGTTCTTTATTCCATGCGCTGCCAGTATTTTTATCTTCCCAACTTACATCTGAAAAGATCATAGTAGTATGAATCAAGTGACGGCTCTCAAAGGCTTCGTCATCCAAATCCCTAAAGAAATAGTGATTCTTTTGTTTGAAATCCGCATCATTAAACTTGGAATTGTCCCTTTTATACAACAAAACTAAATTTCCAATGCAATGCTCAGAACCATGATAGACGTGATTATCTTCAGGACATGTCCATGTCATGTCTTCACGCCATAACTTTATTTCTGATAGATGTTTTGAATCTAATTTCTCATCATTCCAACCAAGTGATTCTCCATCATCACTTTTATGCCCAATCTTAGATTTGGGATATATATGTTCTAAAGAACGGTCTCGCTCAATATTAAAATTAAATTTGCGCCCTTTACATTTTTGGTCTTTATTATCTTGCCTAATTAGATTATCTTGTTTGATATTTTGCCGAATTAGCCATCTATAAGCAACCTCATAATTTTGTATGAACAACAGATTGCTTTCAAGTGCTGTCAAGAAATCCCTTCTAGCGCCATTATACGCCTTAATATTTCTAGAAACAATATCCTCATGGTTTACGCCAATGATAGCCCAATCATAATAGCGTTTTAACTCTTTCTCAGACTTTGCATGAGTCACTTCATTTTGATTATTCTGCCCAAAAAACCATCTTAGAAAAGCAAAACGCTGTTCTGAATTGTTCCGAATATAAAGAATCATACCAAGATAGTTGTATGATTCCGGATTATTGTACGCATCCTCAATACTCTTTTGAAGCAGTCTCATTCGCTTAAATACAACTTTCGACTGTTTGATTCTTGGCTCACTAAGCATTCTATTACGGAAATCCTTGAAAGAGGTTTTGTTATTGTTGGCTATTAAGGGCAATAACCACCCCAATTGCCTCGCATCAGTACGGAAGAACTTCACTATACTATCATTATTCCACCAATGTAACCAATAATCCCATTCACGAGCCAAGCGGCTACGCATCTCTGAGTGTTCAGCTTCTTTTATGATAACGTGTTTTAGTGAAGCACATCTCAATAATTCTGCCTTTATAAGCTCTTCGTCTGTCATTTTGGCTTTATTGCCATTCATCATAGTGAATACTATCTTTGCTTGTTCTTCTGGAATGATAACAAACAAAAACTTCACATGATCTAATATAAAGGTTAAGAAATCTTGCTTATCATATCCGCCAAGTTCTCTAGTAAATATACGAAGTGTCCTTTTAAAAAAGAAGACATCTTGGAAAACCTCGTTTTCATCTCTGGAGATAGATTCCAAATCGATGTTAGAAAGAAATTCGTTAGATTGTTTGCGAATTTGATACTTAATTCTTAGCACTCCATCATACTCCAAAAATTTAAGTAGTAAGTAAAAGAATGTTGTACGTTGTTGCCCATCAACCAAATAAATATTGTAGGAATTATTATCCCCATGCACTGTTATTCCTTGTAAAAAGACATCTCTTCTAAGAGAATAAGCATCTTTCAGCGTTCCTATTAAATAGGTGACAGAGTCTATCGGTTCATCTTTCTTTCGCTGTCCCCATACATAGCCACGCTGATAGTCTGGTATAACAAAGCTTCCTTCATTATGTAGGAGTCCAATGTATTCTCGAAGACTTATTGTAGTCCTATTTATTTCTTCCTTAATTCGTTCGGATAATGATGTCATAATTTCCATATAATAATAATTTACAATATTTCTCTTGCTATCCATGCACAGGCTTCGGCATCGGCTAATGCATGATGATGATCCTGTAAGCAATAGCCACAAGCAGCTGCTACAGTTTGAAGCTGGTGATTCTCTAAATCAGGAAGAACTCGCCGCGAAACGCACAGTGTGTCGTGAAACTCGTAGTCGGGGTAGTCCATCCGATAGCAACGGAACACAGCCTTCAGACAACTTTCGTCGAAGGGTTTGTTGTGGGCGACGAGGGGCAGACCCTCTATCAGTGGTTCTATCTCTGCCCACACCTCGGGGAAGATGCGGGCGTCCTCGGTGTCCTCACGGCTGAGACCATGAACCTGACTGCACCAGTAGTTATAGTAGTTCGGCTCTGGCTGGATGAGGGAGTAGTATCTGTCAACTATCTCACCATCACGGACGATGACGATGCCGACGGAGCAGACGCTGCTGCGCTCGTTGTTGGCGGTTTC
>OCTW011610233.1_pt1 | contig 38216 bp, 32 predicted proteins | sample 1539671 | NCBI WGS metagenome assembly OCTW01 (sample SAMN02144230, study PRJEB22623) | gut metagenome | biome: sheep rumen | host: Ovis aries | place: New Zealand
CCCGCCGCGACGTGTGGAGGGGTTTCTTGGAGCAGTTCGAGTTTATATTGGTGGTTCTTGCGTGCGTGGGTCTGTCCTCGGTTATGGACCACGTGGTGGAGAAGGTCTCGCTTCCCGTGTTGCAGGTGATCCTGGGCCTGGCCGCGTCCGTGCTGGTGCCCGGCGTGCGCGAGGCGCGGGTGGAGTCCGAGCTCTTTCTGGTGCTGTTTATAGCGCCGCTGCTGTTTAACGAGACCCGCGAGGTCGACCCGCGCCGCCTGTGGCAGAGCCGCGCAGACATACTCTCGCTCGCGGTGGGGCTCGTGGTGGCGAGCGTGCTTGCGGTGGGCTACGTGTTGCACTGGCTGGTGCCGAGCATACCCCTGGCCGCGGCGTTCGCCCTGGGCGGGGCACTTGGCCCCACGGACGCCGCCGCGGTGACGGCGCTGAAGTCCTCCGTCAACCTGAGCGACCGGCAGACGACACTCCTCTCGGGCGAGTCGCTCATAAACGACGCGTCGGGCGTCGTCGCGTTCCAGTTTGCGGTTGCGGCCGCGGTGACCGGGTCCTTCTCGCTCGCGAGCGCGGCGGGCACGTTCCTGGTGCTGTTTGTGGGCGGCATCGCAGTGGGCGCGGCGCTGGGGGCCGTGGTGTCTGCCGTCATCAGGCTGCTGGAGGACCTTGGCCTGGAGGACGTGACGTCGCACGCGCTGTACGAGCTGCTGACGCCGTTTCTGGTGTACCTGGTGGCGGAGGCGCTGCACGTGAGCGGGATCCTGGCCGTGGTGGCCGCCGGCATCGTGATGGCGGCGTCGCGGCCGCGCTTTCACTCCACGTTCGAGGCGCGCAGGTCGCTCGTGTCTGGCTCGCTGTGGTCTGTCATTTCGTTTTTGATAAACGGCACCGTGTTTGTGCTGCTGGGCATGCAGCTGCCGCACGTGGCGGCGCCGGGCCTTGCGGACGGGCTCGTTCCCGTGCAGGTGCTGGGCGTGATCCTGGCCGTTGCGGCCACGAGCATGCTGTGCCGCCTGCTGTGGGTGTACGCGCTGGAGGTGGCGCACCGCCGGCGCGGTGGGAGCCTGTGCGGACGTGGCGGGTCTGCGCTGCACGACGCGCTGGTGACGACCATCGCGGGCGCAAAGGGCGCCGTGACGCTTTCCATCGTGCTGACGCTGCCGGCGACCGTGGCCGGCGGGGCGCCGTTTGCGGGCCGCGACCTTCTGGTGACGCTTGCGGCCGGCGTCATCCTCGTGACGCTTCTGGCTGCGGACGCCGCGCTGCCGCGCCTGGCGCCGCAGCCGGCGGACGACGGCTTGCTCGAGCGCGAGCGCAGGCGCGCGACGACGGCCGTGCTGGAGGGGACCGCGGCCGAGCTGCAGCGCATGCTGGATGACGCGCCAGATGCGGACGTTGCGCCGGCCGTGCGCTTTGTGCTCGACCGCTACCAGATGCGCATGGCGGCAGAGCGCCTGGGCGACGCGGACGTGGCGGACGCGAACCGCGCCGTGGAGCGCGAGGAGTTCCGTCGTCAGGCGCGCACGCTGAACGAGCTGCATGCCCGCCACCTGAGGACGCGCTCCGAGCAGGACTGGAAGGAGCACGTGCGCTGGCTGCGCTTCGTGCGACACCTGGTGGGCTACCAGGGCCGGATGGAGGGCGTGGTGCCGCGCGGGCGCGCGCTGGGCGGGGCCGCGGCAATGTTCGTGCGACGATCCACGCACGCGGTGCATCCGGACGAGCGACACCAGGAGGAGTTCGCGCGCGTGTTTGGTCAGGCCTGCATCTATGCGATCGAGCTGGAGTACGCGAGCCTGGACTACTTTGACGAGGTGATCGCAACGGGCGACGCGGCGCAGGCCAAGGTGGCGCGCATTCGCAGGGACACGCACGAGCAGCTGCTGCGCTCGCTGTGGAGCTGGCTCAACTACGGCCGCGACGTGCCCGTGGACTCCGACGAGGCGTACGCGCTGCCGTACAATCTGCTTACGCACGAGTTTGCGCCGCGCTTTGGCGAGCACCTGGCGAAGGCCCGCGAGTACGCCCGCGACATGGACGCGACGGCGCTGAGGATAGAGCTGGACGTGATAGCGCGTCTGCAGGCGGAGGGACAGGTGTCCCGTCGCGTGGCGGGCGAGCTGCGCGAGGACGTGTACCTGCTGCAGATGAGCGAGGAGTAGGGGAGAAGAGCATGGCGTTTGGGGATCTGGCGCTTAGGCGCTTCAGCGTGAGGAAGTACTCGGAGCGCCCGGTGGAGCAGGGCAAGCTTGACCAGGTGCTGGAGGCGGCGCGCGTTGCGCCCACCGCAAAGAACCTGCAGCCGTGGCGCGTGCACGTGCTGCGGAGCCCGGAGGCCCTTGCCGCGTTTGACGAGCTGACGACCATGCGCTTTGGCGCGCCCGTGGTGCTGGTCTTCACCTACAGCGAGGACGAGGACTGGAAGAACCCCCTGGAGGAGGGCATCCACTCTGGCCAGCAGGACGCGAGCATCGCTGCGACGCACGCCATGCTGCAGGCGACCGAGCTGGGGCTGGGCACGTGCTGGTGCAACTATCTGCCAAACGCGCGCGTCGCCGCGCTGCTGGGGCTGCCCAAGTCAGAGCGCGTGGTGCTGGCGCTGGACGTGGGCTATCCCGCGGCAGAGGCGCACCCGGCGCACCTGCACTGGAAGCGCAAGCCCTTGGAGGAGCTTGTGGACTACCGGTAGGGTGCCGGGGGACGGACCTTGTGGAGGGGTGACGTGACAAGCGTTCTGGCTGTTGCCTTGGTGGCCGTGGGCGCCGTGCTGCAGGCGCTGTTTGTGCGGGCGGACCGTGCGGGCGCCTATGGGCGCGCCGCGGTGCTCAAGGGCTGTGCGGCGCTGGTGTTTGTGCTGGTGGGAGGCCTAGGCCTTTGGGGCGATCTTGCGCACGCCGGCCGCGATGCGGCGCGTGTGGCACCGGCTGCGGCCATGTGCCTGGGGCTTGCGCTGGGCGCGGTGGGCGACGTGCTGCACGCGTTGCGCTTTGTGCTGCCCTCGCGCAAGAGGCTGCTGTTCAACGTGGGTGCGGTGACGTTTCTGCTTGGGCACCTTTCGTACCTGGCGGCCGTGGTGCCGGCATGCGGCAATCGTGCGTGGGGCGTGGTGGCCTCCGTCGCGCTTGCGGCTGCGGTGGACGTGGCCGTGCTGCCAAGGATCCGTGTGCAGAGCGTGGTGGAGCTCGTGGCGGGCGGCGCGTACCTTGCGGTGACGTCCGCCGTGGTGGGCTTTGCCGTGGTGGGCGCGGTCGCCGGCGCCCACGGTGGGGCGGTCGGCGCGGCTGCGTGGCCGGGGACCGCTGCATCCTGGCTGGCGCTTGCCGTGGGGACGGCGGCGTTTCTCGCCTCCGACGTGATGCTGGCCGTGAACACGTTTGGCGGGCTGGACAGCCCGCGCCTGCGCGCGACGAGCCTGGGGACGTACTACGCGGGGCAGTCGCTCATCGCGCTGAGCCTGGTGCTTGCGGCGTAGCGCGGCCCGCTCGGTTGCGCTACAGTACGCTGTGGCAAGGGCATGGAGGTGGCCGCTATGGACGTGAGGGTTCTGGAGCTTGTGGACGGCGCGCGAGAGGCGCGGGGGCTTACCGTGGTGATCGACGTGTTTCGCGCGTTCACGCTGGAGTGCTACCTGTTTGCGCAGGGAGCGGAGAAGATCTATCCCATTGGGTCCGTGGACGAGGCTCGGGCCCTGAAGGCCGCGCACCCCGACTGGCTGTGCTTTGGCGAGCGCGGCGGCTGGCAGGTGGAGGGCTTTGACTTTGGCAACTCTCCGTCGCAGGTGGCGGGCGTGGACCTGACGGGCAGGACGTGCATACACACCACGAGCGCCGGCACGCAGGGCATCGTGAACGCGACGGGCGCGGACGAGATCGTGACGGGAAGCCTTGCGAACGCGCGCGCCGTCGCCACGTACATCAGGCGTCGCGACCCGCGCGAGGTCTCCATCGTGGCGATGGGAACCTCCGGCGTCACGAGCGCGGACGAGGACGTGCTGTGCGCGCGCTACATAGAGGCGCTGCTAAAGGGGCAGGGCGACGACTTCGACGTTGCGGCAAAGGCGGCGGCGCTGCGCGACGGCGCGGGCGCGAAGTTCTTCGACCCCGAGCAGCCCCAGTACCCCGCGGCGGACTTTCCGTACTGCGTGGACTGCGACCGCTTTGACTTCGTGATCCGCGTGGGCAAGGACGCGGACGGCCGGCTGGTGAACACGCGGCTAGACCTGTAGAGGCGGACGTGCGTCTGCATCCGGTCTTTGCGGTGCCTAGGCTAAATACTAGTGGCTATCCGTTGGCTCGCCATGCCATCATTCGCACAGCTCGCGATCAAGCTGGATGGCGCTGCGGTCGGCAAGGCTAGGCCAGTCGTTGCCAAGCCAGACGCTCGACTCGCCCGGTCCCAGCACGAGTGGCATGCGGTTGTGCACGGATGCGACGCTCGCGTTTGGCTCCGTCGTGACGACGGAGAAGCGCTCGCCCTGCCGCACGCACGCAATGAGGAAGATGCGGTGTCCGGCCAGTTGAAACGCCACCTGCGGGCGGCGGCTGCGCTTGCCCGAAGCCTCGCCGTCCGAGCCGGCGCGCGGGGTGCCGGGCTGGGTCCACCACTCGTAGAACGCGCGCACGGGCACGATGCAGCGTCCGTTTGTAATGGGCGTCACCCACATGCCGCGTCCGTCCGTGGCCTGGCGCAGTGCCGTCTCGATGCGGGTGTTGAACACCGTGCGCCCGCCCTGTGCGGGGGAGGGAAAGCCCCACGTGAGCTCCGTGGCGGCAAGCGTGCCGTCGTCGCGGAGGACAAACAGCGGCACCTGCGAGCCGGGGTACGCGTCCGGCACCACGATGGAGGGGTCGCGTCGCGGCACGTATGCACGGCCCGTGACCTGCATGTACTTGAGCCCTTCCTGCAGCTCGCGCAAAAGCAGCGGCGACATCCGGTGGCACATGGCGCACCTACCTGCCGTCGCGGGCGTCGGTGGCGTCCGTATCGCTCGCGGCATTTGTGCGGCCGTCTGCGTGCTTGCGGGCGCGGCGCTCGCTCTCGACGCGCGCGACGGCGCGGCGCAGGCGCGCAGCCCCCTCCTCGCGGTGCTCGCTCGTGTAGCTGCGGATGCTCTTGAGTGCACGGCGCTGCACCAGCGACATCTCCTCCGCGGTGCGGTGCGCGGCCGCCTCCAGGTCCGCGCCCAGCGGCCGGCGACCAGAGGCAAGGTCGTCCACGGCCGTCTCCATCACGGCGTCGAAATCCGCGCGGCTGCGCTCCACGCGCTGCGTCACGTCCGTGAGGGCGGAAAGCGTCAGCGCGAGGTCGGCGCTCATGAGTCCCACGGTGAGAAGGGCGAGGACCTCCCAGGCCGTGAGCGGCAGCGAGACCGTGGCACCTCCCAGAAACGGACACACGAAGTAGTACAGCAACGTGCCCACCGCGCCAAAGCAGAGCGCGAACGGCAGGCAGATGCGGCCGTTGAGGTTGAGCGGAACGTTGGAGTAGTCCCACCAGCGCGCGTGGAAGCACTTCTCCAGTACGTAGGACGTGGTGTATTCCAGCACGGCGCTGCCGGCGCTGGCGCACAGGAACACCTGCCACCACGCCACGTTTGCGGACGCAGCCCCGGTTGAGGCGATCGCCTGCGCCACGATGAGCACGGCCGAAACTCCAAAGCCGTAGATGGGGCACACCGGCCCAAACAGGAAGCCTCGGTTGTCCCAGCGCTTGGTGCGGATGGCGCAGTACGTGCACTCGTACACCCACCCCAGGATGCTGAACAGGCCAAACCAGGCCACGTAGCTGCAGATGTCCATGGTGCCCCCTAGAGTCGCGCCGACGGGGCGGGCGGCGCGTCGAGCGGGGCGGGCGCGGGGGCGCCCTCGGCCTCGGCCGTAAGGGCCTGGCGCAGGCGCTCGTAGTGCAGGAACACGCCCTGGCGCGCAAGCTCGTCCACCTGGGCGCGGGTGGCCAGGCGGCATCCTATGGCCTCGCGCTGCTGCAGGCGGACGTCCGCAACGTCAAAGTCCAGGCGGAAGTGGTAGATGTCCACGATGTAGTTGTCGCCGCGCGCAAGGTCCACGTTGCGGTAGCGCCACACGGGCGCGAGCGGCTCCGCAGAGACGTCGAGGCCGGTCTCCTCGCGCACCTCGCGCACGACGGCCGCGGCCGAGGTCTCGCCGGCCATCACGCCGCCGCCGGTGACCTCCCACCAGCCGGCCGCCCAGCGCTTGTCGCGCGCACGCTGCGTGATGAGGTAGCGACCGGACGCGTCCTCGATGATGGCGAGCACGTACAGCATGTACTCGCCCTCGTGCAGAAACGAGCCCTTGCGTGCCATGGTACGGCCGGTGGGCCTTCCGTCCTCGTCGTAGATGTCGATTCGCTCTTCCACGCTCTTCTCGCCTTCGCCGTGCGTTGCCTGCGGCCGGCCGCGCGGGCGGCCATGCCTGTCTGACCAGACATTCTACACTGCGGGCGTGCGGCGCACGCAGGCATGCGGGTGATCGCGTTCAGGGCGAAACAGTCTGCGGTGGGGCCCATCTACGCCACATACAAAAATATCTACGCCAAATGATAGCAAAATGGCGTAGATAGACTGTGATATGGCGTATATGGGTTGCCGCGCGGGGCAGATGGGCCATTGCGTCCCAAAGGGCGCGCGGGCGAGAAGAACACGTCCTTCTCGCCCGCGGCGTTGCCTAGTGGTGGAACAGCCTCATGTGGGTGAAGCACATGGCCATGCCGTACTTGTCGGCCGTCTCGATCACGTTGTCGTCGCGGATGGAGCCGCCGGGCTCTGCGATGTAGCTGACGCCGGACTTGTGCGCGCGCTCCACGTTGTCGCCAAACGGGAAGAACGCGTCGGAGCCCAGGGTCACGCCGGTCTGCGTGGCGATCCAGGCGGCCTTCTCCTCGCGGGTCAGGACCTCGGGCTTCTGGGCAAACCACTTCTGCCACTCGCCCTCGGCCAGGACGTCGTCGTGCTCGTCGCTGATGTAGACGTCGATCGCGTTGTCGCGGTTGGCGCGGCGGATGCCGTCCACAAACTTCAGGCCCAGGACCTTGGGATGCTGGCGCAGGTACCAGGTGTCGGCCTTGTTGCCGGCAAGGCGCGTGCAGTGGACGCGGCTCTGCTGGCCGGCGCCCACGCCAATGGCCTGGCCGTCCTTTACGTAGCACACGGAGTTTGACTGCGTGTACTTGAGGGTGATGAGGCTCACGATCATGTCGATCTTCGCGTCCTCGGGGATGTCCTTGTTCTTGGTGACGACGTCCGTCAGCAGGTCCTTGTTGATGCGGAAGAAGTTGTGGCCCTGCTCGAAGGTGATGCCGAAGACGTCCTTCGTCTCGGTGGGGGCGCACTCGTACGTGGGGTCAATCTGGACCACGTTATAGGTGCCCTTCTTCTTCTGGGCAAGGATCTTGAGCGCCTCGGGCGTGTAGCCGGGGGCGATGATGCCGTCGGACACCTCGTGCTTGATGTAGAGCGCCGTGCGCGCGTCGCACGGCTCGGAAAGCGCCGCCCAGTCGCCGTACGAGCTCATGCGGTCTGCGCCGCGCGCGCGGATGTACGCGCACGCGATGGGCGAGAGCTCGCCCTCGTCGTCCACGAAGTAGATCTTCTTGTCGGTTTCGGAAAGCGGCTTGCCCACGGCGGCGCCGGCGGGGCTCACGTGCTTGAAGGAAGCGGCGGCCGGCATGCCGGTCTCGCGCGAGAGCTCGCGCACCAGCTGCCACGAGTTGAGCGCGTCCAGGAAGTTGATGTAGCCGGGGCGGCCCTGCAGCACCTTGACGGGCAGGTCGGAGCCGTCCTTCATGAAGATGCGCGCGGGCTTCTGGTTGGGGTTCATACCGTACTTGAGCTGCAGCTCGTTCATGGTGTTCCTCTCGTTTGGGTTGTGCGCCGGCCAATGGGGGTCGCCCGTCGGGCGCGGCGCGGGTGCGGTGTGGTGCGGATGTGGGGCTAGTCGCCCAGGTTCTTGTTGAACAGGCGGACGTCGCCGTCCACGTTTGTGTACAGGCTCACCTTGTTGTCCGCGTTCAGTGCCGCCCAGACCTCGTCAGGCTCCGGCATGGTCACCTTGACGGGCTCGCCGGCAAAGCTGGGCAGCGGGTTGCCGTCGCCCTGGTAGGTGCTGATGAAGTAGCCGTGGCCCTCGTCCGCGCCCTCGTACGAGAAGAACTCGCGCACGCAGCGGCCGCCGTCTGCGCTACCGTGATCCTCCGCCTTCAGGATGGACAGCTCGAAGCTGCCGTCCGCGTTCACGATGCAGCTGATGCGCGGGGTGAAGTTTGGTCCGTCCGGCTCGAACTTGCGCGCCATGCAGCCGTCGCGGAAGCTGTTCTTCTCCACGATGGTGTCCGTCTGGTCGCCGTTGGTGACCACCAGCGCGTCGCCCATGGTGCGGACGGGGTGGTAGATGATGAGGCTGGGGTCCTCGAGCTTGGAGGGGTCGTGCGCCTCCGTCATGATGCCATCTTCCGTCTTGGTGAAGACGCGGTTGCGGCTGTTGGAGCTGCGCCCCATGATCCAGTAGTAGACGCGGCCCTTGCCCACGACGATGCCGCGGCCGGGGTAGGGGTTGTTGCGCAAAAGCTCGAGCAGGTCCTGCATGGTCTCCCTTTCTCTTGGCGCAGTCCAAGGGAGCCAGCCCCAAAACGCACAAGGGCAAGGCACCCCTTTCGGAATGCGCTTGCCCAGACGGTCGGCGGTTTGTCTCACGCTGCTTCCCCGTGGTAGCCCACGATTATCCGTCAGTAACAGCGCGTTCTTGCTCACTACTGTAGCACGGCGCCGGCAGGCGGGGCGTGCGCGTTGCCGCACCGCGCCGTGCGCTACGGTTTTCCCACGAGTCTTCTGGCGAGTTCCTCACTATCTGACGCAAGTGCGTTCTGTCGGAAAGTGAGCCCTCAAGAAACCACACTATCTGACAGAAGCGCAATCTGTCATATAGTGGTGCCTGTCGGCCCTCACAAACTGACAGAAGTATGACCTGTCAGATAGTGAATGCCACTAACTGACAGAAGTGCGATCTGTCGGATAGTGAGGCTTGAAGAGGCCCTTTCACAGCGAATCAGCCCCTTAACCTCACCACAAACTGACAGGAACGCGATCTGTCAGAAAGTGATTCACCTGGGGGTCGTCGCACGAAAAAGGCGGGCCATCGTCCGATGCGATGGTCCGCCCTTGTGGCTGGATAATCTTAACAACCCAAGCTACTCGCTGGAAGTGTCGAAGTAGTCGACCGACGCCTCGACGCGCGCGGGGGCGGCCGACGGGTAGGCCTCTAGCTTTACCGTCTCGCCAGCCTTCCAGGAATCGATGCTGGTGTAGGTCTCTTCCTGCTTCACTCCACTCTGGTCGTACAGCGAAAGGACGATGGAAAGGTCCTTGATGTTGTACTTCGTGGTGTTCTGTCCAGTCGCGGTGAGGGTGTAGCTGCCGTATCCGTCGTCCGTCGTGCTCCACTGAAGGGAAGATACGAGTGCGTTCACCGCCTCCTTCTCGTCGTTCTGCGCCTGTGCGGCCTTACCGTTGTCGACAAGCTCCTTCAGCGTGTCGGCGTACTGGTCGCTCACCTTGAGGTCGTATTTGTCCACGAACTTCTTGATGACGGCCGTCCTCTTGTCGTAGGTCTCGTCCCACTTGGTCCAGAAGTCCCCGCCGCTCATCGGGTACTTCTCGACGACCTTGCGGGAATCCTCAAGCAGCTTGATGTAGTCGATGACGTCCTTCTGCATGTCGGAGTTCTTGAACTTGCGGTTCCTGAGCGGCTTGTCCTTCTTGAGCTCGGCGTCGATCCACTTCTTGTAGTCGGTCGCCGTCGCCTCCTTGCCGGATGCGTCCTGCTGATCGGTCAGGCGCCACCTCGCTTCGAGCCCGCTCGCGATGACCTGCATCGCGCTGTCATCGGCGTAGTCGTTCGACGTACTGGCGTCCTTGTTGCCAGAGTTCCCACCGCATGCGCTGATTCCCACGAGCAGCAGAAGCGCGGCGCAGATGCCCAAGAGCCTCTTCCTCATGATTCCCCCTCCATTGTTCGTACACAAATGCAGTGATGAACAAGATAGCTGAATGGAAGATGAATGCATAGCTCTTTGTCTCTCAACGGACTGTTAGCGGGATTGCTTCCGCGGGCAGTCGAAGGTCGTGCGTCTTGAATAGCGATTGTATTGGAAAAGACGGACCGCGCCACGGAATCCTTCGTGGCGCGGCCTTTGTTGCGCTTTCTATCTGTGGGCTGAAGGTACGTCCGCCAGCGCGGCTTACTCGCCCTTGCGCTTGTCTGTCGAGAAGAGCGCACCCAGACGGTCGATGAACGACTCGCTCTTCGTGGCGTCGCCGCCCTTGGAGCCCTTGGACTCGGACTTCGAGCTGCCCTTGGAGCCGTCGTCCTTCTCGCCCGTGGACTTCGCCTCCTTCACGCCGTCCACGACGTAGACAAACTGCACCTCGCTCACGTTGGTGTTCGACGGGTCCACGAACGAGTGCAGCTGGTAGTCCTGGCCGAGCTTCTCCTTGATGGTGTCCTTGAGCTTGTCGATGACCTTCTGGTCGATGCCGTCGGTGGAGGACTTCAGCGTGTCGAGGCCGTCTGCGAGCGTGGCGGAGCCGCTCTGTGCCTGCGTCGTTCCGCTCGCAAGCGTCTTGAGGCCGCCGTCGAGCGTGTGCGCGCCGGACGCAAGCTGCGCGGCGCCGCTGTTGAGCCTCGTGGCGCCGGAGTCCAGCGTGTCGAGGCCGCCCTTGAGCTGCGACGCCCCGCCCGCGACCTGGCTCGCGCCGGATGCGGCCGCCGCGGCGCCGCCATCAAGCTGGCTGGCGCCGCTCGCGATGCCGGACACCGCGCCGCCGATCGTGGTGGTGCCGCTCGTGGCCTTGAGCGAGCCCACGAGCGCGCTCACGCCGGACGACACCTGCGCCACGCCGTCGGACAGCTGCTTGAGCTGCCCCAGGTCGATGGCGCCCAGCTGCTGCTGCGTCTTGCCCACGAGCGCCTGCGAGCTGTCGAGCACCTTCTGCGAGCTGGCCAGCACGTCCGCGGACTCGCCGGTGACGTCCTTGACGCCGCCCTGCATCTGCGAGAGCGTGCCCTTGAGCGCCTCCGCGTCCTTCTGGAGCTTCGCGCCTGCCGTCTGCATGCCTTGCAGAGAAGTGCCAAGGCCCTTGATCGTGGCGAGCGCGCTGCCGGAGTCGTCCGCCGCCTTGCCGGCATACGTCGACGCCGTGGCGGCGTAGCCCGAAGCCGTGCCCGCGCCCTTCTCGGCGGCCTTTGCCTGCTCGTCTGCGGCCTGGACCTTTGCGCGCTGGTCTGCGGTGAGAGAGGTGTCTGCCAAAAGCGCGTCAAGCTGCTGGCTTGCGGAGCCGGCGCTCGCTGCGGTTGCGTCCGCCGCCTGCTTTGCGCCGTCCGCCGCCTGCTTGGAGCCTGAGGCCTCTGCCTGCGCGGTGCCGGCGGACGTGCCCGCCTGCCGCAGCGCGGTCGTGAGGCCGCCCGTGCCCTGCTCGATCGCGGTGAGGTCGTCCTTCACGGCCTCCGCCTGGCTGATGGCGCCCTGAGCCGCGGAGGACATGGTGCCTGCCTGCGACTTGATGGTCGCGAGCTTCTGCTGGATGCCGTCGAGCGTCTGGCGCGTCTGGCTGAGGCCCTGGTTGACGGTAAGGAGCTGCTGGGGCAGGGTGGTGGAAAGAGCCTGGTACAGCTGCTGCGTGCCGTTGGAGACCTGCTTTGCGCCGGAGTCGAGCCTGTCGAACGTGCCGCTCTGGCTGCGCAGGGTGTCGCGCAGGGCGCCGGCACCCTGGCTGAGCTGCCGTGCGCCCGCGGCAAGCTTCGCGTTGCCGTTGCTGAGGCTCGCGCTGCCGGACGCGAGCGTGCCCGCGCCGGCGGCAAGCCTGCCAGTGCCCGCCTTTGCCTCGCCGGTGCCCGCGGCAAGCTGGTCTGCGCCCGCAGCGAGCGTGCCTGCGCCCGCGGACGCCTGGCCGGCGCCGTTGGAGAGAAGCCCCAGCGCGTCGCGCAGCCTTGCGCCGCCGGCGTCCAGCTGGCTCACGCCGTCCTGCAGCTTTGCCGTGGCGTTCGTGAGCTCCGACGTGTCGATCTTGCTGGTGTCGAGGCTCAGGTCAAGCGGCATCGCGGCAATCTGCCAGCCGCCATACGTGAAGTCGTGCGCGTCGCCGGTGATGTGCCAGTCGCCGTTCTGCCCCGGGATGAGCAGGTACGTCAGGACGGTGTTGCTGCCGCTGGTGGCGATGGTGGCGTTGCTCGCGTCGTCCAGCTTGAAGTTCTGGTTGGGGAACGTCCCCTGCGCCTGCAGCAGGAAGCTCTTGGCGAAGTCTGCCGTGGCGGAGTCGTCGTCGAGGCCGTCAACCTTGAGCTCGATGTCGAGCCTGCCGTTCTTTCCGGCAAGCTCGCTCGGCTTCACGACCTTGCCGTCAAGCCGGTACGTTATCTGCACCGTCCAGGGGAGCTTGGTGTCCTTGTCAAGGTTGCCCTGGTAGTAGAACGGCTCTCCTGCAACGGTCGTGAGGTCGACGGAGCCGTCCTTCTGCTCAAGCTTCTTGGACGAGGTGAGGTTCGTGACCTTCCTGTATGTGCCGGGGTCCTGTATGTCCACCTTGTCCGGCGTCTCGAACGCGTTCACGACGTACGAGCCGCTGGAGGCGCCCGTGGCGTCGGTCTTCGTGTACACCACCTCGCGCTTTGCCGTGGAGGCGGTGCTGGCCCCGTGCGCCACGCTCTTCTCGCCCGTGGCGCCGGACTCCGCCGCGATGGCCTGCGTGGCGCCAAACGGGATGGTCATGCTGAAGCTGAGGACCGCGCCGATGGCGCCGGCCGCGACCCTTTTTGCGAGGGGGATGGTTGATGCGTTCGTCTTGCTCATGTCTGTCACTCCGTTCGTGGGGATGTGCATTAGTTGGACGCCGGGGACGCCGGGGACGCCGGGGACGCCGCCGCCGGCCGCTCGCTCTGGTCGCCGCGATAGAAGCCGATCTTGTGGCTGGTTACGCGCACGAGGCCGTCAAGCAGCGTAAACAGCAGCGGCAGCACAAAGAAGATTAGGATGACGCTGATGAGGGCGCCACGGGCGATGAGCATGCCCACCTGCTGGATCATGGGGCTCGACACGCTGAGGTAGATGCCGAGGCATGCCAGGATCAGGATGGAGCTCGACGTCATGATGGGCTGCGCGGTCTTCTCGATGGACTGGATGGACGCGTCCGCCTTGGGCATGCGCCTGCGACGCGCCAGGTACTCCTCCGTGAAGATGATGGCGTAGTCCACGGCGGCGCCCAGCTGCACGGCGTCTATCACGAGGAACGCGACGAAGTTGATGGTCTGTCCCATGAGGTAGGGGACGGCCTCGTTCATCCAGATGGAGACCTCGATCGCCATGATGAGGATGACGGGGATGGAGACGGACCTGAACATCACGAGCAGCACGGCGCCGATGGCCAGGATCGAGGCGAGCTTCACCGTGGTGGAGTCGACGGACGTGACCGCCTTGATGTCCGCGTAGCTCACGGCGTTGCCCACGAGGCGGTACTTGCTACCGTAGTGCTCCCTGCACAGGCCGCGCACCCTCTTCACCGGGTCGAACGCCTGCTTGGACTCATCCGGGATGCGCGACGTGAGCACGATGCGGCTGTACCCGCCGCTAAAGAGCTGCTTTATCTGGCTCTTGTCTGCCAGCTGGTGCGGCATGGCCGAGCTCGCGATGGTGGAGTACGAAAGCACGCTCTTGGTGGTGGGGAGCTTCTGCAGGTTGTCCACCAGGGCGTTCTCGTCGCCCCAGTGCTCCGCGGGCACCATGATTGCCCAGGTTTGCGACTTGCCAAACGCCTTGTCGATCACGTCGCCGTCGATCTTGACCTGCGAGGTGGGCGACATGTTGGCGGCGGACCCGTACGTGAAGCTCACGGACTGCGACGCCAGAAGCGCCGGCACCGCCAGCACGGCCGCGATCGCGAGCGCGGGCACGGCCCCGGCGTGGCACACCTTCGCCATGCGGTGGAACCCGCGGAAGAACGGCTTGTGCATGGTCTTCGCGACGAGCTTCCTCATGTTGTACAGGATGCACGGCATCAGGAGCGTGATGGAGAAGAACGAGCATACGATGCCCTTGGCCAGTGCTATGCCCATGTCGGCGCCGATCAGGAACTGCATGGCGCCGAGAGAGAGGAAGCCGAAGAACGTGACGGCCGCGGAGCTGAGGATGACGGGGAACGACTTGGTCATGGCGCTGACCATGGCCTCGAACTGGTCGTCCGTCTTCTGCCGCGCGCGGCCGAAGTTCGTGAGCAGCACGATGGAGTAGTCCATGGAGACGGCGAGCTGCAGCACGCTCGCCACGAGCTGCGTGATGGAGGATATGGTGCCGCGGAAGATGTTCGTGCCCATGTTGAGCACGATCGCGACGCCGATGGTGAGGAGCATCACGATGGGGTGCAGGTAGCTGGTGGTGTTGAGCGCGACCACCACGAGCACCACGATCACGGCGATCGTCATGATCTTGCCCATGTCCGTGTTGATGGTGGCCATGTTGGCCGCGTCGTCCGCGGCCGAGCCGTCGATCGCGACGGTCTTCGCGCCGGGCACCGCCTTCGCGAGCGCGCGGATGCGGTCTATCTGGCTCTGCTTCACGCCGGACTTCAGTACGGCCTGGAACAGGTATCCCTTCCCGTCGTACCAGTCGGCGATCGTGTCCGCGTCCTGGGTCTCGAGCGGCTGGTCCACGTCCACCTCGTCGCCAAGCCACGTGACCGAGATGACGCCCTTCTCGCCCTTGAGGCTCTTGTCGAGCGCCTTCGCGTCCGGCAGGCTTATGCCCGTGACGTACGCGCGCGCGTTCGCGATGTCGTTGCCGTAGATGCGTTTCATGGCGTCCAGGTCCTGCGACGACTTTGCCGTCGGCGGCAGGTAGTCGCTCATGTTCGCATCGATCTTCACCTGCGGAATCAGGCATGCGCAGATGACGGTCAGCGCCACGAACACGCCGATGACGACCCTGCGGTGCCTGAGGATCCCGCGAAACAGCCTTTCCATCCTCCCAGGCGCTCCTTCCCCTCGCGTTCGCCGGCACGTTGCACTACTCCGGCGAACATCCGTCCTAAGACGCTCACATGTGGTAAAACATACACATGTTGAAAAATACCCAAGCACCTGGCGGACACACGGCAGACAGGGTTTTTGAACAGCATTTCGAATCGTGTTTAAAACCCGACAAAGCGCCGCACAGGTGTGCGAGAGGAACGTGGCACCGTCCTGGCGCCGGGACACGTGGGAGGTAGCGTGGAAGCCATCAGAAACCGCAACGCGCAGAGGTCCGTCCGCCTTCTTGAGGAGGCCCTGACCCTGCTCATCGCCGAGAAGCCGTACGACAAGATCACCGTATCCGACATCACGCGCCGTGCGGACCTCAACCGCGGCACGTTCTACGCGCACTTCGACAGCGTGGACCAGCTGATGCGCCAGACGATGGAAGACCTGACGGAGAAGGTCTCCGCCTCCATAGACCCGCTGGTCACGAACGCGTTCTTTCAGGACCCGATGCCGTTTCTGCGCCAGATAAGCGACTTCGTGTGCGACAACCTCGCCCTCACGCGCAAGCTCGTGGACAACGACCGCCTGGGGCCGTTCCTGGGCGCGCTCATGGACCGCATAGAGCGCCACCTGCACGACATCGCCCGGCGCGAGGACCCCAACGGCGGCAACTTCCCGCTGGAGACGGTGGACTTCCTGCTGGGTGGCATCCGCAACGCGTACGCCTCATGGCTGGAGGGCGCGTACGGAAACGAGGAGATAGACGACCTCAACCAGAGCCTGTGCGCGTTCATCAAGGCGATTGGCGTGGTGCTGGGGCAGCGCAAGAGCGAGCGCACCGCCGCGGACGGCGCGGCCGGTGCGAACGAGGCGAACGGCGCGGACGGGGCGTAGCGCCGCGCTAGAGATCCAACAGCTCGAAGGACGAGAAGAGCTCGTCCGCGGCGGAGAGGTCCTGCGGGACGCTCGAGCCTGTGTATCCCAGCGTGTGGACGCCCGCGGCCTGCGCCGACGCCACGCCGGAGGGGGAGTCCTCGAACGCGACGGCCTCGTGCGCCGCGACCCCAAGCGCCTTAAGCGCGCGGGCGTACGGCTCCGGGTCCGGCTTGTGGCGCGCGACGTCGTCTCCGCCCACGACGAAGTCGACCAGGTCCAGCAGGCCCACGCGTCCCAGCGCCGTCACGACGAGGCGGTGCTCCGTGGTAGAAACGACGGCCACGCGCGTTCCGCCCGCCCGCAGGCGCCCCATGAGCTCGCGCGCGCCGGGGGAAGCCTCAAGCGGCATCTCCTCGTAGATCACGTCGCTGGGGCGGCGGTGCGCGAAGAACTCCGCTGCGCTCACGTCCATGCCGTGTGCCCGGAAGAGGGCCGGGATCGACTCGAGGCCGTCGGTCCCGGCGAGCGAGTTCTTCTCGCCCTGCGTGGGCGTGATGCCAAAGTGGGCGTAGGCTTCGTCGTCGAGCTCGATGCCAAGGCGCTCCGTGTCTGCGAGCGTGCCGTCGAAGTCGAAGAGCGCCGCCTGGATGCGCGTGGGCCTTGGTGTCGCCATGGTGTCTCCCGTCGGTGTGGTGCCGGTGTGATGGCGTCCATTGTAGCGTGGAGGCGAGTTTTGCCTGGGGGTGACAAGTCGTGATGCGCGCGCTCTATATTTCGACTTATGGATTAACTCAAATTATAGATAGCTCATAGTTTGAGTTATGTCGTAAGTCGTATTATAGAGGTCACAAACTTCGAGTTGCGCGAGGGAGGGCGGATATGGGACGGTACCACGAGGCGTTTTGGGAGCCGGACCCGACGCAGCTCTCAAGGAGGGGGCGCAGGGGCGGGCCGTACAAGTGGTACGAGCCCACGCGGCTGTCAGAGCTCGACCTCGCGCTTTCCGGCGACGTCGTGAGCGACGTGCTGCGCGCCGAGGACGCCCTTGCCGCCAGGCGTGGCGGGTCGGCCAGGAACACGGAGGGCATTGCCCGTCTGCTGCTGCGTGCGGACGCGGTGGCCTCCAGCAAGATCGAGGGACTCTCCATTGGCGCGCGGCACCTTGCCAGGGCGGAGCTGCACGAGTTTGACCCGACGAACATACGGAGCGACTGGCGCGCTGCGGCAGTGCTGGGAAACATCCATGCCATGGAGCGCGGGGTGAGGATGGCGGGCGAGCTTGGGGAGCTGGACGTGTCGTCGCTCCAGAGGATCCACGAGGAGCTCTGCAGGGGAACCGACATCGAGGGCTTTGGCGGCATCGTGCGCACGGAGCAGACCTGGATCGGCAGCAGCGGGGCGAACCCACTTGACGCGACGTACGTACCGCCTGCGCCGCAAATGGTACCCGAGCTCCTGGACGACCTCATGTCGTTTGCGAACAGGACTGACGTTCCACCCGTGGTGCAGGCGGCGCTCTGCCACGCGCAGTTCGAGTCCATCCATCCGTTTCTGGACGGCAACGGTCGCGTGGGCAGGGCGCTCATCCAGGTGGTGCTGTTGCGGCGCGGCGCGGTGAGCGAAGGGGTCCCTCCCATATCGCTCGCGCTCGCCACGGACGCGCGGGAGTATCGCGCGTGCCTGTACGACCTGCAGCACTGGACGGAGTGCGACGAGGGCCGAAAGGCCATCGACAACTGGGTGTCGCTCTTCTCGGCCGCCGTCGTATCCGCCTGCCGTGACATGGACGAGATTTCCGCCGGCATGGATGCCATGAGGGAGCGTTGGGTGGAGCGCCTGGGGCGCGCGCCGCGCAGGGGATCTGCGCTCGAGGCTCTCCTTGTGGAGGTGCAGAACGCGCCAGTCTTCTCTGTGGAGTCGCTCGTTGCCGCGACGGGACGGTCGACCTCCTCCGTGGGCGCCGCCGTCAACAGGCTGCAGGAGGCTGGCATAATCTCGCTGACCACGCGCGGGAAGAGGAACCGCGTCTTCGAGGCGCCAGAGGTGCTCGAGGAGTTTGGCATAATCGAGCGCAGGCTTGCGTCCCCCGCGCGGGACACGAGGGTGGCGAAGCCGGCAAGGCCGGTCCCGGAGCGGGACGGGAAGCATAAGGGGTAGCGGCGTCGCCGCGAGTGAGGAGGGACTGTGCCCAGCGAGTACGCAGAGCTCATGAACGCGATATTCAGGGACAGGCCGTGGGACGCGTCTCCGGAGGCGCACACGCACGAAGACGGGGACGGCGCCTCTGCCAGGCGGCCGCCGCGCACGCCCAAGGGCGTGACGGTCGAGAAGATCGACCTCAACGGGCTGGGGGGCGAGCGACTGACGAAGCGGGGCAACGCGGGCTGGGTGCTCTACGTGCACGGCGGCGGGTACATGTCAGGCTCTGCGCGCGAGCGCCGCGAGGTGTGCCAGTACATCGCGGACATGCACGGCCGCAACGTGATGAGCTGCAACTACCGCCTTGCCCCCGAGCACCTGTGGCCCGCGCAGATCGACGACACGCTCGCGGCGTGGGAGGGCGTGCTCGCGCAGGGCGTCGACGCGGCAGACGTGATCGTCGCCGGCGAGTCCGCGGGCGGCACGCTGGCCCTCTCGCTCGCGTTCGCGCTCAAGGAGCGCGGTATGGCGCAGCCCGGAGGCATCATGGCGCTGTCGCCCTCCGTCACGCAGGCCGAGAGCCTCCCGTCGCACTCCGCCAACGTCGCCACGGACTACCTGCTGCGCGACGCGGTCGAGAAGGGCGCCCTCCGCATGGTGTATGGCGGCTCGGGTTGCACGGAGGAGTTCCTGCGCAGCCCCGTGGTGTCGCCGCTGTACGGCGACTTTGCGGGCCTGCCGCCGGTGTTTCTCTCCGCATCTGACACGGAGTGCCTGGTGGACGACGCGCGCGTGCTCTACCAGCGGCTTTGCGAGGCGGGACACCCCGCGGCGCTCGACATCCGGCACGGGTGCCCCCACGCCTTCCAGATGTTTCCCCGCATGCCAGAGGCGCGCGACGCCCTTGCCGCGGGCTTTGCGTTCTTCGACCGGCAGGCGCGGGCGTAGCGTACGCCGCGCCCGCCGCGTCCCTGCTACAGGCCCTGGATCTGGCAGGAGCGCATGGTCTCGAGCGCGGCCTCGTGCTTCTGCGGCGTGACGCCGGCACAGCACGCAGGGTCCACGGAGATGCGCGCCTCCGGCAGCACGGCCTTAAGCAAGAGCGCGTTCGACACGACGCAGATGTCCGTGCACAGGCCCACGAGCTCAAGCTGCAGCTCCTCGTGCTCGGCCATCTGCCTCACGGCGCGCGCGAACTCCGTGGAGCCAAACGTGGGCTTGTCGAACACGTGGTCCGCGGGCACGAGCTTGGCGACCTCCGGCCGCAGCTGCCAGCCGTCCGTCCCCTTTATGCAGTGGGGTACGGGCAGGTACGTGCCCTCCTGCGTGGAGAGGTAGTCCGCGGGGTGCGTGTCGCGCGTGGCAAACACGTCGCGCGCGGGGTACGAGCGGATCTTCCGCACGACGGCCGGCACGATGGCCTGGGCCTCCGGCGTGCCGAGTGCGCCGTCGATGAAGTCGTTCTGCATGTCGATCACGATCAGGATCTTGCGCATGGTGCCTCCCTCTGCGGGCGGGCCGCCGTGGCCCGCGGGTCTTCCTACTGGCATGCTACCGCGTATCGCACGGCCGCGGTGCCGGACTGACGGCTACAATGGCATCGCGCGGGCGTCCGTGGGGGACGCCGCGACGGCGTGAGGGGGCTGGCGTGTCTGACGATCTTGCCGCAGGGGCGGGCGTGAAGGTGAGCGAGGGCTACATGCCCTTTGGCGAGTGGCAAACGTACTTTCGCATCGCGGGCGACGTGCGGGCGGGGCTTGCCGCGGGCAAGGCGCCGCTTGTGTGCCTGCACGGAGGGCCGGGCTCCACGCACAACTACATGGAGCTTCTGGACCCGCTGACCGCCGACGGCCGCGCCGTGGTGAGCTACGACCAGCTGGGCTGCGGCAACTCGTACGTGGAGGGGCACCCGGAGCTGTGGCGCGCGAAGACCTGGGTGGACGAGCTCGAGGCGCTCGTGGCGTACCTGGGGCTTTCGCGCTTCCACCTGCTGGGGCAGTCGTGGGGCGGCATGCTCGAGATAACGTACCTGGTGGAGCGCCAGCCCGTCGGCGTGCTGAGCGCGACCCTCAGCAGCACGCTGCCGTCCTCGCAGCTGTGGGGGCGCGAGCAGCACCGCATGGCGCGGATGCTTCCCGAGCGTGAGTGGCAGGCGCTGCGCCAGGCCGAGGAGACCGGCCGCTTTGAGGGCGAGGCGTACCAGCGCGCGATCGACCACTACATGCAGCTGCACTGCGCGGACCTCACGTACGGGCCGGACGCGCCGGAGTGCCTGCGTCGCCCCAAGCGCAGCGGCACGGAGTCATACGTGACGGCGTGGGGCCCCAACGAGCTCACGCCGCAGGGCACGCTGCGCGATTGGGACTACACGGACCGGCTGGACCAGATCCACGTGCCCACGCTTGTGGTGAGCGGCACGGACGACCTGTGCACGCCGCTTGTGGCCAAGACCATGGCGGACGGCATCCCCGGCGCGCGCTGGGAGCTGTTTGAGGGGTGCCGCCACATGTGCTATGCGGACGACACCCCTCGCTACCTGCGCATGATGCGCTCGTGGCTTGCCGCGAACGACTAGCCGGCCCGGCGGGCGGCTGCGCCGCGCCGGTGCCAAGGCTGCGCCGGGCCCCGCGGCCGCTACGCCACGCTCAGGATCACGGTCGCAAACGGCGGCAGCGTGCACGTGAGCACGTGCGTGCCTGCGTCCAGCGCCACGGCCTCCGCGCCGCGCGGCGTGGTCCCGGCGTACACGTCCCAGTCGCTGTCGAGAAGGACCTCGGCTCTCGTCGCGCCGGGCACCTCGACCTCGTAGTCCTCCTGGGTCGCGCCGGAGAGGTTCAGCACCGCGACGATGCGCTCGCCCGCGGCCGGCTGCGACCCCGCGCCCTCGTCCTTCTCGCCCGCGGGCGCGCCTGCGCCCGTGTCCGCAACTGCGGAGCGGCGCTCGATGGCGTACGTGCAGCGCTCCGTGGACGCGACGTCCAGCCACGCAAAGCCGTGCTCGGCGTAGTCCTCCTGCCACAGGGCCGGGTGGTCCAGGTACAGGTGGTTCAGGTCCGTGCAGAAGCGGTAGAACGCGTCGTGCTTGGGGAACTTGCGCATGAACCAGTCCTGCTCGCGGCGCTCGTCCCACTCGCGCAGCTGCGCCACCTCAGACCCCATGAAGTTGAGCTTCTTGCCGGGGTGCACCATCATGTAGCAGTACAGCGAGCGCGCCTGCGGAAACTTGAGGTCGCCTTCGCCCCACATCTTCTGGGCGATGGTGGCCTTGCCGTGCACCACCTCGTCGTGCGAGAGCGGCAGCAGGTAGCGTTCGTTCCCAAAGTACATCATGCTGAAGCTCAGCTTGTGGTAGTTGCCGCTGCGAAAGTACGGGTCAAGCTGGAAGTAGCTCAGCGTGTCGTGCATCCAGCCCATGTCCCACTTGTAGTCAAAGCCCAGGCCGCCCTGCTCCACGGGGCGGGTGGTGCCCTCAAAGTCCGTGGAGTCCTCCGCGATGGTGAACGTGCCCGGGTTGAGCGATTTCACGCCGGAGTTCAGGCGCTTCATGAACTCGACGTTCTGGTTGTTCACGCCGCGCGACTCGTCCCCCTGCCAATAGATGATGCGGCTGATGGCGTCCATACGCACCGCGTCGAAGTGGTAGCAGCCCAGCCAGAAGTTCACGGACGACTGCATGAAGCTGCAAGACTCCCCGCGGCTGTACATGAAGTTGTGGCTGCCCCACTCGCTCACGCCCACGGCCTCGTTGGGGTACTCGAAGAGCGGCGTGCCGTCGTAGTTTGCAAGCCCCCACGCGTCCGTGGCAAAGTGCACGGGCACCACGTCCAGGATGCAGCCGATGCCGGCCTGGTGCAGCGCGTCCACTAGGTGCATGAGCTGCTGCGGCGTGCCGTAGCGGCTGGTGGGGCTGAAGAAGCCCGTCGGCTGGTAGCCCCACGACCCGTCAAACGGGTACTCGCTGAGCGGCATGAACTCCACGTAGTTGTAGCCGGTCTTCGTGAGGTACTCCACCAGCGGCTCCGCCAGCTCCTCGTAGGTGTACCAGTCCGCCGGGTCGTCGGACGGCTCGTCGCCGGAGCGCTTGCGCCATGAGCCCACGTGCATCTCGTAGATGTTCAGGGGGCCGTCCAGCTGGCGGTTGCGCCGTGCGCGCCCCTTCACCCACGCGGCGTCGCCCCACTCGTAGGAGAGGTCCCACACGATGGAGCGGTGGCTGGGCCTCAGCTCGGACGCAAACGCGTACGGGTCCGCGTGGTCCACGTAGCCGCCGCCGTGGTAGATGCGGTACTCGTAGTGGTCGCCCGCCTTGGCGCCGGGAACCTCCGCCTCCCAGAAGTTGCCGTCCTGCGCACGGTGCATCTCGTGCGGGCCGTCGTCCAGAAGCACCACGATGCCGTCGGCCGCCGGCGCGAACGTCCGGAAGACGACGCCGCCGGGCGTGGCGTGCGCGCCCAGGTGGTCCTGCGCATAGAACTCGGTGCCGCGATAGAAGTTCTGGATGTCCATGCTCTTCCTTCCTTACGGGTGGGGCTCCCTTGCAGGGGAAACGCGTCTCTTACGAGAGGAACGTGTCTCCCGGGTCCTGAACGCTGATGGGGATCATCGGTATGCGGCTCGCGGGGCCCTTCTCGTCCGTCGCGGCACTCGTGCCAAACGTGGAGGCGTCCGCCTCCAGGATGTCGCGCGCGGGGTCCGGGTACAGCGGGTCCTCGTCCGGCGCGATGGCGTCCAGCACCCACGCGTCGTCCACGCGGTCGAGCGCCGCTGCGTCCAGGCTCACCCAGCTCTGGCAGTGGTCGATCACCGCGCTGTCGTTCGTGGCCACGTACGCGCGGCCCGCAAGCTCGTTGTCCACGTTGTCCACGAGCGCCGCCTGCACCTTGGGCAGGTCTGGCTGGATGTTTGCCAGGGCGCGCACGTAGTCCGCGATCGTCTTCGCAAGGCGGCCGGAGTTGCGCACCGGACGGTCGAAGTAGAACGTGGCTGAGGCCACCTGCGCCTCGGTCAGGAGGTCGAGCACCAGGTCGATGGCCTGCATCGTCTGCTCCACGGAGCGGTACGTGCCGTTTATGCCCGCGAGGTCGCGGATGGCGCCGTCCTGTGCGCGGATGAGCGGGGAGTGCACGAGCGCCACCTCGAGCGGCACGATCACGTTGAAGCCGTCTATGCACACGTCGCGCCCGCGCAGGTCGCCGAGCTCCAGGTGCTTCGCGGCACGCGCGGCCCGCTTCGCCTCTCCGCTCACGCCGCGGTTCAGAAACAGCCGCTGCCGCGTGGTGAACTGGTAGCGGTTGCCCACAAACTCCACGGCCGTCTCGCGCGGGTAGTCGCGGTCAAGCAGAAACGACAGTTCGGCCGCCGCGCGTTGCAGGGTCTCCATCGACTTCGTGCCAAAGTCCTTCTCGTCCGTGGGCTGGTACCCGCGGCGAGGCGCGGCCGCACCGTCCGTCAGGGTGCCGTCGCTTGCGATTTCGTTGCTATGGGTGATGTCGTAAGACATGGGATGCTCCTTGGTTTGCCGGCGTTTCGCACGGATACTCCTAGTCTACCCATCGCGCGCCCAAGCGTGTGCCGTGGCGCAACATCCGTGCGCCGCCACGCACCACCTTCGCGCCGCCTACGCGCCGTCGCCCATGCCCGCAAATCCCGTCTGCCGCAGCGCCTCGTACAGCACGACGGCGACCGCGTTCGACAGGTTGAGCGCGCTTATGCGCCAGTCGTCCACGTTCACGAAGTTGCCGCAGATGTCCTGCCGCGTAAGGGGAGAAGCGCCGCCCCCCGCGCTTGCGGCCGCGTCCCCAAGCGACGCCTCGTGCGCGGCCCACGCGTCGCGGTTGGCGAGCGACGTCGCGTCCGGCAGCATGGGGATGCGCTCGCAGCTCGCGGGGTGCGCGGCGAGCACCTCTTCCGGGATGCCGGTGCTCTCGGAGCCAAACACCAGAAAGTCGCCGTCGCGGTACGTGGACTCCGCGTACGTGCGCCGCGCCTTCTTCGTCAGCAGGTGCAGCCGGAGCGCGCCCTCGGGCGTGGTGCCGTCACCCTCGTCGGGTGCGGTGCCGCCCTCGGCCGCCAGACCGTTCTGCCGCAGGAACTCGTCCCAGCCGGCGTAGCGCGTGACGTCCAGGTTTTGCCAGTAGCCAAGGCCGGCGCGTCGCAGCATGCGGCTGTCCAGGCTAAAGCCCAGGGGCTCTACCAGATGTAGGCGCGATCCCGTGAGCACGCACGTGCGGCCTATGTTTCCCGTGTTCGCCGGGATCTCCGGCGCGTGCAGCACGATGTTGAACACCTGCGATGCCTCCCGTCCCGCGCGGCGCTCCCCGGCGCGCCCGCGACCATGCCCGCGGCCCCATGGCGCGCGTCTTTGTCCCAGCATCATAGGCGTATTGCGCCCGTGCGCGCTCGCGGCGCCGCAGTGGTATCGTGGCGTGACAGCGGGAACGGCCCGCGCGCCTGTGTGCAGCGGATGCGCGCCCGCGCCGCCGCACGCACCGCACAAGCCACGCGCGTCGCACGCCAGGGGGAGGCACCATGATCAGGCTGTTCGCGTCGGACCTCGACGGCACCCTCCTCAACGCGCTGCACCGCACGGACCCAGTTGTGCTTCGCTCCATCGCCCGCGTGCGCCAGGCGGGCCTGCGCTTCTCGCTTGCAACGGGACGCACGCTCAGGAGCGGCCGCCAGATGGGCTTTGCGAGCAACGTGTGCGTCGTGTGCGCAAACGGCGCCATCGTGCTGGACGAGGGCGGAGTCCCCATCCGCACCCGCAGCCTGGACCCCACCTTCGTGCAGGAGCTCGCCGCGGCGTTTCCCACGGCGCCGCTTGAGTTCGTGACGGTCCGGCACACGTACCACCTGCAGAGCCTGGAGCAGCACCGCGCGTCGCTTGGCATGGCGCCGCTCGCGCGCCGCATCGTCATGCGCGCGCCGGCGCTCGTCGGCCCCCCGGAGCACGTGTACGGCGTCACGCCCGTGCAGCTCGCCTCGCTCGACGTGCTGAAGGTGAACGCCCACCTCCAGGGACCGGGGCTCGCCCAGGACGTCCACGCGTTTCTCGCCCGGCACGCCGACGTCGCCACCAACGCGCCGTTCGACCCGTGCATGTTCGAGATAACGGCCGCCGGCGTCAACAAGGGGGAGGCCCTCGCGTGGCTGGCCGCGCGCCTGGGTATCGCGGAGGACGAGGTGGCCGTCTACGGCGACGGCGGAAACGACGTGGTGATGCTGGAGCGCTTCAGGCACGCGTACGCAACGGCAAACGGCTCGCCCGCGGCCAAGCGCGCCGCCGGCACCGTCATCGGGTCGTGCGCCACGTACGCCGTGCCGCGCCACGTGGTGCGGACGCTTCGTGCGCAGGGGTCGCTTCGCGCCGCGCGCTAGTTCCAACGGATATACTGTCAAAACGACTGTCGAAACGTACACGGCGCCGCACGGGCGCCTTGGGGCCGCGCAGACGCGGCCGGGAAGGAGCCCACATGATCAAGGAACTCTGCAAGGACGAGGCGATCCTCTCCAAGAGGTGCGAGCGCGCTACCGCCCAGGACGCGCCCGTCGCGCAAGACCTCATCGACACCATGCACTCGCTCGAGGACTGCGGCTGCCTCGCCGCAAACCAGATCGGCGTCACCAAGGCCGTCGTCGTCTTCCAGGACGATGCCGGGGCGGACCACGTGCTCTACAACCCCCGCATCATGATGGGCCTGCGCGCCGCGAAGATGGTCGAGGGCTGCATGACGCGCGAGGAGCCGTCCAAGGTCACGCGCTACCAGAAGGTGAAGGTCAGCTTCGACGAGCTGGTCGACGGCGAGCTCAAGCCGCGCCGCCGCGACTACACGGGCTTCGAGGCCCAGATGATCCAGCACATGTGCGACCACTGCCAGGGCAAGCTGGTCTAGCGGCCCGCATCCGCGGGGCCAGCGCGCGCCCCGCAAAGCGCCAACCCGCAAAGCTCCAAGGGAGAAGAACGTGCCATCCTCAGTCGCAGACGCCAACGAGCGTGCGATCTACTCGCTCATCTGCAGCGAGGACGGCGTGAGGGCGCGCGACGTGGCCCGCAGGCTCGGCATCGACCGCACGACGGTCAACCGCTACCTGTACGCGTCGCCGTTCGTGCGGGACCTCTGCTATCGCGACGATGCCTACCTGTGGTACGGCCTCATCGGGCAGACGGTCCCGCACCACGGCCTGGGCGAGTTCTGCGGCTGGTACGGCACGGTGGGGGAGTTCCTGGCACAGGACCGCGACGCGTGGCTTGGGGAGCTCAAGCGCGGCTGCGCGCGCATTGGGCGCAACCTCAACGACACGCGCGGCCTCTTCCACTCGTTTCTGGACACGCACGACGCCATGGCCTCGCTCTTCTCGGACCTGCGACAGCTGGGGGCGCCGGACCCCACCAGCTGGGAGCTCTGTTTCGAGCTGCGCATACGCCGCGCGCGCCACGTGCGCATCTACGCGGACGTGCTGCTGCTGGTGCCGCCGGCGCCCGCGCCCGCAGACGCACCCGCAGGCGCGTCCGCGCACCCCGCGCCCGCGCGGCCGGGCTATGCGTTCAGCCTCGAGTTCAAGATGAAGGACGCCATCGACCAGGCGGAGGTCGACCAGGCCGCAAAGTACGTGCCGTACCTAGAGGTGGTGCTGGGTCCCACGTACAACGTCGTCGCGGCGCTCGTGCTCACGTCCGCCCGCGACCTTTACACCCACGCTCGCATCTCGCGCAGCACGGCGGAGGTGTCCGTCGCATCCGGTGATATGCTGTTCAACGTGCTCGACGAGTACCTGGGCTTCCTGTCCTAGGCCCGTGCGGGCGCGCGTCGCAAACCGCGAGCAAGAACCGCCAGACGCCAACCCTCGGGAGGCTCCCATGCAGGCAATGCGCAGGAAGGACCGCTCCGTCACCGACCCCGTCAAGATCGAGCGCATCCTCTCCGCGGCGCGCATCGTGCACCTGGGGCTCGTGGATGGCGGCCGCCCGTACGTGGTGCCGCTGCACTACTGCTACGAGTACGCGGGCACGGACCTCACGCTGTACATGCACTCCGCGCGCAGCGGCCGCAAGATAGACGTCATAGGCGGGGGCGCCCCGTGCTTTGTCGAGCTCGAGTGCGATGTCGACCTGGACGACGGCGGGGACACCCCCTATCAGCTGGCCTGCAAGTACGGCTCGTTCTACTCCAGCGTCATGGGCGAGGGCACGGCCTCCCTGGTTACGGACGAAGACGAGAAGGTCCACGCCCTCAAGCTCCTCATGCGCCAGCAGACGGGCCGCAGCTTCCCAATCACCCGGCTCATGGCCAAGCCCGTCGCCGTCATACGCGCGCACATTCCCGCAGACGCGCTCACCGCAAAGGCTCACATGCGCAAGTAGGTGTCTCCTCGTTCAAATCTGAAGTCAGCGTGTCGACAAAATTGAACTCTTGAGTTCAAAATCGTTGTGCTAGAGTGTCCGTAGTTCAATTTTCGAATTGAACTGCGGACATCTGCGTTAGATTGAAATTGAACTTCGAAAGGTCGGACATGTCCCAGAACCTCTTCAGCGATCGGCTTGCGGAAGCGATGGAGAAGAGCGGCCTCCGCCAGTCGGACCTCATCCGCACCGCGGCGGAGCAGGGCCACAAGCTCGGCAAGAGCCAGCTGAGCCAGTACCTCAGCGGCAAGGTGACGCCTCGGGCCCAGGCGGTGGTCATTCTCGCCCAGGCGCTGGGCGTGAGCGAGGAGTGGCTTGCGGAGGGCGAGGCCGCGTCGCAGCCAGAGGCGGCCGCGCAAGAGGCCGTCGCGTCCGATGCTGCCACGCAGTCGGCATCGCGCGGGGTGGAAAGACGGGAGCCTGAGGAGGGCTCGAAGGGCACCAAAACGATGGAGAAGGGCACTGCCGCCGGCAGGCAAGGGGAAGGAAGCTCCATGCGCCAGTTCAAGAAGTCGTCTAAGCTCGACAACGTCCTGTACGACATCCGCGGGCCCGTCCTGGACGAGGCCTATCGCATGGAGGACCAGGGCATCCACGTGCTGAAGCTCAACATCGGCAATCCCGCGCCGTTTGGCTTCCGCACCCCGGACGAGGTCGTGAAGGACATGCAGGACCAGCTGACGGAGTGCGAGGGGTACTCCAACAGCCGCGGCCTGTTCACGGCGCGCAAGGCCATCATGCAGTACGACCAGCTCAAGGGCATCCCCAACGTGGACGTGGAGGACATCTACACCGGCAACGGCGCGTCCGAGCTCATCCAGCTTGCCATGAACGCCTTCATGGACGAGGGAGACGAGATCCTGGTCCCGAGCCCGGACTACCCGCTGTGGACCGCGTGCGCCACCCTTGCCGGTGGCACGGCCGTGCACTACATATGCGACGAGCAGGCAAACTGGTATCCCGACATCGACGACATCAAGAGCAAGGTCACGCCGCGCACCAAGGGCATCGTCGTGATCAACCCCAACAACCCCACGGGTGCGCTGTACCCGCGCGAGGTGCTGCAAGAGATCGTGGACGTTGCGCGCGAGCACCAGCTCGTGATCTTCGCGGACGAGATCTACGACCGCCTGGTGATGGACGGCAAGAAGCACGTCTCCATCGCGAGCCTTGCGCCCGACCTGTTCTGCATCACGTTCAACGGCCTGTCCAAGAGCCACATGGTCGCGGGCTACCGCATCGGCTGGATGAGCCTCTCTGGCAACAAGCGCATCGCGAAGGACCTGATCGACGGCATCAACATGCTGTCGAACATGCGCCTGTGCTCCAACGTTCCAGCGCAGTCCATCGTGCAGACGTGCCTAGGCGGCATCCAGCGCAGCCAGAACCTGCTGGTGCCGGGCGGACGCATCTACGACCAGCGCGAGTACGTGTACGACAGGCTCTCGCACATGGACGGCGTCACCGTCACCAAGCCCGAGGCCGCGTTCTACATCTTCCCGCGTCTGAACCCCGAAAAGTTCCACATCACGGACGACGATCAGCTTGCGCTTGACCTGCTGAAGGACAAGCACGTGCTCGTGACGGCGGGCAAGGGCTTCAACTGGGAGACGCCCGGCTACTTCCGCATCGTCTACCTGCCGCGCAAGCACACGCTGCACGAGGCGATGGACGCCCTCGAGGACTTCCTCAGCTACTACCACCAGTAGGCCCTGGCAGGATGCAACCAAGCGAGCGCCATGTCCGGCCGGGCATGGCGCCCTTCCTTTTGAGGGCACAAGCTCGTCCTGAACGCACATAAATCAGGACGAGCTTGAACTACTTGTAGGCTTGGTGAGTCCCAAGCATCCAGTCCACAATGTTTTCCTGACGTATGCCGTCGTAGTCTCCAACACCAACGCGGTCGAGGGAAAGGACGGTTTTCGGATAGTTGTCTTCAAGGGAACGAAGTGGCCTGAACTCTCGGTCACGTGTCTCGTCGGGAAGAACCGTCTGCGCTACTTGGAAGTACTCGGGTCCAGAATCGCCCGTCGCGACGAAGTCCACCTCGGCAGTTCCCACTTTGCCGATGGACACGCTACGATAGCGTCGCAGCAGCTCGAGGTAAACGGCGTTCTCGATGCGATGGCCAACGTCGCCCTGGGTCTTACCAAGCAGCCAGAAGCGAAAGCCAAGGTCGCCCAGGTAGTACTTCTCGAGCGTCGCCAGGTATTCGCGTCCTCGTAGGTCATAGCGCTCCGCCTTGAACAGCAGGTAGTTTTCCAGAAGTATGTCAAGGTAGTTGCCGACTGTGGACGGGTTTGCCTTTGCCCCGGCGGAGGAGAGTCCCGCAGCGATGCGCTTGCGAGACGTGACGTTGCCGACGTTGTCTGCCAGAAACGCTGCCGTATCCGTAAACGAGCGCATGTCTATGCGCGGGTGCCTTCTGGCTACGTCCTCCAGGACGATGGTGCTGAAGACGCCGCCCAGGTAGTCCAGGATGCTGCGTTCGTCGTCCAGCTGTGCGGCAAACGGCATGCCTCCATAGGTGATATAGCGGTTGAACTCCGTGTCGGGATTCGATTCGTCGGCCCTTGCGCTCAGGTATTCCGCAAAGGAGAACGGCAACATGCGCAGCTCGACATAACGTCCGGTCAGAAGCGTCGCTAGATTGCTCGACAACAGGTATGCGTTCGATCCGGTGATATAGAGATCCACATCCTCGCGTAGCGCCAAGCCGTCCACGGCACGTTCGAATCCCTCCACGTGCTGAACCTCGTCCAGAAAGACGTAGTTGATGCCGGGTCCAAGGCGCTGCACTATGTAGCGATACAGCTCCCTTGCCGTTGTGGGATACTCCTCGTCCAGGCTCTCGAAGTTGATGCTTTGGATGTTCGTGTCCGGAACGCCTTGCGAGCGAAGCTCCCCCCTGAACAGCTCGAAGATGCAGGACTTGCCGCTTCTTCGCATTCCGGTTACTACCTTGATGACCTGCCTGTCCTTCCAGCGCTGCAACCATGCCATGTAGCGCGGTCGCGGAACGAGCCTCGTCTTCATGTTGTCCCCAAACCGATTGTCTAAAGTGCTCACATTTGAGTATAAAGCTGAAACCGAACAAATTGGGCGTACGAAAATATATCAAGTAATAAAACCGAACAAATGAGGCACTCGGTTTTGCCAACAGAGGACCAACGCAAAAAAGGCGGGCGAGAAGGACGTGGCCTTGTCCTTCTCGCCCGCTTGGCGTGTAGGTGAAGCGCGGCGCTGGTGGGGGAGCCGTGCGACGCGCTAGGCGTTGTGCTAGGCGTTCGCCGCGAGCACCTCCTCGACCGCGTCGCGCGACGGCATGGCGGGGATGGCGCCCCTGCCCTGCACGCAGAGGGAGGCGACGGCGTTGCCGAAGCGCGCGAAAGAGGCCGCGTCGTCCAGCGTGAGCCCGCTGACGTCCTTGCCGGAGTCGAGCAGCGCGCACAGGAAGCCGCCCCAGAACGAGTCGCCGGCGCCGGTGGTGTCCGTCGCGTTCACGCGGAAGCTCGGCACCGTGCGCGCGCCCTCTGGCGTGACGACCATGGCGCCGTCCGCGTCGAGCGTGACCACGACGACTTTTGGCCCCTGCCCGAGGATCTTGCGGGCTGCCTCGATCGGGTCGGACTCGTCCGTGAGGAGCCCGGTCTCCTCCGCGGAGATCTTCACGAGGTCCATCATGCCCACGACGGAGCGCATCTGCTGCGCGGCCGCCTCGGCGGACGGCCAGAGCGAGGCGCGGTAGTTGGGGTCGTACGAGAGGATCGCCCCGGCGTCGCGCGCGATGCGCAGGGCCTCGAGCGTCGCGGAGCGGGCGGGCTCGTCTGTGAGCGAGAGCGAGCCCACGTGCAGCACGTGCGTGTTCTGCAGCACGTCGCGGTTGAGCTCCTCCGGGCGCAGCTGGGTGTCGGCGCCGGGCTTCCGCGCGAACGAGAACGTGCGCTCGCCCGTGGGGTCGAGCGCCACGAACGCGAGCGTGGTGAAGTGGTCGGGGTCACTCACGAGGCCGGAGCAGTCGACGTCGTTCTCCTCGAGCGTCTGCCGCAGGAAGTCGCCGTGCATGTCACATCCGACCTTGCCCACGAACGCCGTGGAGTGGCCGAGCCTCTGCAGCGCCACCAGGACGTTTGCGGGGGCGCCGCCGGGGTTGCGCTCGAACAGCTTCTGCCCGGAGGGCGACATCCCGGCATCCGTAAAGTCAATCAGCAGCTCGCCCAGCGCGGTTACGTCGTACATGCCCAGATCCCTTCTGTCTGCGTCGATTGGTCGCAACGTCGCGACCGACCGTAAGGATATGCCATGCCGCGCGCCCGGGGCGGGACGCGCGGCATGGACTTGGATGAGCGGTTACTTGGAGAGCTTCACCAGGGAGGCACCGGCGACGACGGCACCGGAGGTTCCCTCGATCGACTTGAAGTCGTCGGAGTTGGTGACGATGACCATGGTGGTCGCGGCCTTGCCGGCGGCCTTGATCTGGTCGAGGTCGGCCTCCATCAGGAGCTGGCCGGCCTTCACGTGGTCGCCTGCGTTGACGTGGGCCGTGAACGGCGCGCCCTTCAGCTCGACCGTGTCGATGCCGATGTGGAGAAGGACCTCACATCCGTCGTCGGACATCATGCCAAGCGCGTGGCCGGTATTGGCCATGAGCGTGACCTTGCCGTCGCACGGGGCGTAGATGGCGCCCTCGGTGGGCTCGACGGCAGCGCCCTTGCCCATGGACTCGCTTGCGAACACGGGGTCGCTCACCTGGGAGAGGGGAAGCGCGGTGCCGGTCATGGGCGAGACGAGCGTCGTGGCGTTCGCTGCGGAGGCGTCAACCTGCGGGGCGACCATGGCCTTGGGCTCGGCTGCCTTCGGGGCATCGGACTTCTTTGCGGACTTCGCCTTGTCCTCGTCCTTGTAGATGGTGCTGGTGATGCCGAACGCGACGCCGAAGGCGACGGCGAACATGATGACGTACTGGATGGGCTGGGCGATGCAGAGCAGGATGCCGAAGATGCCGGTGACGCCGGTGCCGGATGCCGCGAGGTTGAAGATGTAGCAGCACAGGGCGCCGCACGCGGAGCCGATCATGCCGGCGACGAACGGCTTGATCTTAGGCAGGTTCACGCCGAAGATCGCGGGCTCGGTGATGCCGAGCAGGCAGGAGATGCCGGAGGGAACCGCGAGGGACTTCGTCTTCTCGGACTTGGTGCGAAGCGCCACGGCGAGGCAGGCGCCGCCCTGGGCGATGTTGGCCGCGGAGGCGATGGGCAGCCAGTAGGTCACGCCGTACTTCGCGAGCATGGAGACGTCGATGGCGGTGTACATCTGGTGCAGGCCGGTGACGACGGACGGGCTGTAGATGAGGCCGATGACGATGTAGCCGATGCCCAGGGGCACCTTGAGGAGGAACATGAGCAGGCCGAGGATGGAGTTCTCGAGCCAGACGAAGATCGGGCCGATGAAGAGGATCGTGATGTAGGCGGCGAGGGAGACGGAGACGAGCGGGGTCACGAACAGGTCGAACATCTCGGGCACGGCCTTGTGGAGGCGCTTCTCGAAGAAGCAGAGGATCCAGACGCCGACGAGGATGGGGATGACGTGGCCCTGGTAGCCGACCCAGTCGATGCTGTAGAGGCCGGGGATGACGTCGAGCGTGATCATGGTTCCCTTGGCGATGGCGTCGCTCGCGCTGTACGCGTTGATGAAGTCGCTGCTGATGAGCAGGGCGCCGAACGACGCGCCGAGGTAGGGGTTGCCACCGAAGACCGTCGCAGCGCTGAAGCCGAGAAGGATTTGCAGGTTCGCGAGGGCGCAGGCGTTGATGAGCTTCGCGATGCGCCACCAGACGGTGTTCTGGTCGAGCATGAAGAAGCCGGCGCCGCCTTGCGAGACGGGGGTGCCCATGTAGCTGAGGGCGCCCATGATGCCCATGAGCATGCCGGACGCGACGATGGCGGGGATGATGGGGACGAAGACGTCGGAGAGGACCTTGATGGCGCGCTGGAAGACGTTGCCCTGCTTGGCGGCCTCCTCCTTCGCCTCGGCCTTGCTGACGGCGGTGATGCCGCCCTGGCTGATGAACTCGTCGTACACCTTGTCGACCGTGCCGGTGCCGTAGATGATCTGCAGCTGGCCGGCGGCCTCGAAGTTGCCCTTTGCACCGAGGGCGTCCTCGAGCTTGTCCTTGTCGATCTTGTCGTTGTCCGCGATCACGAGACGCAGACGGGTGGCGCAGTGAGCTGCGGAGACGACGTTGTCTGCCCCTCCGACCGCCTCGAGCGCCTGCCGCGCGGCTTCCTTGTAGTCCAATGCCATGGTTCCCTCCCGAGGTTGGCTTGGTACCCGACGGCGATTCCACGTGCCTTGGGAGCGACCCTGGCTCCCAGAAGGTGGCATGGCATGTGAAATCGTTCTCACAACTCACATGAAACGACTTGCGGAAGGCAGAAAAGTCAGCATCAGCGGTTGAGACGGGCGAACGGTAGGAAATGCTCGGTGTATGGAACGATTTTCGTGGCGAGCCTGTGAAGGCCAAGGTGACCGCGTTCTTCTCGCCTGGCGCCGCGGCACGGCGGGTGAGCTGGAAGATATGGGATAGTTCCCATAGCGTTTGGGACGTGCGGCGGGGTGCGGTGCGTGTGAGTGGGGCGCGTGGGGAAGGCGGTGGCGCGGGGGCTAGCGCGTGGAGTTGCGCATCATGATGCCGTAGGACATGCGGATCTCGCGCGGGACGACGTCCTTGCTGGTCATGGCCTCGATCAGGAGCTTGGCGGCCTCGCGGCCGGACGTCTGGTAGTGGTGGTGGATCGAGGTGAGGCTTGGGGTGACGACGCGCGTGAGATCGCTGTCGCCGACGCCGGTGACCTGCACGTCCTCTGGCACGCGGCGGCCGTACTCGCGCGCGCACGTGAGCGCGCCGAACGCGATGACGTCCGTGGCGCACACGAACGTGTCGAGCTCCGGGTGGCGAGACATGAGGGACTCCGCGCACTCGTAGCCGCCGTCGAGCGAGAACGGGCTTGTGCCCATGGCGTCCGCGGGAACGTCGAGCCCGAGCTCCGCGCATGCGTCCAGGAAGCCGCGGCGGCGCTCCTGACCTGCGGAGACGTCTTCCTGCGTCACGCCGATGTACGCGGGGTGGACGCTGTTTGGCAGCACCTTGCGGCACAGCTGGAGCATGGAGCGGTAGTCGTCGTTGAAGACCGAGGAGTAGCCCTCCATGTCCTGGCCGAGGATGACGACGGGCACGCGCAGCGCGTCGAGAGCGCGGCGGTGCTCCTGGTCGAGCACGGTCGCGATGAGGATGATGCCGTCCACCTGGTTGCCCTCCGCGAAGAGCTGCAGGTAGGAGACCTCGGTCTCCTTGTTGTTGTTTGTGTTGGCCAGGAGCGTCTGGTAGTGGGCGTCGTTGAACTCGAGCGTCATGCCGGCGAGCATGCGCGAGACCGCGTGCGAGTTGACCTTGGGCAGGATGACGCCGACGATGTTTGTCTTGCCGGTGCGCAGGGTCTGGGCCTGCTGGGACGGCACGTAGCCGGTCTCCTTGATGACGCGGGCGATGACCTTGCGCTTCTCGGCGGAGACGTAGCCGTCGTTCAGGTAGCGCGACACCGTGGCGCGGGAGACGCCCGCAAGCTTCGCTATGGAGTTGATGTCCACGTGCGCTCCTTTCCGCGGTGGGGGACGTGCTGTGACGGGGGCGTGGCGGGAAAGGCCGCGGCGATTCTCGCCCACAATGTGAGACCGATACCAGTATGATGTGACATCAAGGTGGCTCCTGTCAAAGTCGATTGCGAGGAGGAACACATGTCCAACGCTCTTGAGCGCGACCTCGACGCGCTGCGCATTGGCGCGGAGGGGGCGGCCAGGCACGGCCGCTACGCGCAGGGGTTCCACCTGATGCCGCCCGTGGGCTGGCTGAACGACCCGAACGGGCTGTGCCAGGTGGACGGGACGTTCCACGCGTTCTTTCAGTACTCTCCGTTCAACGCGGCCGGCGGGGTGAAGATGTGGGGGCACTCCACGTCTGGCGACCTGCTGACGTGGGACTACCACGGCGTGACGCTCTTTCCGGACCAGCCGGCGGACTGCTCTGGCGTGTACTCCGGAAGCGCGCTGGTGCGCGAGGTGGGCGGCCGGAAGCGGATGGAGCTGTTCTATACCGGGAACGTAAAGCTCGAGGACGCGGACGGCTACGACTACGTGCGCACGGGCCGCGAGGCGAACACCGTGTGGGTGACGACGGAGGACGGCGACGCGCACGGGCCAAAGCGCGTGGTGATGACGAACGCCGACTATCCCGCGGACGACACCTGCCACGTGCGCGACCCGAAGGTGTGGGAGAAGGACGGGCACTACCTGATGGTGCAGGGTGCCCGCCGCGACGACGACTGGGGCGAGGTGCTGGTGTTTGGCTCCGACGACCTGGCGCACTGGGAGCTTATGAGCCGCGTGACCACGCCCGCGCGCTTTGGCTACATGTGGGAGTGCCCGGACTACTTCGAGCTTTCCGACGGAGAGGGCGGGTCTGCCAAAGTGCTGGGCGTTTCTCCCCAGGGGCTTGAGGGCGGCGACTGGGAGCGCAGGAACGTGTACCAGTCCGGCTACTTCACGCTGGAGGGAGACGTCGCGGGCCGCTGCGAGCTGGGCGACTTTGCCCTGTGGGACGCCGGCTTCGACTTCTATGCGCCGCAGACGTTTGCCGCGGAGGACGGCCGGCGCATCCTGATTGGCTGGATGGGGATCCCGGACGAGCCGACGTACGGAAACGACCCGACGGTCGCGTCCGGCTGGCAGCACTGCTTCACGGTGCCGCGCGAGGTGACGCTTGCGGGCGGGCGCGTGAGGCAGTCCCCGGTGCGCGAGCTGGTCGCGCGCCGCACGGACGAGGTTCGCTCTGTGGACGGCGTGCTGGACGTTGAGGGTCGCACGGCGTTTGACCTGGTGCTGGACGCGAGTGCCTGTACGAAAGACGTGCGCGTGACCCTGGCGGACGAGCTTGCGCTCACGTGGCGCGACGGCCGGCTGAGCATGGCGTTTGGGCGCACGGCGCGCTCCGATGCCGGCTGCGGGCGCACCGAGCGCTGGGAGCCGCTGCCGGAGCTGAGGAACCTGCGCGTGGTTGGCGACGCGTCCTCCGTGGAGGTGTTCGCGAACGACGGCGAGCTGTGCATGTCGACGCGCTACTATCCCGACCGCTATCGCGTGCAGGTGGACGCGCCCGGCGCTGACGCGACGCTTTGGGGTATTTCGGTCTAGGCCATAGCGCGGCCCGCGGGGCCGCGGCGGCGAGGCAGGCGTGATAAAGGACGGGCGAGAAGTGCGCGGGTGCGCTCTTCTCGCCCGTTGGCGTATGCGAGGTTTGGGTGGCCGTGGGCTGGGTGACCGCACGGGCTGGGTGGCCGTGGGCTACTAGTTGCGTTCGTCCCTGCGGCTTGGGTTGGAGTCGAGGTCTGCGTCCGCGCCGGCGTGCGTGCCGTGGAACAGCTCGAAGAAGTCGTGCACGGCGTCGCGGCTGGTGTCCGACGTGCGGAAGTGGAACTCCGGGTTCTTGGTCTTGAGCTGGCGGTACTCTGCCATCATGTCGCCGAAGATGTGCGCGTTCGAGGGCGGCGTGTACACGATGGAGTTTGCGCCGGCCTGGATGGTCTCTTGGATGGACTCGTCCGTGCGGCCGCCCGTGGCGATGATGGGCACGGTGGGGAAGTCCTTGCGGATGTCTCGCACGACCTGGGCCGTCTTGGCGCCGGCGGCGACGTTCAAGATGGTGACGCCCGCGTCCAGGCGCGCCTGCACGTCCTCGTCGCCGGTGGCGATGGTCGCGATGATGGGGATGTCGATGACGCGGCGGATGAGGCGGATGTTGGAGTTGCTCATGGGGGAGTTCACGACCACGGCGAACGCGCCCTGCGCCTCTGCGTCCTGCGCGATGACGACGGAGCGCATGCCGCGCGTGGTGCCGCCGCCGACGCCGACGAAGACGGGGCTGACCGCGGCGCTGATGACCGCCTGCGAGATGGCCTGCTGCGGTGTGAACGGGTAGACGGCGAGCACGGCGTCTGCGTTGCAGTTGCGGATGATCGCGACGTCCGTGGAGAACACGATGGACTTGATGCGGCGCCCCATGATGACCATGCCCTTGGCCTGGTAGATGACGTCCGGGACCTGAATGGAGTGTGCTCGCAGCGTGCCGGTGATGCGTGGGACGTGGTCTTCGTCCTGGGTTGTGGTGACCATGCGTTTACCTTCCCTTCAGGTGTAGGGGCGTTGCCACCTGTGCGGTGGCGGTCCCGCCGGCGTGACTATGGTCGTTAGGATATCCAATTCTTGGGGCGCCAAACAGTCATTTTTTGCAAACGCCGTTTGGCCACGTTTGCCCCCGCGGGGTTCTGGGTAGACGTTCTGCAGGAAACGAGCGTCGCCCGCGAGGAGCGTGGGCGGCACGAATGATGGGAGGCCCCCATGGCCAGCTTTGACGACCTGAAGCTCTACGTCCTGCCCGGATGCCCCTTCTGCGCGAAGGTTGACGCGTTTTTGGGCGAGCACGACATCCAGATCGAGCACCTGGACGTGACCCAGGGCACGAACGGCGACGACCTTGTGCGCATTGGCGGCAAGAGGCAGTGCCCGTGCCTGCTGATTGACGGCAAGCCGATGTACGAGAGCGGCGACATCATCGACTACCTGGCCGGTCGCATTGGCGCGGACGCCCCGAAGCACGAGGGCGGCGGCGCGTGCCACTTTGTTCCCGGCGGTGGCCACGTGTGCGACTAGCGTAGGCTTACGGCTGACGCGGCGCCGGG
>OCTW011573278.1_pt1 | contig 38205 bp, 42 predicted proteins | sample 1539671 | NCBI WGS metagenome assembly OCTW01 (sample SAMN02144230, study PRJEB22623) | gut metagenome | biome: sheep rumen | host: Ovis aries | place: New Zealand
AATGTTACTTCTAAATTAACCTTCATATTAGAAATACTTCCATTTATTCCAAATGAACTTTCTCCATAAATATCACAATTACTTAAATTTCCTTCAGCTTTACTACAACTAAAACTTCTATCTCCTTGCCATACTACTTTTACTATATCTGAAACTTTATAATTAGCACTTGATGTCAATTTATAACCTATGAGTACAGGTTCTTTATACCAATTATCATTAATAGGTGTTAAAACATCACTTTTAGAAGCATTATAAGCAACTATTTTAACTGCTCCATACATCTCTTCTAATTCATCATTAGTATAACACTTACTTGATTCATGAACACTTGCATAATAATGGAGATTTTGATATGTAACATTTACTATATAGCATTTCATATCTTGACCATTAATTGGATTTCGATATTCTCCAGACTCGTTATCTGCTTCGATTTTTCCTTGTTCTATAAGTGTCCTAATATCAAAGACAGTTCTCCCACTTTCCTCGGCGTATGCTTCAGCCGCCGCTTTAACACTTGCTATTTTGCTTTCATAAACACTTTGATTAGTTCTATTTCTAACTCCTCCAAAAATAGGAACAGCTATTAATATAATAATGGCAAGAATTGCTATCACAGCAAGTAACTCCACCATTGTAAATCCTTTTTTGGCCATTAACATCAACACCTTTTACTACTCTATCTACTCTATTGTAATTATACATGAAAAAAGCGTTAAAGTAAATAACGCTTCTATCTAAAAAATACTAAATATATTAAGAAAGCTAAATAAATTAACGAAACAATTAAGCCATTAACTTTATTAGCGTTCTTTTCTTTTCTCTGTACTCCAAGTCCCATTGCTATAAACAATCCCGCAATTAAACCACCAATATGTGCAGCATTATCAATTCCATTCATCATAAATCCCATTGCTAGATTTAATATAATTAAAGGAATAATTTGATTCTTTAAGATACTACCAAGATAAAGGCGATAGTAAAAACCAAAGTAAACTAAAGAACCAAGAAGGCCAAAAATAGCACCTGAAGCTCCTACACTAACGGTTTGACTAGAAATAGCGCAGCTCATCAGTCCCGCACAAATCATTGAGAAAAAATAAATAATCAAATACTTTTTCTTACCAATAAAATTTTCTATTTGAGTACCTATCACATAAAGAGTATACATGTTAAATAATAAATGCATTAACCCACCATGTAAAAAACCAGCACTAATAAGTCTCCATACTTCACCAGATCTCACATAATAATAATTAAGAGCCCCTAAATCTAGCATATTACCAACAGTAAAATTACCTTGAGTTAAAATAAATGTGACAAAAAAAGCAATTACATTAATAGCAATCAAAACATTAGTAACAACAATTTTTTTAGGTTTAAAAATACTCTCATAAATCTTGTTTTCTTTATCTGTTTTCTTATTTATATCATTAGTAACATCAATCATTAAATCAAGCCCTGCTTCGTCATTTAATAATTTTTCGTTGATATTAGGATAATACTCTAATATTTCTTTTTCTTCAATTACATCTTTATCCTTTAAAGAAACGCAAGAAACATTCTTACTATTTTCTAAATTAACACCATCATTAACATCTAACAAAATATTTAAAGCATTCATTGAAAAAGATAATGTCTTTTTTTTAACTTGTCCCATCACATTTTTAAGTTTTAATATATCATAGTCAAACTGTTCTTTATTATGAATATAATTAGAATTAATTCTAATTATTTTATACGGTCCATTCTGATTTTGAAGCCATATTTCATCTTTAACACCATTAACAACAATCGGACTATAATCTTCTTCTGTCACAAAATAATGAACAAGTCTCATAATCATTTCATCTTTTTTATTAACCATCACAGCCATCTATTTTTTCCTCCACTTCTATTATTGTATCTTAAATCATAAAATTAGTAAAGAGGTGAGATTTTTGTTCTACTTTCTTTTCCTTATAACTAGTTGTCTATTAAATAGTTTTCCTATCATGCACCATCTTATTCAAAAAAAAGATAGTCAATTATTATTCCTTACTCTGTGTAATCTAATTTTTTTGCTTTCCACCATCTTTTTTTACTTTGTTACACACGAAAAATATCTAGCAATCATATCTTCTCTCTTTTTACAAGGATACTCTACTATTTTATTTTTCCATCTAAAAAAAGAAAAGGAACAGTACTATTCTTTAGGAATAGTATACCCCTTATTTTGTCTATACACATTAATATCAATTATCTTCCAAATTATCTAAGAAATCTTGAAATTCTTTAGGCAATGGACAAGTAAAAGATAATTCTTTTTTACTAATTGGACTTACAAACTCAATTTCATAAGAATGTAAAAACTGACCAAAATCACTTGCTTTCTTTGTATTATAAACCGGATCATTATAAATAGGATAACCAATGTAGGCCATATGCACTCTTATTTGATGAGTTCTTCCCGTCTCTAAAAAACATTCAACCAAAGTATAATCATGATATCTTTTTAAAACTTTGACATGTGTAACAGCTCTCTTACTATTCTTATCAGTAACCATCATTTTCTTACGATTAATGCTGTCTCTTCCAATTGGAGCATCTATTGTAATATTATTATGTTGTAAAACTCCACATACCAAAGCAAGATACTTCCGTTTAACTTTTTTCTCCTGAAAATCTTTAGCTAATATCTCATGAGCTTTATTATTTTTAGCAACAAGTAAAAGTCCAGACGTATCTTTATCAATTCTATGTACTATTCCAGGTCTAACTTCTCCATTACAATCACTTAAATTATTAGTATAATACATTAAAGCATTTACTAAAGTATGACTATGGACCCCACTTCCAGGATGAACAACCATCCCACTAGGTTTATTAACTAAAATAACATCATCATCTTCATAAACTATATCTAAAGGTATATTCTCAGCCTCAATTTTTATTTCCTCAACATATTCTTTAGTAATCTCTATTTCATCATTTTCCTTAACCTTAAAACTAGCTTTACAAACACTACCATTTAACAAAACTATACCTTCATCTATCATTTTCTGAACTTGTGACCTAGAAATATCTAATACTTCACTTAAATATACATCAACTCTTTTATCACTGTCAGTTTCCACTACTAATTTTTTCATGACCTTCCCCCTCTTTCCAAAATAATATACCAAGCATTATAGCTCCCACAACAATACAAATATCAGCAAAATTAAAAACTGGAAAAGAATAGCCAAAAATATTAAAACTCAAAAAATCTTTAACATGATGAAAAATAATCCTATCTCCTAAATTTCCAATTATGCCAGCGTAAACAAAACTAAAACTTAACCATTTCAATTTGCTTTCTTTAATATTTTGCCTCAATACAGTTAAAGCTATCAAAGCAATAATAGATAAAATACTTAAAAACAAGACCTGATTTGATAATAAAGACCAAGCAGCTCCCGTATTATAAACCAAATCTATTTTGAAAAATCCAGGTATAACTTCAAAATACTTAACATAAGTTTCAATCAAAAACTTACTTCCTTGATCTAATAATAAAAGAAATAAAATCACTAGTACTTCCCTTTTTTTCATGAGACAAATCCCTCGTTTCATGAATGTATTATACCAGATTCTATTTCTTAAAACAACTTTGTAAATCTTCATAAATCATAGCTAAATAATTCAAACATTGAGTATCATCTAAAGCATTTAAGGATACATTAGAATTTAAAAAAGACACAACTACATTTCTTAACTCTTCAATCTTCTTCAATAAGATATAATGATACTCTTCTAAATCCTTTTTAAAGTATTTTAGCAAACAAGTCTTTTCTTCTTCTGTAAAAGAATAATTAATACCATCATCATATAAAGTCTCTTGATAAAAAATATCTTTTTCCCCTGCTTCTAGCACTAACTTAACAGGATTAAACTTATCAAGTTTAACCTTTTCTTTTCTTAAAGTCCTATTTTCTTCATCATATAAAAAATCAACTAAAACTTCATAAGGAATATCTATTTTAACTGCATAAAGAACTTTTTGAATAGATAAATCTAAAGCGGCCTCCTCAATACTTGGAATACCTGCAAACAAAAAAATATTTTTACTTTTAAATTTATTATTTTTTACAAGATAATCAATATTCTTTTTACTTGATACAAAATATAACCCTTCCTGATATGCTTTTTTAATAACTTCCAAACTTAAAAGCCTTTTATCCTGAAAAGTATTTTCTCCATACATAAACTTTAAGATATAATCTGTTAAAATAATCTGTATATTCATGCTTTTACTTCCTTCTACCATAATAAAAGGATACTACAAAGTATCCTCATAAATCAACTAAAATCACATCTAAGCCAATCTTTTTCATATTAGTAATGGGAACATTTACTTCTTCAGGACTCTTCCAAAAAAACAAACTCCTCCTACTTGCAACCACGAAATACTCAATTAAACCATTCTCATCCATCTTAGCATCCACGATTCTTCCAAGTCTTTTTCCGTTTATAAGACTCACCATATCTTTTCTTTGTAAATCAGATAAGTTCATTAAACATCACCTAATCTATTTTATGAAAAGAATAGATAATCTATATCTAGACTATCTATTCCATAACAATTTCAAAAGGATTAGATGCGGTTCCATCAGTTCCAGTTTTAAACGTTGTGCCTTGGCGAAGGGAAAGAGCCACACGTGCACCGCTAGTATTGTTCACAAAGTTGCTGTTGTTCCAATTGCCCGTCGAGGTCACGTACCTCTCGACAGCACGGTTGTAGTAGAAGTAATGAGGGGCAGAAGACCAATATAATGCATTTGTTTTGTTTGACGTATAATTTCCTATCAAACTATGTTCTGCTATAGTTAATAGCCCCACTGGATATGTTAAGGCACTATTTCCTTTCTCACTATCACTTACGGTAAATGCATCTCTTTTATTTGGACATTTTAAATAATATTTATTATTATAATTTAACCATGGACTTCCTGTTATTGTTCCTGTCTCACTCCAGCCTCCTAAATCACCGATTGTTCGATCATTACAGAATACTGTATCTTCTAGTTTACTTTCATATTCTGTTCCCTTTAAATTCATTGCATACCATCCATCAATAAATTTCTTGATTGTACTATCTTTGACATTAATATCATTATTATTTACCATTTTGTTTAAGGCATCGCTTACTGTTTCATTTCCATTTAGTTTTATGTAATAAAGTGTTGTTCCGTTTAAATAATAGATATAATACATCTCACTGCAAGTATTATCACTCGCCTTAAAGCATGTATAATGATGAGTGTTTAAACTTATTTTATTCGTGCTTTCTGAAACATCAGCAAATTGTACTGTATTATTTAGAGTATATGTTCCTCCTGCGTAAGTGAATGACTCTCCGTAGTAATAGTTATTTGTATTAGATGATAAGCTTTTACTATTATACGTATAGACATCGTTATACATATAACCTACATAAGATGGTGAGTTATAACTTGAGTTAAACTTGCTTTCTCCTATCTGAGCATAATTGGTACTCACTCCCATTTTTAAGACATACCCTGTTGTATCATTTTCTTTTGATACAACATAATATGGGTTTGCGCATGATGTTTTTGTATTACCACAAGTATATTTTCCTATGATACTTGCTGAATCAGTACTCCAGTCCATTGTAGAAGTATCACTTAAAGTATAGGTGCTTCCATCATAGGTATAACTTGTTCCATATACTTTGTTCCCACTTAAGGATAGTGTTAGCCCTGTAAATCCTGAATGGTTTCCTGAAGTTGTAGTACATTTGCCATTTGCATCTAAATCTCCGTTATAGATAAGTTTTAATCCTCCTGTTCCAGTTACTCGAACAAGTTTCCAACACATATTTGCAAACTTGACATTGTTATCTTGATGATTACCTCTTAGATAATAGGAAGTACCATAATCATCTTCCATAGTACATATTATTGGCGTTTCTTCATCACTCATAGTTGAATAAGGATCTATTATGGACCCATCTTCATTTAAAGTAAGACATTTTTCGCTATTACCTGTGTAGGTATAATTAGGATTTAATGTTGCTAAAGTCCTCAAACTTGCATTTGCAGGAGGTTCAATCATATATGCTTCACACCTAATCTTCTGACTAGACGTGTTTGTTGCATTTGTCTTATCTAAACTAATAGCACCATTCACCCATTTAGGTACTACTCCATAGTTACAGGTTGAATTAGTTTCATCTAAAATTAAAGAAGAATCCACTCTAGAAGATAATGTAGTTACAGTGCCATCAGGTAAGTGATAGACATATAAAGCCTCTCCTATATCAGGAATATTACCTGATATAATATTAAATGCTTTAATATCTTCATATACAGCAAAAGACGTATAAAAGAATACTCCTGCTAAAAGTAAAACACTTATAATAGTAAAAATAATAATAGATTTTTTCTTTTTATTATCACTCTTATATTTTTCTAATTTCATAAGTATTACCTACTCTCTATTACAAAAAAATTGTACCACAAAACAAGTACAATTTTCAATAAAATACTATAAACTATTTTAGTCGTTTAATTAAAACTAGACAGCTTTTTTAAGAAATCTTTACTCTGTAAATACATTCCCGTATATCTAGCATAATAAACACTTAAAAAATCATTTATTTCCTTTGAAACAACATCATCTATATCTAATTTAGTAATAGAAGGAATTGATATTTGTTCATATATTCTTAATAGTTGAATAGTTTTAGCTTTGACAAGTCTTTCATTTTGATAACAATTCTTACAAATAAGTCCTCCCACATCCCCATCAACAGTTACAATTTCATTTGTTCTTCCACACTTAGAACAACCATCTAAATTTATTCCAACTCCTAAATATGGAAGATATTTCATTTCTAAAATATTAGTAAGAACAAATGGATTTAATCCTTCATTTACTTTCAGAATAGTTGAAATCATCAAAGGATAAATATCAAAGCTCTCACTTTCTTTAAATACTTGAACAGATAATTCAATAATATAATTTAAATAGCCAATTAAAGTGATATCTTGATGAATAATAGATAAAGGATTAATAATATCTACATCTTTTAAAATAGATAATTTCCCTTCTTTATAATAAACATAAAAAAAGCCGTAGGTAAACTTCATGGCAGAAGCCCTTAACTTACTTTTTAAAGACTTAACTCCTTTTGCCATTACTCCTACAAGACCTTTTTCTTTTGTAAAAATTTCAAGTACTAGAGAAGTTTCACCATAATTAGTTGTTTTAACAATAATTCCTTCTAACTTCTCTATCATTAAAAATCACATCTTTCCTTTATATTTTAAATAATATTCAATCTTACCAGTTTCTTGAAACTTCTTCCAATATTTTTCTTGCTTAGTCATATTTCTCATCCCTTCTATATTAGTTATGGGAAATACTCTTACTTTTTATTCATTTATTTTAAATCAAGTTCTCTAAAGCCAAGTTCGTTTAAATAACTTTCTTTTTCTTTCCAGTTTTTAATAGTTTTAACATATAATTCTAAATAAACATGTTTACCAGTAATTGCTTCTAATTCTTGACGGGCTAGAGTCCCTACAAGTTTAAGCCTTTCTCCGCCTTTGCCAATAACAATTCTCTTGATACTATCTCTATCAACAATAATCTCAACTACAATTGAAATCAAATCATTTTTTTCTTCATATTTTGATGTCATACAAGTTAAACTATGAGGAACTTCTTCAATCGTTTGTGAAAGTAGCTTTTCTCTTACCAGTTCACTTGCAATAAAAGACATAGGTGAAGATGTTACCATATCAGTATCAAAATATCTTATACTACCAGTTAAATACTTTTTAATAACATCAATTAAATGTTTAATATTATCCTTTTTTAAAGCTGATACAGGAACAATTTCTGCAAAAGGAAAATAATCCTTTGTTTCATCAATTGTATATATCAATTCTTCTTTAGACATTTGATCAATCTTATTTAAAACTAAAATAACAGGACTATTGCTCTTCTTCAAACTTTCTAAAATAAAATGATCCCCTTTTCCAAATCCCGCCTTAGCATCAATTACAAATAAAATCACATCTACATCTTTAGTTAAAGAATAACTTTCCTTATTTAAAATTTTTCCAAGTCTACTTTTAGGTTTATGAATACCAGGAGTATCTAAAAAAACAATTTGAACATCACTCTCATTATAAATGCCTTGAATAATATTTCTTGTTGTCTGAGCCTTATCAGAAGTAATCGCCACCTTAAAATCTAAAATTGAATTTAATAAAGTTGATTTACCAACATTAGGTCTACCAATCAAACTAACAAAACCACTTTTCATTAAAATCACTTCCTAACTAACACTTACTTTATCACATAAGGATAAAACAAATAAATGGTAACAAGAATAATAATTATTGTCATCACCCCAGTAGCGGCACTTCCTTGATCCTTTGCCTTCTTAGCAAGTTCATGATATTTATCCGTTACTAAATCAACTGTATTTTCTATTGCCGTATTTAATAATTCAATTACTAAAAGAAATAAAAAACAAATACCTAAAATAAAAAATTCTTTAAATGATACTTTTAATATTATTCCTAGTCCAAAAACTAAAAAAGCAAATAATAAAACCAAAATAATACTTTTTTCTTCTTTAAATAAAACTTTTAATCCATTAATAGAATGAATTGTATTATGATATAACCGTAAAAACAAATTACCGCTTGATTTGCGCTTCATCTAATATTTCCTCCTGTAAAGAAAACATGATTTTTTCATCTTCTTCACTTTTTGTATGATCATATCCTAAAAGATGTAAAAGACCATGAACACATAAAAATGATAATTCTCTTTTTTCACTATGGCCATAAAGAATAGCTTGCTCCTTCATTCTAGGAATACACACATAAATATCACCAAGCATGCAAATACTATCTTTTATTCCATCATCAAAATCCTCTAAAGCAAAAGATATAACATCAGTAACTCTATCAATTCCTCTATAATCATTATTAATCTTTTGAATAGTTTTTTCATCAACAAAAATAATTGAAAAACACACGTTCTCTACATGTTCATGTTTTAACGCTATATCAAGTACATTAGACAAATAATCATAATTATTATACAAACCTTCATCATTAATCTCATACATCTTAAAAAACTCCCCCGTTCTCTACTATATACCAACACTAACACCAGATAATTTTAAATAATAAATAATTCCAATTATACACAAGATTATACATATTATATTATAAAATAAATCACTTCTCAAAAATTTCGGTAAATGCTTTTTTATAGCACTTAAACCAATAAATAACAAGAATCCTACAATCGCTCCAGTAACATTTAAAATGATATCATCAATATCAAAACTTCGCCCAATATATTTTTGAACAAACTCCACTACTACACTTGTAATCACACTTACAATTAAAATATGCGATACTTTACTTGCTTTAATATAAGAGGAAACATAATAACCAAAAGGTATAAAAATAACAATATTACCAATAACATTTAAATAAAAATTATGACTTCCAACTTGATATCTAAGTATCTCTTGAAAAGGAACTAAATTCATCCCACTAGAAGCATTTAGCTCAGTATTTGTAAGCAAGCGATATAAAAGCAAAGCATAAATAATAAAAATAAGGTTTAAAAACTCTTTATAAAAGACAAACTTTTCATGACTATTATGAAGATACATAACTCTAATAAGAATTATAACTACCAAAAAAATTGTTAGCATTGGCCATATATCTCTAATCGCATTTTCAAGCATTCTCATTTTCTTCACCTTTTATTCTTTCAAATTTTTGCGATATGCCAATACTTTCTTTAACACTCACAAAAATATCCACACTCATTATACCATTCTTTTCTTCTTTTTTTAACACTTTTTTTGAAAGAATACTTTCTTCATCAGAAATATTTAATTTTTCTAAAGCCATTTTAAGTGCTTTATCTAAAGCTTCTTCTTCACTGTAGGAAAAAGTTTCTTTTCTAACTTCCAATTGCTTTACAAAATAAAAATCATTTTGCCAAAATGAAAACAACTTATAATCTTCTTCTTCATAATTATTAATTCGACTCTTAAAAATAAAATCATCTTTAAATTTTATATTAAATCGAACTTTGCCTGTTCTAATATTTTTTTCATAAACAAGAGGAAATGTTACCTTAACATTATACCATACTTCAGCATAAACATCCCCTAAAGCACAAACAAAACCTTTCTCTTCTTCATCTTTATATATTACCCCTGATATTAAAATATCACCTTTACGAACAAAATCATTTCTACTAACTAAAGCCTGTCCCTTAGAATAATTAACTTCTTTAACAATTCCATCTTTTTTAGCAATAATATGGCAAGTTTCATTTTCTTCTATTTTATCCTCTCTTTTTCTCTCTTCAACTCTAACAATATATTTCATTCCTAATTCTTCAATTTCTAACCACTCTATTTCATCTTGATATTTTTTTAAAATATCTTCTTTAATTACAGATAAATCATGATAACTTTTTTTCCAAGAATATTTTTTTATTCCCTCACTTTCTAAAACAGATAAAACAAGATTACGTACGTGAGAAGAAGAATGAATAACTTCCACCGATAAAATAAATCTAGAAAACAAATAGATAAGAATTAAACCCAAAATAATACTAACAAGAAAACTACTATTTTTTTTGACTTTTTCTTTTATTCCATAAAAACCATAATAATCTACAACTTCAAAACGAGCAAAAAAAACATGTCTTAATTTATTAATATCATCTTTTTTTATTTTAATAAAAAGGGCCTTATCTTTTTGGAAAGAATAATATATATCAATGCCTAAACCATAACATTTTTTTAAAAAACGCTCATAATTAGAAGTTACAATCTTTACTAAACAATAATCAATCATCTTACAATCCTCAAATTATCAACTATTCCCAACACAAGCAATTCATTCTTAGTCAATTTTAAAACCTTGAAATTATATCCTTCTACTACAAGAACAAAAGATGGAAATGAGACTTTAATTTCTTTTTCCTGCAAAGACAAAACTTGTTCAAATCCATAAAGATGAAGATGGGACTTAATAATACTAATAAAAAAATCTTTATCAAGTAAAAAATTATTTATTGTTTCATATAGATGCATCTTCCTCACCTTATAAAGTATATGCAAACAAAAAGAAAAAAAGCTTAACTAGCTTTTCTTTTTAAAACAACTATTGAAGAATCAAGCGTTTCAATAACATCTCCTTGATTTAAGATTTTAGCAACAGACTCCTCTTCAGAAAGAATCGTCCAAATTACTCTTTTTTCTTCATAAGGTAAATATTGAAAATATTGAACAAATAAATTCACATTATTTTCTAACAAAGGAATAATCTTCTTAAAAATCGGAGATACATTACGCTTTTGATAAGGAATCAACAAAGAATGTAATTTACGTGCTAATTTAATATTAGAAAGTAAAAAAGGAGAAATATCAAAATTCAAAAAACGAGGATTAGTAATAACATAAGTGTATCTTTCTGATACATATTTACTATTCGAAACTTTTTTCATAATCTGTAATTTACTCGCATCAGTTTCTTCTAAAACAGAATCATTCTGTTTTAACCAAGATAATACTTCATCTCTACTTTTACTAGTAAATAACCGGTCTATTTCTTCTAAAGACATCGTCCAGTTATAGACTTGTTTATTTATTCTTGGTACACATATCGCATAATTGTAATTCATAATACCTCACATCTCCTTAATGAGATATTATTGTATCATAAAGATAAATTGTTTGCAAACAACTAATCTTTAGGCTTAAATACTAATGCCAAAACAAAAGCAATAATAACAGTGAAAGATAAAGCCAGTGAACATTTACTAAGCAACCCAGAAAATAATCCTAAAAAGCCAAATTCTCTAAATCCAGAGATTACCCCTTGATATAAAAGATGACCAAAATTAGAAATAAGAATTGTCACTCCAGCACCTGCAAATTCAATTAGTTTAGGATAAACTCCTAAAAAGGATAAACCAGCTCCTAAAACTGTAAATAAAGAAGTAACATGGCCAGGCGTCAATTTAGTATTATCTAATATTATTTGAGCAAGTAAAGCTACACTTCCAGATACTAAGAATGCATAAACAAAAATCATAGATTCACCTCCAATGAAATTACATGGGCAATTCCTTTAATCGTTTGCTGTTGATTAATAAAAGATGGACTATGTAAAGAACCTGTAGCGACAAGTAAAACTTTATGATATTTCTTATTTGTCACAATCTTATGAAAGAAATAAATTGGTAGTGCACTCGGTCCACTTGCCCCAGCGTTGACCTTTTCTTCATCTTTTTTTGAATAAATCTCACTTCCAGCATCAAGATGATTCTTTAAGTCAATTTGATAAGTAGTCTTTAAATATTCTTTTAAAAGCTTAGAGCCAATCATTCCTAAATCACCAGTAATGATGGCATCATAATAACTTGCTTCCCTTTTAGTCTGACATAAATGCTTGTAAATTACCTCAGCTGCAGCTGGAGCCATAATTGCCCCCATATTAGAAGCATCTTTAAGCCCCATATCAATTACATTTCCAAGCGTATAACAATCTACTTTAATATTAGACTTTTCCTTAGAAAGTAAAGTACTAACTGCCCCAGTAGTTGTAAAAGTAGTAGTTTTCTTTCTAGGAGCTCCATACTCAATTGGAAAGCGAAACTGTTTTTCAGCATGTAAATTATGGGAAGAAGTTAAACATATAACCTTACTAGAAGAATGACTTTTTATATACATCGAAGCCAAAATAAGAGACTCCACAAAAGTTGCACAGGCACTATAAATACCTAAAAAAGGAATCGCATAAGAACCTGCTACCGTTGAAGAAACACAAATCTGATTTGATAAATCTCCACCAATCAACAAAGAAATATGATCATTAGACAAACCAGTTTTAAATAGTAGATTATCCATAACAGCTTTTTGCATCTTTACTTCAGCAAGTTCAAAACTTTTTTCTCCATAATAATAATCATCCATGGATAGTTCTATCGCACTCAAACGACTATTCTTTTCCATAGGTCCAACAATGGTAGCATAATTATTTATATAAATCCCATTACTTTTATTAGCCATAGAAAATCACTCCTAAAAGGCCAAAGAAAAAAGCAGATACAATCCCATATAAAAGAACACTTCCAGCAAGTTTAAAAATATTAGCACCTAAGCCAGTAATCATTCCATCTTTTCGATAATCAAGAGCTGAACTAGTTACACTATGAGCAAAGCCAGTTGTCGGAATAATAAGACCTGCTCTATATTTACTAACCAAATTATCAAAAAAGCCAAGTGCCGTACATAAACTTGCCCCAAAAATCATTATTAAACAAACATAACTATATGATTCTAAAGCCGAGATTAAAAACACGTTTTGAAAGAAACTTGCTACCATCTGTGAAACAAACCCTAAAATACCCCCAACCAAAAAAGCATAAATACTATTTAATATTTTTTTCTCCTTTGGTTCATACTTTTTTACTAACAATTGATACTGTTCTTTATTCATATATTTCCTCCATAACCTAGTATGAGAAACAATAATGAAAATATACAAAAAAAGAAACTACTTACACTTCATAGTTTCTTTCATATCATCCATAGCCATAGATGCATTATTCATTGCTTTATTAAGCATCTTATCAGCATTTTTCCTGGTATTTGGATTAGCAAGAATATAAGTTGCTAGACTCATTCCTCCAGCCATTCCAATTCCAAGACCTAAAAGCATTTTTTTCATTTTTCTTTTCACCTCATGAGTAGTATGTTACTTTTTCGCAAAAATATACTGCAATTTTTCTTTTAAAGATGTTTTTCTTGTACTTGAAAAGTCATTTAAAATAGCCATCTTAAACGCCTCTTCCTCACCTAATATAATTAAACTTTTTTTAGCTCTTGAAACCCCAGTATATATTAATTTATTATAAAGCATTTTATAATAATTTTTAGTAACCGGTAAAATAACATGAGGAAATTCACTACCTTGACTTTTATGAATAGTCATTGCATAAGCATGTTTAATAGAAGACAAATCCTCTCTTTGATAAATAACTTGATTACCATCAAAATCTATTATAATCTCTAAATGCTTTTTAGGAATCACTTTTTCCTTAATTGACACGATATTACCTATATCACCATTATAGACATTACAATCAGGATTATTAACTAACTGTAAAACTTTATCCCCTTCTCTATATGTAACATCATAATATAAATATTCTTTCTTATCTTTGCTAGAGGGATTAAATAAATTTTGCAACATGACATTTAAAGCATCAATTCCATTCTCCCCCTTATACATTGGAACTAATACTTGAATATCATCAGCCTTAATATTTTTACTTATACTCTTTTTAATAATTGCTTCAAGCATCATCTTTAAAGATTTACTATCACAAGTTATAAAATTATAATCATCTGTTTTCTCTTCAATTTGAGAAGAAATTTGTTTTTCCTTAATTTCTCTAGCTAACAAAGGAATATAAGAATTATCACTTTGGCGATAAATAGTTTCTAAAGATGTAAAAGGAAACAAATCTGAATCAACTAAATCATTTAAAATCAACCCGGCTCCAACACTAGGAAGTTGAAAACTATCACCAACAAGCACCAATTGTGAGCTTTCTAAAGTTCCTTTTAATAAAGAATAGAACAAATGAGTATCAATCATACTTGTTTCATCAACAATTATAAGTTTATGATAATTTTTATTAAATTCATTTATTCCAAAATCATTTGTATCTTTATTCCATTTTAAGTATCTATGAATAGTTTGAGCCGGAAGTCCTGTACTAGATGCTAATTTTTTAGCAGCTCTTCCTGTTGGAGCTAATAAAGCTATTTGAGAAAAAACATCTATTGGTGATAACTTATATAATTCAATATATAGTTTAACAATTGCATTAACAATAGTTGTTTTTCCCGTTCCCGGTCCTCCCGAAATAATCGACACTTGATTTTTTAAAGACTTTTCAATAGCTTCTTTTTGTTCTTGATTATAAGTTACTTCAAGTTCTTCTTCTAACTCCTTTAACTTATTAGAAATCCCTCTTAATTCTATCTTAGGATAACTCATTTTTCTTTTTAATAAATGCGCAATTGTATCTTCCATTTCATAGTATTCATTTAGATAGATTTTCTCTCCATCCAAAACAACGCTTTCATTCTCTTCTAAATTATGTAAAACTTCTTCTAAATCTTTTTCTTCCAAATAAATTTTAAAATATTTCTGTAAAGCTCTTAATAATTCATCTAAATAAGAATAGACATCACCCGTTGTATTAGCAAGCCTTCTCATAGACTCTAAAGAGCACTCTCTAATTCTAACCTCTTCATATCCATCATGTTCTTTTAAAAACAATCTATCTAATTTATCAAAGGAAACAAAATCTTTAAAATAATATATATTTTCATTTAAAAAGACTAAAGTTTTATCCTGATAAGTTTTAACTATTCTTGTAGCTTCTGGAATAGTAAAACCCATATTTTTTAGAGTAACTAAAGTATCATCCACACTACTATATGATAAAACACTTAAATAAATACTTGTTGCTTTTTTATCAGTCATATTAGGCACTAAAAACAAATTATTTTTATCTTCTTTAATTAAATCAAGAGCTTTTTCACCTAAAGTATCAACAATAGCTTTAGCCGTTTTTACTCCACATCCTTTAATTAAAGAACTAGCAAGAAACTCTTCCACTGCATCTTTACCTTCAGGAATGACTTTATCTAAACTTTCAAATTGAAATTGCATGCCAAACCTTTCATGCTTAACATAATTACCATTTAATATATAAGTATCTTCATCATTAGGATTTATAATGAGCCCTGTGACAGTTATTGTTTTATGTAAAATATCTTCCAACTCAAGGCATGCATCTTTTACCTTAAAAGTTCCCACAAAAAAACCAGTTTCACTAACAAAAATAGTAGTTCTGATATTTCCTTTAATCCATTGCACTTTGACTCACCTCGAATATCATTATAGCACAAAAAATAGAACGAATGTTTCAAAACTCGCTCTAATATTTTTATTTTAATACTTCATTAAATTTTTGAAATAACACTAATAAAGATTCATCAGCTTCTACATCTAAAGATTCCATGTCTTTATATAGTTCTTCTTGCAAATCAAAAACCATACTGTATATTAAATACTCTTTAAATATCAAATAATCTTTCTTTTTAGCTTCTATTCTAAAATCAGCCAAAAAATTTTTTAATGCATTCCACTTAGCATATTCTAATGCTCCTTTTTTAGACTTTTTAGAAATCATAAATGTATAAATCATAAATAAAACACTAGCACAAACATTAAAGAATGAAAAAATAAAATCAACTTTAAAATAAACAGAAGCAAATAAAACAAAAACGGACATCAATAGTAAAAATACTGAAGAAATAATAGGAAGACCATTTTTCTCATAAAATGATTGTCTATCTAATTCTCTTTGAACAGAAGATTGCCAATCCATATAATAAATATAATATGTCTTATTAGTAGTTAAATTTTTAAAAAAATCAACAAGCATATCTTCTTTAATTATTTCTTTTTTACCCAAACGATCAAAAACAATATCAACTAAAACTTCTTCACAAGAAGACAAAGCATCTCTTGATAAAAGTCTAAAAGATTTATTATTGTATTCAATTTTACCAGCAAGAATTAAAGAAAACAACGATTCCATAAATGCTTGAGGTCTAATCCTTTTATGCCAAAAAGCATCTAAAACTTCTATTCCATAAGCATGATTTATCTTTTTACTATACTTAGAAATATTTTTAACTTCAAATTCACGATCATATTTAAAGAACACAAATATAAAATAAACAAGCAAGAAAGAAATAAACAAAGCATCAACCATCACAATTACTTTGTGAGCCATAATTTTTTGCTTTTTTTGAACACTAACATTTTTCTCTTTTTTATCTTCAAGTTCAAGTATTTTCTTTAAAGCATCCTGATTACTCTGTTTAATTAATTTAATTCCTTCTAAAGACTCATAAGAAAAAACTAAGCGAAAAGAAACCTTGGTATTTTTAGACAATTTTGAATAAACAGCAATAGCCTGATCATCAATATAAGATACTTGACTAGATAAATCTCCATGTGCCCACATTTTAAAATAATCTACTTCTTCTCCTACATGAACTCGAATTTCAAGATTAGACACTTCTTCATCTAAACTAGGTAAAAAAAGATAGTTTAACTCTGCTATATCACGGTGATAAACCAAAACATCCTTTAAAGTATATTCAAACAAAAAACCAACTACAGAATCTTTTGCGTTGTAATATAAACGGTAATTCTTCCCATCTTGCATACTAGACTCAATATATCCCTTATCTAAAACATCTTCTTTAAAATAAACTCTCGTTAAAGGCTTATAATCACTATCTTCAATGTTAGAAAATCTAACTTTATTACCCGTAAATACTTTAGAATATATAGATATATTATCTAAACCAGTAGCATTATAAATTAAATCCCCCGCTAAATTAACATCTTCATGTCTTTCTAACCTACTATCTCGATAAAGTAAAGATTTATGAAATTCAAAAACATCTCCTTTTAAAACAACTAATTCTTTTACTACTAAATCTTTCCCATCTTTAATAGTAATATCCATATAATCATGAATAATATCATACCTAGAAGCCGCTAAAACAACACCAAAGGAAAAAAAGAAACAAAAGAGCAAGAAAAATATTTTTTTCATATTAATCAACTTCCTTTATAGATGCGTATAAATAATTATCATGCATCTTTTTTTACTTCAATAACAGGCCTTATCAATGCAGGTGTAAGAGAATTAACTTCTTGAACCGTACCATTATTATAAAGCTTTATCTTATCTCCCCCAGCAACATCAGTTAAATGAATTGGAGAGATTTCTTTCAACTTATTCTGAACTAAAATAGGAAGCCCATCAAATTCATAAGAATATGGAAGACGAATATATCCAGATATTTGATTTCCTATCCCAAGAGTTGTATTGTCATTAATATTGGGCATAGTTGCTCCACCTACAAATTTCTGAGCTTTTTTTAGCCTTTGTAATCCCTGATGATTATCAAACCACACATTTACAGCCTTACTAACAATCGTAGTTCCAAACTCGGTTCCTGTATAATCAAGTTTCCATGTTGGTTTATTATAAAAAACAGTATGTCCACCATCACTAGTATAATAATAACAAAATTCCACATTAGCAGGTGTTTTTCTACACGCTCTTAGACTGCACTTACTTTCTTCAGTACAAGTTCCATAATACTCAGCAGGATCATACCCTACTGTAACACCATTTTCTACCTTAAAATCAGCTTTCAAAGACAAACCAAGACTCCTAACAATTTCACTTTTGGTTAAAACTCTATTCAAAATAAGAACATAACTAGTCCCATTATCTTTTAACACAACCCATTCTTCACCAGCCAAGAAAATAGTATCCCCCAGCATATACCCATTTTCTATATTACCTACAAAAAGCCCCTGCGAATTACCTAAATCATCTCTAATCTCATTCTTTACTTTACTAACTAAAACACGTGAATTTACAGCTTGAGCTAAAATAGCAACCATAAGAGCTAAAAACACAATAAAGAAAGAATACACAATAGAAATTGCAAAAAAGCCTTTATTATTCATGAACATTTCCTTTCTTAGCAAATAATAATAATAGTAAATTTTGAATAACAACAAGTCCTTCAGCTATTAAAAGAGAAACAGCTAAAAAAACGTGTACTTTCATAAACTCAAAAGGATTTACTATCACTAAAAAACCAATAAAAACATTTAATAAAGAAAGAATAAGAAACGAAATGTATACCATATTTTTGCCATCATTTAATTGCATAATCATTTGAACTCTAGAGGCATTTTTAAAAACTAAATAACCTCCTAACAAAATAGTTAATAAATCTTTAACCATAATAGTTTGAATGAAAGTAGTGCACCCAAAAACACACAACAAAAGTCCATTAAGCAAATTATTACTTAACAACTGCTTAGTCTTATCTAAGCGAAAATATGAAATAATACTTAATGTTCCAAATAACAAACATGCATATCCAACTACTTGAATTAAAACATTCATAAAATTATCTGGATTAATTAGCAAAATAATAGCAAATATAGCTAACAAAAGTGAAATAATAAATGATTCTTTACACTTCTTTTGAATAGTACTAATAATTAAATTCTTATCATTTTCCATCTTCATCACACACCTACCATAATCATACCAAAAAAAAGAATACTTAACAAGCATTCTTTTATTCTAAACTCACTGTAAATGGATTAGTTGGTGTTCCATTTCCAGAAATAGAAGCTTCAGGCACTAAGTACAGGGAAGGATGAACCGAATACGGAATCAGTACATGTCCAAATATACCTCCTCCACTATAACGCACATCAAACACATCATAAGCACTATAACCATTTGCCTGAATAGATAATGTCCATATTGAACCAGCTTGATGATCACTAGTGAAAAACAACCAATCTTCTTTATAACAGTCACTATTCATATAATTAAACAAATATGTATTTTCTAAACAATTTGTTCTGACTTCTCCACCTACAGCATATCCATAGTCACTTTGTGACATAAGTCCTACATATCCATCCCAGGTTGTTGTTCTATTTACTGTATCATTACAAGCGCTTCCTGACGTACAAATTTTCCCTGTATTATTACTTCTTTCTAATTCATAAAATTGTTTTGCTTTGATATTATTATACGTATAGGTTGTTCCATCATTACTTCCCAAGTTCCATGTATGTTTATCTATCATACTCTTTGCTAGTTCCGTTAGTCCAGTAGTACTAAAATCACAAGTTTTCTTGCCATTATTCTGAGAATCATAACAATTGCCTGAACCTCGATTCCAATAAAGGCTATTGTTGGCATAAGTTCCTGAAATCGTATTTCCTGTAGCATCTTCTGCTAAGTTATTATCATACTCTGGATTCAATAATTTCATCAAGTCTGCTCCTTTATAGTCTCCCGATTCTCCCCATTGATTGATTCCATATCCAGAATTGATACTAGAGGCACTACTATCCCATGAATAACTTCCAATAGAATCATTTCTGATTAATTTAATCTGTCCATCAAATACTCCTATAATTCTCCAACCTCCAGACACAATTTTTCCACTTTTTTCACAAGTAATTGAAGAAGGAGGTAAACCAGTCGATTCAGAAGTTAATCCAGAAGACCACATAGAACCCATACAATCGTCTATACTCACATAATAATCTTCATAGGCAATTTTTGGCATAAACCCTTGCCCAGATGTATAATAAAAACGATTGGTCGAATCATATGCACATTCTAAATCACTATCGATTCCTAATTGAGTTTTTATATTCTCTAGATTTGAAATACATTCTTCCTCAGTACTATAAGTAGGAAATCTCCTTGTTATTAAAGCTCCATTTAAATAAGGAAGATAAACATCTGCAAAGCCTGGACTTTCTTCATTAAACGTCACATAATTACATGGATTAGCCCCAACATATCTGATGTTTCCAAAATCGTCATAAGCAAGGGTATTGGTACATCCTAAAAAGTCTGTTCCATAGTCTATAACACCTGTTGATTCTGGACTCGTATTTGACGCTAAAGTCATAAGAGTCTTAGCAGCAGGAAACATCTCTATTAATCTTGCTGAGATAGTTCCATTAAATGCTTGACCCATTTGGTTATTTTGATTTCCATTGTTCTTATAGTTATAAACTAAGTAGAAGGTGTATTTTGGATAAGCAGTAGATTCACTATCCTCTCTTACTTTTAGAGTTCCACTTTCTTCTATGACTTCAAATTCTTCTTGATATAGGATGTTTAATCCATTCTTTAATGCATTATTATAGATTGGTGTAAGTCCATTCGTAACTAGAGTATCGACTCTAGAAAACTGAGTTCCATTTTGAGTTAATTCTCCTTCTGTTATGGTTACTTCTGTATTATCTAGGGATTTATAAAGTTGTATTTCGACATCTGTTCCAAAAATTGATTCATCTATTACACCTGTTAAATCTAGTTCATAGACTCCTTTACCTTTCGAAACTGGTTCTACTGTAAACTTCTGGATTGCCATGTCCCCTGGATATTGATTTCCACTGGTATAGGTTGCTTCTGTAGCAGTTAGTTTTAAACTTCCCATCTCTGCTGCTGTAATCGTTGTTTCTCTTTCTCCTAGGTTTTGGAAGGTGGCTGTAAAGTAAGCATAAGAGATACTTATTGCGATTAGAATTGCTGAAGCTACTACAATCCCCATCATTGTTTTTTCTTTTGTCATATTTTTACCCTCAATTCTCTATATATATCATACTTGATGTCTTACAAGTTTGTCAACGCTTCAAAACATTTTATCTGTATATTTTCATAATAAAAAAGATGTAGCCTAAACTACACCTTATCAGTTGAACCAAATCCTCCAGTTCTCTCTCCACTTGCTATATCATCATCTACAATTAAGTATTTAGAAAAAACAGCTTGTCCTATTGCTTCTCCTTTTTTAATTAAGATATCTTCTTCTTTGATATTATAAAAAGCAAACATAATATGACCATCATTATCAGCATTACCATAATAATCACTATCAACAACACCTACTGAGTTAGCAAGTATTAAACCTTTTTTCTTTGGATTAGAACTTCTATTATAAAGATACAATACTTCATCACTTGCCATATAAGCTTTTAATCCCGTTGGAACTAAAGTTGGAGGCAATCCCTTCTTAAAACTAGGTATTAAAGTATCTTCTGCAGCCTCGATATCATAACCTGCACTATACTTTGTTTTGCGAACAGGCAAATTGATATTTTTATCTTCAAATCCATCAGCAACCTCAAAACCTCTAGTCTTCATATAAAACAACACTTCCTTTCTTTAAACTCTTTTTTACATCAATTACTCTTTGATTAGATGATCCTTTCCATTTTAGCCTAGGATCTCTTAATTCGTCTTTATATTGTCCATCAACTAAAACATCTAAATACTTCATAATTTCTTTATCTTTTTTATTATCAAAAAGAGTTCCCGTCCATAGCCAAATAGTTTTATCCGGATATTTTTCTTTAAAAGCTTTAACAAGCTCTAAAACACCATCAATATTTTTTTCGTCTAATGGCTCTCCACCTAAAATTGACAATCCCTTAATATGAGAAGCACTAGCTAAAGCTAATACCTTTTCTTTAATTTCATCTGTATACTCTTCTCCCCCGTTAAAGTCCCAAGTCTCAGGATTAAAACAATTCTTACAATGGAAAGGACAGCCTTGAAAGAAAATGGATACTCTAAAGCCTGGGCCATTAGATATATCCATTTTTCTTATACTAGCATATCTCATTTCTTAGTACTTTTCTTAACGGAGGTATCTTCTTTATTATCAACATGCAAGACTCTTTCTTTAATCTCTTGTGTTCTTCCCTTATTCCAGAAGTTAGAACCTATATATCCACATGTTCTTCTTGCTACATTTAACTTATCATGATCTCTATTACCACACTCTGGACAATACCATTCAAGATTATCATCAATCAATATTTCTCCAGTATAACCACATACTTGACAATAGTCACTCTTTGTATTTAATTCAGCATACATTATATTATTATAAATAAACTGAATGATTTGCATAACAACATCTAAGTTGTTTTCTAGATTAGGAGTTTCAACATAAGAAATAGCTCCTCCAGGACTAAGTTTTTGGAATTCAGCCTCTAAAGAAAGTTTTTCGAAAGCATCAATCTCTTCAAATACTGGAACATGATAAGAATTAGTTATATAATCTCTATCAGTAATTCCCTTGATAGTTCCAAATCTCTCTCTTAAACACTTAGCAAATTTATAAGTTGTAGACTCAATAGGAGTTCCATAAACAGAATAATCAATATCTTCTACTTCTTTCCATTTTTTACATGCATCATTCATATGTTGCATAACTTTCAAGCCAAATTCTTTACCAATGCCATTATCCGTATGAGAATGTCCTGTCATAAACTTAACACACTCATATAATCCTGCATAACCAAGAGAAATCGTTGAATAACCATGATGTAGTAACTCATGAATAGATTCTCCCTTTTCAAGTCTAGCAAGTGCTCCATGTTGCCACAAAATAGGAGCTACATCTGAAGTTGCTTGGGAAAGTCTCTTATGACGAATTTGCAATGCTCTATGACATAGTTCTAGTCTCTCATCAAAGATACGCCAGAATGCGTCCATGTCTTTATCAGCAGTTAAAGCAATATCTGGTAAATTGATTGTTACAACACCTTGATTAAACCTTCCATAATATTTACCTTTTCCTTCAACATAATTTCCTGCTTTAGCAATATTTCCTAAACTAATACTTCTATCTGGAGTCAAGAAAGATCTACATCCCATACAAGGATAACATTCTCCTTCACCAAATTCATTTTTCTTTAACTCCTTCATCATTTTTTCTGAAATATAATCAGGAACCATTCTTTTAGCCGTACACTTTGCAGCAAGTTCAGTTAAATAATAATATCTAGAATCAGGATGAATATTATCTTCCTCTAAAACATATAAAAGCTTTGGAAATGCTGGTGTAATATAAGCTCCAGCTTCATTTTTCATACCTAAAATTCTTTGGTTTAAGAACTCTTCGATAATCATAGCTAATTCTTCTTTATACTCTTCTGTCTCGCCTAAATACATATTAACACTTAAGAACGGAGCTTGACCATTAGTTGTAGTCATTGAATTAATCTGATATTGAAATGTTTGAACTCCATCTTCTAGTTCTTTCTTTAAATCAGCTTCAACTAATTTCTTTTGTTGCTCTTTAGTAAGTTTATACTTTTTATACTTTTCTTCATAACGTAATCTACTAGCTCTTAAAAAAGGCGCTAAATGTGTTAATGATATTGTACATCCACCATATTGACTAGATGATACAGCTGTAATAAGCTGTGTTGCTATTGTCATTGCAGTCAAGAAACGATGCGGTTTTTCAATCATTACCCCATTAATATTAGTCCCATTCTCAAGCATATCTTCTAAGTTAATTAAATCACAGTTATGTAATGCATTCTGGGCAAAATAATCAGCATCATGAAAATGGATTATACCTGCATCATGAGCCTGTACTATATCTTCTGGAAGTAAAAATCTTCTCGTAATATCTGTACTAGTAATTCCAGCTAAATAATCTCTTTGGGTAGTTACAACAGTAGCATTTTTATTTGAATTTTCCGTATTCCAATATTCATTTTCCCCATTAATTAATTCTTTGATTGTTCTATCTGTTGTATTTGACTTACGAACTAACTCTCTAGTATATCTATAAGTAATATATTTTTTAGCTAAAGCATATTTTCCAAAACTCATCAATTTCTCTTCAATGATATCTTGAATATCTTCAACTAAAATTCTTTTTTTATTAAGTGATTCAATATACTTAATCACTTTTTTTATATCAGTATCTTTAGCCCTTTCTTCTTCAGATACTTCTTGGTTGGCTTTTGATATTGCAGCCACGATTTTTTGTGGATCATAATCAACGATTTGTCCATTTCTTTTCACTACTTTCATTTCGTGTTACCTCCTCCTATTACGTGAAAAATATATCACATCTATTTTCAAAAAGAATGTTGCACTTGCAACATTTTACAAAAAAAGTTAAAATAAATTTAGAAAGGCCTGATTTTATGGGAAATGTATTTGTAAATTTAAATGACAAGGAAAAACGTAAACTACTTAACAGTCTAAAAGTCCATACGATGTCATACCATAAAGAAGCTATACTTAATAGAGAATTAAGTGGCGATTTTTTAGGCATTATCCTATATGGAACTATCGAAATATCAAGAACAAACGCGAGAGGTACCAAAACTATCCTAGATACTTTAGAAGATGGAGACGTCTTTTCATCATCTATTTCAAATATCAGTGAAGAATACGAAATAACAGTTACTAAAGATATTTCCATCATATTTATTAATTTAAATGACATTACTTCATATCAAGGATATCACAAAGCCTACTATCAAAAATTTATGAAAAACTTATTTTTAAATTCCTTAGATAAAATCAAAGAAAAAAATGAGCGTATTCAGCTCTTAACTCTTAAAACAATCAGAGAAAAACTACTAGCCTACTTTGATATTCAAATGAAAAAAAATAATTCCAAATCGTTTAACCTTTTAATGACTTACACAGCCTTAGCAGATTACTTAGCTATAGATAGAAGTGCCATGATGAGAGAATTAAAAAATCTTAGAGATGACAAACTAATCAAAGACATAAACAAAAAAATAACTATTCTTTACGAATAGTTTATAATCTAACCTTGTCCTGTTTCAATCTGCATATCATCTATAGCTAGTAAATAAGGCTTTTCTTTACTTCCATTTCCTCCCACAATTAAAGTATTCGGATTTAATTCTACCCTTTTTGACTGAATATAATCTGCTACCATTAAATCAGCTTCACCTGAAAATTGAGGTTCATCCTCTCCTAGATAAGCTAACATCATCTTTCCATTTTGAACTTTTATTAACTTCCATCCTACATACGAAGAATATGGCTGGCAGCTCACGTTATAATCTCCTGAAGCAGAAATATCAGACAATAGATTATTACAGGTTGCGGCATCAGGCGCCAAAGGCGAACTAACATAACCAGTCGCTTCCATGTAATACTTGTTACTTTCAGATTGCATTTTACACTCTACTGTCCCATCTAGATTCGATAAAGTTGCTGTAGATATTGCTTGCTGATTACATTCTTCCAAAGTGTCAAATAGTTGAGAAGTATCTGAAGCATGATCATAATACAATGTATAACCATCTGCTAAAAATGGCATTTGATCATTAAAATAAAAAAAGTTGTTATCACCATAAGGATTTAAATCTACGCTATCCGTAATTTCATCATAAGATATTCCAGGAATATTTCCTGTCTTAGCTAAATTCATAATATAATCAGCCCCATTAACAGGACTAAATGTTTTTTCTTGAATAATTTTACCTGACACAGTCCCAGAAAAACTCTGCTCCATTTGAGCATCCTGAAGTCCATTATTTTTATAATTATAAACTAAATAGAAAGTATACTTAGGATAAGATGTTGAAGTACTATTCTCTCTTATTTTTAAAGTACCATTATCTTCTATTACTTCAAATTCTTCTTGTAATAATATTTGATTACCATTAATGAATATATCATTATAAACAGCAGTATTTCCATTTTCATTTAAAGTATCAATTCTTGAATATTTTGTTATGACATCGTCTACTCCATATCCTTCATATCCTTCATCACATATTATTTGAGTATCTATAGTACGCAAAGAAACTTCATCTTGGCTAGAAGTAATTAAAAAGGATGGATTAATTTTTTCTAATTCATAATTTGCTATTTCTGAAGAAGTGGAATTTTTTTTACAAGGATGATATTCCTCAACAGTAAGCTCTCCTTCTGTAATAGTAATCTCAGAGTTATCTAATACTTTATATAGAGATACTTCTACGTCTGTTCCAAAGATTGTTTCATCTATTACTCCAGTCAAATCTATCTCATAGACACCTACTCCTTTGGTTACAGGTTCTACTTCAAATTTTTGAATTGCCATATCTCCAGGATATTGATTTCCACTTGTATAAGTTGGAGCACTTGCTGTTAGTTTTAAGCTTCCCATCGTTGCAGCAGTTATACTAGTCTCTCTATCTCCTAGATTTTGAAAATTTGCTGTAAAGTATGCATAAGAAATACTAATCATAATTAATAGAACAGATCCAAACACAACAAAAATCATTACTTTTTCTTTATTTTTCATTTTCTACCTCTTCCTTTTTTATTAGTAATAACAAAATGTTTTTATCAACTAAATTATATGGAGAGTAATTATTCTAAAAAGCTTAGTTAGTTAGTCTAATAACATTTTCTACTCTTATAAACAAATAATATCAAAAATGATACAATAATTCAACAATTATTTAAATATTTATTTTTTCTCTTTTAAAAAAAATAAACGTTCCTAATAAGTTATAAAAAAGATTAAGGAAATAAAACAGAAGTACATTCTTATTAAAAATTATAGAAAAGATTAAATAATAAATAGACGTATAAAGAAATATTTGTAAAAACCTAGATACTTTTTTCTTTTCAAAATAAAACGATAAAAAAAGAAGTACAAGCATTATAAGCAAGTGATAATAAGTAAAAGGATATAAAATTGCATCAAAGAAAAGAGATATAAAAAGACATAAAGGAACTTTATAAGAATTAGAAAGAAAATAAATAGTTAGAAAAAAAGTCATAGGAAAATAAGATATATTCATGGTAAAACACTCTTTCTAATAGATACATAATTTAAGGAATTGAAATCAACAGTCGGTTCAATAACTAAAATTTGCTCTTTAGAATTTATTTTTACTTCTTTAACTTTTCCAATTGGTATTTCTAAAGGAATTTTAGAATATTTTGAAGTATAGACTATGCTACCTTCTAATATAGGTTCTTTTTTGGTAATATGACTTACGATAACTTCATTATTTACAATTTGCAAAATACCATAACTATCCTCGACAGAAACAGACATTTGTGTATTAGAATTTAAGAGTAGCTCAACAGCCGAAGAAGAAGAAAAAACATTTTTTACTTTTCCTACATAACCATTTTCATTAACAACAATATCTCCTACCTCTATTCCATCGTCATTTCCTTTCAAAATTCTAATCTCATCATAAAAATGAAAAGGATCTTTGAAAATTACTTTACTAACAATAAAAGAATCATCTAAAGACTTAGCCAAATCATGATACTCTAAAATACTATCATATTCCTTTTTTAAATTTTCATAATCATATAAATAAACAACTTTATCATTTAATAAAGAATCATTTTTTATTATACTCCTAAAGTATATTTCAAGGCCATAATTCATAAATAATAATAGAAATAAACATCCAAAATAAATAGTCATTTTTTTCACCATTAATTCATCTCCTCATGTTCAAGAAAACTATAATAGTTGTTCTTTCCCAAAATAATATGATCAGCAACTTCAATCCCAATTAATTTTCCAGCTTCACATAGCTTTCTTGTAATAATCCCATCTTCTAAACTAGGTAAAAAATTACCTGAAGGATGATTATGAACACAAATAATTTTGGCAGCATTATTTAATAAAGCTTCTCTAAAAATATCTCTAGCATACACAAGACTTTTATTTATTGTGCCAATAAAAATAACTTTACTATCTAAAACTACATTTTTAATATTTAAAAATATGCACATAAACTTTTCTTGTGTTTCCCCCTTAAACAAATCACAATAATAAGAGTAAACATCACTAGCACAAGAAAAAGACAATTCCTCCTTTTCTTTTTTAAAATATACTCTTCTTCCAAGCTCTAAAGCCGCCATCAAAGAAAGTGCTTTTGCTTCACCTATTCCGTTTAAAGAAGATAAGAAAGCATATCTAAGATTTTCTATATGTTCAAAATTATCAAATTGTTTTAGAACTCTCCTACTTAAATCCATTACCGATTCATTCTTTTTTCCTGTCCGAAATAATAAAGCCAATAAATCAACATTAGATAATGTCCTTATACCATATTTCTTGGCTTTTTCTCTAGGTTTTTCATCTTCTAACATATCTTTAATAAGTGTCGTCATAAACTTTTACACTTTCTAATAGCTTTTGATTTAAAAACAAAACCGTTTCTTCTTCACTCGCTTTTTCTAAAAGAATACTATACCTCTTCACTTCTTCTAAATTTTCAAAGTCAATATTCATTTCTTTCTTATAATATGGTATTTTCCTTTCCTTTAAAATACTTTCCATTTTCTCTATATTATTAGGTGTTAAAGAAATTCCTGCTAAAACAAGATAAGAATCATCATCTTGCACAACAATAGAACTAGGAAGTTCTTTTTGCTTTTTAAAGGCATTTTCTAAATTTAAAAATCTGCCTATTTGCAAAGCATATATTTTGCTTTCCTGAATCGTTTTTTGCTCCTTATTAACGAAAAATAAAGTGCCAATACCTAATGCTCCCCCACATAAAAAAGCAAGGAAAATTACAATAATTTTTTTCATGCCTTCACCTCCAAACCATATTATCAAAAAAAGAGCTAAAATTATGTCGAATAAACTACTAATTTGCCTTCTTAATTAGATAAATTCTATGATTTTTGTAAAACGCATAAAATATTTCTGCTACTTCATATCCTTTTTTTTCAATTTCTTTAAGTAACCAGTCTTTGTTTTTATCGATTTCTTCTAAAGTTTTAGTATTAATTACCCCATCAACTATCAAAGGCATTGGATAATCACTAGGCAAATGAAAATGATTATATTTAAAAACAGATAATTTCCCATTTGTTTCTAAAAAAGCATATTCAACCTCAAACATATCTCTAATCCCTTTTTGTCTTAAAGCTAAAAGTAAATCGTCTAAGCTATAACGTTGCTTTATCATTTCTTTATAATTAATTTTTCCATGAGCAATAATAAGAGATGTTTTTCCCTCAAAAAAACTATGAACATTTCTTGATTTCATACTTAAAAAAGCCAGAATTATTTCTAAAAGGGCAAGAGCCAAAAGAGGTATAATTGTCTGAAAGATTGAACTTTTTGTTTCTTCAATTGAAATAGCCACTAATTCGGCCATCAAAATAGAAATAGTTAAATCAGTAATACTTAATTCTCCTACTTCTCTTTTTCCCATTATTCTATATAAAAGAGTTATAAAAAAATAAAAAAATACTGTTCTAACTAAAACAATAACTAACTCTGACATACTATCACCATAATTATTATGTCTTATCTTCTATTTTTTTAATCAACGCATAAGATATCTTAGGTGATTAAAATGAAATACTTAAAAAAATATGGAAAAACATTGGCCATATTCTCTATATTTATTATTATTACGTCTTTTTTTATTAGCTTGTTTAATCAGTTTAATATATTTTATTCCAAAGGAAGTGATTTATTTGTTTTTATAATTATGATTATATTCTTTGGCTCAATAGGATTTTATTTTGGTAAAAAAGCCCCTTCCAAGGGATATTTAGAAGGTTTAAAAATAGGCTTAATCCTTATCTTTTTTCTAATACTATTAAACACTATATTCTTTCAAAGTAAATATTCACTAGAGCGCATAATATATTACTGTGTCCTTATTATGTCCTCTGTTTTTTCTTCCATGATTGGTATTAACAAAAAAGGTTAATGACCTTCAAATACAAAAGTATCATTAACCTTTTTAATAAGGGAATCCCTTTTATAATAAAGCTTTGTCTTAGGATCAATCTCATCACTTGCATAACCTTTAGAAATTAACATATCTAAAGTCATATCTTGATCATTGCACTTTCCATCATAAACACATGATAAAGCCCCTTCAACAATTCTTTTTTCAATTACCATATAATTTCTTTCTTGATGTATTTGATAAACTTTATAACCAGTACCACCTACCAAAAGAAGAAGAATTCCTAACGCGCTCACACCAACTACCACTTTTTGATTCATTTACTTTCCTCCATAATAATCTTTGATAAACTCTTCTCTAAATTCAAGTAATCTATCATCTTTAATAGCATCTCTTATCTTTTCCATCAATAATACCAAATAACGAATATTATGAATTGACAATAGTCTTGCTCCAAAAGTCTCTTCAGCATTTATTAAATGTTTAATATAAGCTTTCGTATAATGTTTGCAAGCATAACAATCACAATCACTTTCAATAGGTGTAAAATCTCTTTTATACTTAGCATTTTTTAAATTGATTTTTCCGTATTTTGTATATGCATGCCCATGCCTAGCTAGTCTAGTAGGAGATACACAATCAAATATATCAATTCCTCTAATGGTATTTTCAATTAAATCAATTGGATCTCCAACTCCCATCAAATATCTTAATTTATCTTCAGGTAAATACTTAGTAGAGTATTCAACCATTTTATATTGAATCTCTTTAGGCTCTCCAACCGCAGTTCCACCAACACTATAACCATCAAAATTCATTTTAACAAGTTCCTTAGCACACTTACTTCTTAAATCTTCAAACTCTGCCCCTTGAACAATCCCAAATAAAAGTTGTCCATTTTTTCTAAAAACATCTTTTCCGCGTTTAGCCCATCTAAGAGTTCTCTCCATTGACTTTTCTGCGTATTCTCTAGTATGAGGGAAACCAACACATTCATCAAAACTCATGATAATATCAGCGCCTAAATTTTGTTGAATTTCAATAGACTTTTCAGGTGTTAACAACAATTTATCCCCATTATATTGATTTTTAAATGAAACACCTTCCTCAGTAATATCTTTAGGTTTAGCAAGAGAAAAAACTTGAAAACCTCCTGAATCAGTAAGCATTGGCCCATCATAATTCATAAACTTATGAAGTCCACCAGCATCTCTTACCACATCATCACCTGGTCTTAACCATAAATGATACGTATTAGCTAGAACAATTCCTGCCCCAGTTTCCTTTACTTCTTCAGGACTTAACGTCTTTACTGTTGCCTGTGTTCCTACAGGCATAAACATTGGTGTTTCATATTCTTTCCCATTATATATAATTTTACCAAGTCTAGCATTAGTATGCTTTTCTTTTTTTATTTTTTCAAAAGTTAGCATCTGCATCACCAAAAGTATTGTATCAAAAAAGATAGAACATTTCTATCTTTTTACATACATTTTTCTAAATGCTTTCGTAGTAGTAGGATGATTTCGATAATAATCATTCATTTCTTTAAGTTGTTTTTCAGCCGTTTTTACATCATCTAAATAATAAGCTAATTCTTTACTAAACGAAGACCTTCTAAGCCTATGCAAAGTTTTCATTTCTATCTGTCTAATACGTTCTCTTGTAACCTTAAAGTGTTTACCAATTTGTTGTAAAGTAAAAGGTTTATCATATCCAATACCATAACGCATCTTAATAACTTCTATTTCTCTATCATTTAAATTAATAGCATGTAAAATCTTATCTAGAAGATTTCTAAGTTCTTCAAGTTCAATATTATGATTAAAATCAACATCTTCACTTGGAATAAAAGTTTCTAAAGTGTCCCCATCATCTTCTTCATTTATCTTAGCATTAATCGATATTACCCCTTCTTTACATCGCAATAATTCTTTAACTGTTTCTTCACTAACCTGTAAATGCTCTGCTAATTCCTTTTGACTAGGCTCTCTACCATGATCAGCCTCATATTTTTTCATAAAAGCTAACATATGATTTAATTTTTCGTTAAAATGAACTGGCAACCTAATTACTCTTGACTGATCAGCAATAGCTCTAGAAATAGACTGTCTTATCCACCATGTAGCATAAGTAGAAAATTTATATCCTTTATCATAATCAAATTTATCTATTGCCTTCATAAGTCCAGCATTTCCTTCTTGAATCAAATCAAGAAAATCAAGACCTCTTCCTACATAATGTTTAGCAATTGAGGCAACTAACCTTAAATTACTCTCAGCAAACTTCTTTTTATAAGATAAATCTCCTTCTTCTATTTTTTTTGCATACATTCTTTCTTCTTCAGATGAAAGCAAAGGAAATCTAGCAATTTCTTTAAAATACATTGAAACACTATCTAAAGGAGCATATTTATCCTCATAATCTACAAAAGACAAATCTTCAGTATCACTCACATCTTCTTGTAAAACGAGATTCACTCTTTTAACTACTTTATCAACAATCTGAGAAACATCACTGTTATTATCCCCTAATTCATCTGTAATTATCTGACCAAGTATTTCTTCTGGAAATCCTTTCTCTTTTAACTCTGGTATCATCTTATATACGCATTTAATAATCTTATCTCTTAATACCTTTTCATTCATCAATAATCATCCCTTTCAGAGAAGTATAAAACGTATTCTAGCACAAATTTAATTATTCGTAAAGTTTTACTTGACAAATTCACATTTTTGATATAGTATATGACCCATATCGAAAGGGGGATATATCATGGGAAATGTAATGTCAAAAGAAGAAAAAGAAAAATGGATTGAAAAAACACTTAAAGAAAAGGAAAAAGATCCAGAATATCAAAGAATGCTAAAAGAAGCATTAAAACGTCAGAAAGAAAGACTACTTGCTATATCTGATTTACATCAAAAAGGAAGATAGAGAAATCAAAATGATTTCTCTATTTTTTATTTGTAATAAGCATTGCATCTCCAAAAGAGAAAAAACGATACTTTTCTTGAACAGCTATTTTATAAGCATTCAAAATGTTTTCTCTTGACGAAAAAGCTGATACAAGCATCACTAAAGTACTTTTAGGAAGATGAAAATTAGTTATTAATCCATCAATCGCTAAAAACTTATATCCAGGATAAATAAAAATTGATGTTTGATTAGAGCACTCTCTAAACTCATGATAAAGCTGCATAACACTTTCCAAAGTCCTTGTACTAGTTGTTCCAACAGCAATTATCCTTCTTCCATCTTTTTTGGCTTGATTTAAAATATCAGCCGTTTCTTGACTCATAAAATAGACTTCACTATGCATAATATGGTCTTCTATTTTTTCTTCTTCAACAGGTCTAAAAGTTCCAAGTCCAACATGTAAAGTAACATAAGCAACAATAACACCTTTTGTTTTTAATTCATCGAGCAATTCTTTAGTAAAATGAAGCCCTGCTGTAGGAGCTGCTGCACTTCCTTCTACTTTAGCATAAACCGTATTATACCTATCTTTTTCTTTTAACTTTTCATGAATATAAGGAGGAAGAGGCATTTCACCTAGTCTATCAAGAATCTCCATTAATATCCCTTCATAAAGAAGTTTTACCTCAACAATTCCTTCTCCCTTCAAAGACAGAACTTCAGCTCTTAATTCTTTTCCAAAAGAAATCATTGTTCCAACGTGTAATCTTTTATAAGGTCTAGATAAACACTCCCAAGTATCATTTCCCAAATCTCTTAACAAAAGAAGTTCAATAACTGCTTTAGTATCTTCTTTTTCGCCTATCAATCTAGCAGGAATTACTTTCGTATTATTTAAGACCAAAACATCTCCAGGAACAAGATAATCAACAATGTCACTAAAAACTCTATGTTCTAACTCTCCTGTCGTTTTATCCATCACTAACAGTCTAGAAGAACTACGTTCTTTCAAAGGTGTCTGAGCAATCAACTCTTCTGGTAAATCATAATCAAAATCATTTGTTGTCACTTTTATCCCTACTTTCTAGTAATTTTAAGTTGCCTACAAACTAAATCATAAGCTCTATCAAAATCATCCATCGCAAGCTCTTCTACAAAAATATTTGTCTTTTCCCTAATTTCACAAGCAATATCATGATAAATTCTCTGTTGATTTACACTATTATCAATACTAAATGCTTGATACTGATGATGATTAGGCCTTTTTAATCTTTCACAAAAAAGTTCTACCTTTTCAAGATACAAAGAATAATAATAAATATCATACTTCAATTGATCCAACTGTCTTAAAAAAGAAAAATATTCATCCGTGAAAGAATACTCCTTATATCCTAAACGGCCATAAACTTCTTCTGTAAAAAAAGTACGATCAAATATTAAATCCATAGGAATAGTTTCCATTTTCTTCATATAATCAAATAAAGCATTATACATAGCAATACTATATTCTTTTCCAGTTACGCTTTTTTCTTTTTGACCCGAAAGTCTATATAAATTTGAACCAGCAATATTTTCTCTTAAAAAATTAGCAAGAGTTGTTTTTCCTGTTCCTTGTGGTCCTTCTACAATAATAATTCGATTTTTCTTTTCCATTTCATGCATCTCCTATCCTAAAACAAACTTGAATTATGAGCAATTTTTAAATGATCATAAGCTTTCTCACATACAACTCTTCCTCTAGGTGTCCTCTTAATAAATCCTTCTTGAAGTAAAAATGGCTCCACAACATCCTCCACAGTAGATGGTTCTTCGCCAATTGAAGTAGCAATTGTTTCAACCCCAACAGGACCACCATTAAACTTTTCTATCAGACTCTTTAAATATTCAATATCAATTGCATCAAGGCCATAATCATCCACTTTTAATTTTTTTAATGAATCACTAGCAAGTTCTAAATCAATTATCTCTTTGCCTGATACTAAAGCAAAATCTCTAATTCTTTTAAACAAACGATTAGCAATTCTTGGTGTCTTCCTACAACGTTTAGCAATTAAACAAGCCGCATCATCTTCAATAGGCATAGAAAGAACTCTACTAGTCCTTTTAACAATCTGCGTAAGTTCATCCTCACTATAATAATTTAGTTTTGAAACAATACCAAACCTATCTCTTAAAGGACTTGAAATATCTCCTGCTCTAGTTGTAGCCCCAACTAAAGTAAAAGGAGGTAAATCAATTTTAATGTTTCTACTTTTTCCATCACTATTTAAAACTAAGTCCATTTCAAAATCTTCCATCGCTGGATAAAGAATTTCTTCGATAAATTTTGGCATTCTGTGTATTTCATCAATAAATAAAACATCTCCAGGCTCTAAAGTTGATAAAACAGCCGCTAAATCACCACTTTTTTCTATAGACGGACCAGATGCCGTTTTAATATTAACACCAAGTTCATTGGCAATAATATGAGCAAGAGTAGTCTTTCCAAGACCAGGAGGGCCATATAACAAAACATGATCAAGAGCCTCTTCTCTAATCTTAGCAGCTTCTATAAAAACATGTAAATTATCAGTAATTTCTTTTTGCCCTACATACTCTTTTAAACTTTGAGGCCTAATATTATTTTCAAAAACATCATCTTCAGTTTTGTTAGCTTCTAATATTTTATCATCTTCCATATTTTTCCTCCTTTATTTTAACATCAATTTTAACGCATCCTTAACTTGGTTTTCAATTGGTGCACTAGAATCTAGGTTTGGTAATACTTTTTTGATATCTGCAAGCTTATAACCAAGACCTTCTAAAACGCTTACAAGCTCATCAAATCCCCCAACAGATGGAGTATCACCTATAGTAGCAAGTTTTCCTTTCAAATCCAAAATAATTTGTCTAGCAACTTTTTCTCCGACTTTAGGAAACTTTTTTAAATACAAAATATTTTCTCTATCAATTGCATCAACTATCCCAGAAACACTTCCACTAGCAAACATAGGCATAACAAGTTTTGGACCTACTCCTTTAACATTAATAAGTTTCAAAAACAAATCTTTTTCTTCTTTTGTCAAAAAACCATACAAAGAATTTTCATCTTCTCTAATTTGATTATAAAGATAAACTTTTACTTCTTCATCCATTTTAAATTGAAAAGGATTAGAAACAAAAATATGATATCCTATTCCTTGATTTTCTAAAACAATATAATTTCCTTCTTGTTCTTTAACATATCCTTTTATATAACTATACATTTCTATACCACCAAGAGTATTGTACCATAGAGTTGTTTTAAGGAAAAGAAAAAGACGAAATAATTCGCCTTTTTTAGTATTATCCATTATAAATGGTACTGTATCCGCTTACTCCATGTAAACAATTCCATGAAGCGTGATAATCATCAGTTTCATTATCAAAATCCACATGAGTAATATATATAATATCCACTAAATGTAAGGAATCTCCAACGTAGCCCCTATCATAGATTTCTATAACAATACGATTTGATCCAGAAATTTCACTAGTTATTGTTGTAAATCCCTGTTTATAGTTATAACATCCATCACAGAACCATTCATTATAGCTTTCAACTCTCCAACGAATTCGATATGGTTGAGAATACTGTCCATTAGAACTAAATCTCCAACCTTTGCTGCCAGCACGATTTCCTATAACAAATTGAAACGTATTTCCATTTGTAGTTATATATCCTACAAAACCAGTAATATAATTATTACCATTTGGTCTTTTATTGGCAGGACTATCAAGATAATCTTGCAAGCAATACTTATCCCAATGAGCATAGTATGTGACATTGCCTGTAGGTATAGTATTTTCATCTATTTGATTTCCACCACTTGCAGCTGTATACCAGCCTGTAAACTTGAATCCAAGACGAGTTGGTGTAGGAAGTGTTCCTAACTTAGACCCAGCTGTAAGCGTTGACGATGCTGGACTTACACTACCTCCACTAGCATTCCAAGAAACAGTATAATTATTTGCTCTCCAATGCGCATAATATGTGACATTTCCTGTAACTTTTGTACTTGTTGATATCTGACTTCCGCCACTTGCGGCTGTAAACCACCCAAGGAAAGTATAGCCAGATCTCGTTGCCGTACCAAGACTTCCAACACTATTGTTATATTTTACATTCGTTGCGCCACTTTTGGTAACAGTTCCTCCATTACCATTCCAAGAGACTGTATAGCTATTAGTTGTAAACTTAAGTTGAACCGAGATATTTCCAGCCCCTATTGTTCCTGATGCACTACCTGATGAAACTCCATTATAAGTATGTCCAGTTGCCGCTGTTACATTTTTAATTTCATACTTTGCTCCATAAGGATGCTGAACATAATAATCACTAACTCCTGTTACAACTTTATTATTATTAATATAGACATCAAAAGTTCCATATCCACTTGTATTTCCAGAAGCATTTCCATCTAATAGTCCATTTAAATCTAAATAATAATTATTAACAGTCCATTGAGCATAGTATGTGACATTGCCTGTAACTTTTGTTGTTGTTGATATCTTTGTTCCACCACTAGCGGCTGTAAACCATCCATTAAATGTATATCCAGTTCTTGAAGCTGTTCCAAGGGTTCCAACATTATTATTGTACTGAACTCTTGTTGCTCCATTATTAGTAACAGAACCACCATTTCCATTCCATGATACATTATAAGTATTAATTGTCCACGTAGCTTTAAATGTTACTGTTCCTGCACTAGCTCTTAAGTTTTTATAAGATGTTTCTTTTCTGCCATTTAAGCTTGTAGCCGTTGTCGTGGCACTTCCATAGGTGTGAGTTGTTGAATCCATTCCGCTTATATTCCATCCAGCAAAGGTATATCCGGTTTTAGTTGGATTATTTACAGTGAATGCTGTATTGTAAGTAGCTGTTGTTGGATGACTAGAACCATGAGCTCCTCCATCTAGATTATATGAGATTGTATACGTTGCTAAACTTGCTGAAGAAGAAATAGTCATATTTCCTGTTACAGATTTAGTTCCACCTGATGTTAATGTTGCCCCACCA
>OCTW011596226.1_pt1 | contig 38204 bp, 57 predicted proteins | sample 1539671 | NCBI WGS metagenome assembly OCTW01 (sample SAMN02144230, study PRJEB22623) | gut metagenome | biome: sheep rumen | host: Ovis aries | place: New Zealand
GTTAACCGTAAAGGATTCTTTTGTATTCCAGGTGCGCAGAATTCACCTTGAATAGTAAGTGTTTTAATATTGAATCTTCCCATAGCATGTCTCATGTTATATTCATAATTCTTCTGTTTGATATACTCATAGAATGAACTGGTACCATCATCTTTGTATTCGTAATTATGTCCTGTAACATGAAAGCCATCTTCATCGATACTGATAGAATGAGAAGATCCGTCCATTTTAGTACTGATATAATATTGAAGTCCAGCAAAAGCTTTAATCAGATCTGGTTCTGCCTGTACTCTTGTTTCATCTGTATGCGGGACATCATAAGGAAGACCACCGATAATATTTCCACCGGTCGTTGCTCTTTCTTCTATTTCCCATTTTCTTACTCCAAGTAATTCTGTTACATCTGTACCTATTTCAAGATCGGGAGACAGTTCTTTGAACATATTCAGCGGCAGGATCAACCCTTGTGAAATCTGACCTTTAAACTTCATAGTGCGAAGTTTAAAACCTTCACCCATAAGATCTGAGTTTTTATAGCTATTGCCTCTCAGGAATTCAAACTCCGGTCGAACAGGCAGAAAGGAATCGATTTCGAAATAAACGCCTAAATCATCTTTTTTGAATTCACCTTTTTTTGCAACGCACTGCCAACCCATAACTTTTACAAGTTCTATAGAATCAGCACCATCAATAGGTATAACATCCCATATTCGCTGTACACTTGCAAGTTTTCTCATTCAATCATCAGTCTCCTCATCGTCAAGAACCCAGCCGAATCCAAGTTCACGAATCTCATATTCGTCTGCCACTGCAAATAAAGCATCTGTAATATAATCTTTGTCAGATGCTTCATAATCGTTTTCAACATAATTCTGAAAGATTTTAATCACTTGTTGTTTTGTCATAAGTCTCTCCTATTATGAACATCCATAATCATTAATGTAATGAATATACTTACTGATTTCTTCATCGCTCAGGTCGACTACTTGTTGCAATATGTTTATCATTTTATTCTTGCATTCTTTCTCTGTTGACGGCTCATTTTTCTTGGCTGTCCAAGGGTATATTGGTGCATATATGAAATAGTCCCTATCATGACCATCAGTGTCATAGGAGAACAACGAATTCTTGTCGAGTTCACACAAGAACTCTGCAAAACTGTTGTATGGGTTTCCTATAAAAGTATCATCATCAAACACATCATCTTCAAACTCAAGATTTGGATTGAGTTCTCTTACTAATTTATTAACCTTCTCTTTATTTATGTATCTATATATATCCTGAATCTCAACCCCATAACCAATAATTCCCCAATAATCCATACTCATTTAACAATCATCCTCATCTTTATGCAGTGGTATAACAAATTTGTCTGTAAAGTCTTCTTTCTCAGAATCATTAAATAACAGGATTTCAAACTTATCTGAATCGAATACCACATTGTTATCTTCGAACTTGTATGTTGGCCGAACAATAACTAAATCTTGAATGTATAATCCATCCGGTGTTTCAATCCCAACATATAATTCTTTGTCAAATTCTCCTGTATTTCTTTCTGATACCAGTTTATATCCATTGGAAAGTGGAATTACAAATCTTTCTTTATTCATTATTATTCCTTCTTTCTTTATAATCAAAATAAAAAACAGGGCAGAGTTTTTATACTCTGCCCTGTGGAGTCAGTTACTGATTAAACTCTTCATCAAGAGCTTCATCCAGTTCCATCTCGGCAGAAGCTAATGCATCTTTGGCATCTTGAATAGCTTGTTTATAAGTTTCAACTTCATTTAATAAATCCTGAATCTTACTCATAGCGTTCTTTCCTCCAATTGTATTACTCTTCTTACTGTTACCGTCGATGCTGGATACAATCAATATACATCCACTCCTTAATTGAAATTCAGGCTGCTGCTGTAGTGTAAAACACCATGAAGCCATTTAACTGAACTTACTGTTCAGCACCATTTCTCCTTTACGGTCTTTTTCGAATGTCTTCAAATTTAGGTACCTAATTATATATCATCATAATCATCATCTTCATATGCTTCGGCTGGGTCGTCATATGAAGAGACATCAGAAATTTCTTCGTTATCTTCTTCCGGTTCATCATCGTATACATCGTATACTTTCATTCGTCTTGTAATGTTTGTTTTTGCTTTTTCGTCTGTTTTGTTTATCATTTTTATCAGTCTGTTAACTGACATAGGAGAAGAAACAACTGTACCATTATCTAAAAAAATAGCAGACTTTGCTTTTGATAATCCGCATGCATTTATCAGTGTTCCGTTTTTTCTTTCATCTGCAATCACTTTTCTGGCTTGAAACATTTCTGTACTCATAATAGCAACAATTCTTGTTGCACAAATTGAAACATCGAATTGTCTATTGTCACTACGTTTTGTTGAAATCCTGATAAACCTTAATGGAACTGTATAACCCATGAGAGCAACTCCTTTCATAATTAAGGAGACGGGCGGCTCTTTTACCGCCCGTCTCAAGTAGTGCTCTCATTTAAAATGCGTCCGTATCAATTTCTCCAAAGCTGCCGCCGTCAATAAGACTATCAATTGAGTAACCGGCAAATCCGTTAGTATCACTGTAAATGTTTTGTCCATTTCCAAGGACGCTGTCAATTGTATATCCGCTATGTCCTTTGTCTGTGTAGATATCTTGTCCGTATCCAAGTACACTGTCTATTGTACTTGCGACATGTCCATCTTTTCCGTAAAAGTCCTGTCCATTTCCTATGACGCTGTCTACTGAATAACCAGCGAAATTCCCATTTTCGTCATAGTAATCCTGACCGCCGAATATACTTTTAATTCCATAGTATTTCATTTCCATAGTCCTCCTATTTTGTCTGTTGTGAGAACACTACATATTCTTTTGCCCAGATATCATATTCGTTTGGTACTATAGTTTTAGCACCGCCTTTATAAATACACCTGGGGCTTTTATTGTACTTCAGAAGTTTTACGCAATCTCCTTGTACGAATTTATGTTTTGCGTAATCTTCCTTTTTAATTCGAACAACACCTGTTGTTCCACGCTGAACTGAATAAAACTTTGCTTTAACTCCATATTTCTCATCAATTTCTCTGATGAAATATAAATCTGCTGGTTGATTTGCGTCAGCACTTAAGCAAAGCCCAACATTATTCAGTTCAGATGAAAGTCTTTGTCCTATTGGCAGATTTTCATCCGACAAAGACTTCTCATATTCTCGGCTGGCTTCTAATCGTATTTCATATGATTTAATTGTTTTAGTAAGCTTTTGTTTGCCTTCAAAGAAATTCTCGTATACCTTCATAAGCTTACCAGCCCTGCCAAAATCCTTAAAATAGTCCAATTCTATCAGTATTTTAATCTGTCTCGTATCTAAACAGCTATTCATTTGTAATTCTCGTAATACATCTGTGAACGTTTCAAATTTTGATTCCGTTCCTATTCTGTACAAATCTCTAGCTGCCTGTTTAGACATATATCTGATAGATGAGAGCGACTGTGAGATAGATTGATTCTCCTTATCTACAACCCAGTCTCTGTTGTCCTGACCAAACCTCCCGGCTGTAAGTGAAATGTTCTTATATCTTTTCATTTCAGAAATAATGGCAGAGATTTTGTCAGTATTTTTCTTTTCATCATACAGTTTTAGCATTGTAACATACAGTTCGTATGGATAATGAACTTTCAGCCATGCGACATAGAGAGAATCGCAGGCCATTGAGAATGCATGAGCAGCACAAAACATGTAATTTGCTGCATTCTCTATGATTGTCCATATTTGTTCTACGACTTCATGAGCTTTCTTTTCAGAAGCTCCTTCTGTTTCTTGCAGAACTTTTGTAAATCCAACTTTAAACTTTTCTTTTTCTGCTAAAACCTTTTCAGTCTTTTTCTTCTTTATGGCCTTTGTGGTTGCGTATGCTTCTGGTCCTGGAATTCCAGCTGCCTTTAGTATCTGAAGTATCTGCTCATCAAACATAAGAAAACTATCTGGAATCTCATCTGTTTTCAGAAGCTTATCCAAAGAAGGAATTCCATACTCAAATCTTTGCCGATTAATAAATGTGTTCAGCATCGATTTGAAGCCTGGGCGGATGGCAGCAATGAAAGCAGACAACTGTGCAGCGCTTTTAGGTCTATAAATACTGCATCTTTCAGCTGATTTATCTCTTTCAACTTGATTTAAACCCATAACAATTTTTCTTGCATATAAATCCCATATTTCTTTATCGTCTTTAACAGCTTCAAGAAGTTCATTAACAGACATAATTGGGACACCTGCAAGCTTAAATGTTTCTGCTATAATCTTTACAACATCAACACGCAGGAAGTCTGCCTTCAAATAATTGTATGAGTCAGCTGTTTTTCCGTCGATATAAGCTGCATAAACAGCGTCTTTTGAACCACTCTTGGATTTAACTCTTATAACACCTATTTCTCTGCGGAGATCTTTGTCCGACAGCAGATGAGCACATGGATGTGGACTCAGCGAAGTAACAATACCTTTATACTTTTTTGATTCTTCAATCAAATTAAGATATCGTTCTTCGATGTAAGACTCAATCTGGACATCATCATCTACATCATAATCTGGATCATCTGCGTTATTCTCTCTTGCATGTTTTACATCCAATTCGTAATTCTGAATCTGTTTTGCAACAGCATTTGCAGTTTCGAAATCAAGATCTCTTGCTCTTGCCAAAAGCTTAAAAGCAGATAAGGTTTTCGCTGTACCATAAGCAATCATAGGAAGGCATCCATATTCGCCAAGGATTTCCTTGCCAGCTGTTTCGAAAGCTTCAACGTTTGCCATGTTACAATCTAGATCCGGTAGGCCGTTGGCTAATCTATCAGCAGAGATAAATCTTTCCGGATACATTTTTACAGGACAATGCAGTCTATTAATAGAAGAGAATCCCATAGCGAAGTTTGAAACAAATGAAGCACCTGAACCTCTTCCGGTTTTCGTTAAAACTCCGCCAAGTTCTATCCCTCTGTCAATTATCTTTTTCATTATTAAAGGATAATCTGCTGTACCTGTGCTTGTCATTGTATCCATTTCAGCGTGGATTTCAGCAGCTTCTTCTTTTGTAGGCATTCCTGCTTTACGAATGTATTCATTACAAACGGTTTTCTTATATAGGAAATTTCTTTTGTCTAGATCCATATCTGGATATGGATTTGGTATTTTCTTTTCATTCGTAAAATACAATCCTTCAAATTCTCTAAGGATTAGTGTATTCTCCATAGCCTCTTCAATTTGAGCTCTGTTTAACACACCTTGATCTTTTAGCATTTGGTATGCTTCTTCAGAGGTTGGTAGATGCAAAAGAAATTCGTCTTCATTACCGTATGTGATTTTCGATGCAAGCAACAATTCACGCCGTAATTCTTTTTCTTCCTTATATATATAATGACTGTCTGTTCCATATATCAGCGGCCACTTATATTTCTTATGAAGCTCTATCATCCATTTGTTTCTTTCAATTTGTACTTGCTGAGGATGACCCTGAACTTCAAGATAAAAGTTTTCTCTAAAGATGTTACTTAATTCCAAGAGCATTTCTTCTTCTGCAAGCCCAGCAACACATGCAGATGTGCATAAGAAGTTTTTATAATCCAGCCGTCTTAATAAATCAAAATCAACTCTTGCATGATAGTAAAAACCAGTAAGATTTGCTTCTGATAATATTTCATTCAGCTGGTAATACCCATCCATGTTCTTTGCCACAAGAATGAGATGATACCCTCTGTGTTCTTTTACAGTTCTGTCAGGAACAAAGTAAGCTTCAGCAGCTGCAAGCGGAACCATCTTAAAGTTTTCATCAGAATACTTATTTGCCAGTTCAAACTGTTGCCATACGTTTGATCTGTTTCCGTGTTCTGATATACAGAGTACATGATGTCCTCTTTCTTTATAGACTTTAGCATAGTCTTCTATAGCCATTGTGCTGTCAGGTTGCGTCAAACAATTACTATAAGACGTATGGATGTGATATGGTTCATATTCATACAAATAACATCACTCCTTAAAACGGAAACGGCTCATCATTAAATCGTGCTAGTTTTTTTACTTTATATTTAGAAGCTTCTTTCCATCTGGCCTTTAATTTTTCTTTATCTGTTGCGTTTATCCATTTACATGTTTCGTCGCATAAAAACTCATCAGGAAATAAATATATTGCTTCATCGTATTCGTATACGCAGTTATAAACAATTACTTTTTCCAAATAAGAAAGATAATGTTCTAGTTCTGGATATAAATGTCCATATTTAAGTTTTCTGCATTCTACTGTAAAATCTTTATCTGCAAGATAGTATTCATATGGTTCTGCTTCCGAATCTCGTATAACAACTTTAAACTTTCCGTGATCCAGATCGTAAACGTCAATACATTTATCATATGATAAAATTTTAGATAACAACTCTATTTGTTGCATAAATCGATATCGATCTTTTGGATTATATACAATATAATCAAACTCTGTTATGTCGCCTTCTAATATGCTATCAATATAAATATATTCACTTAACTTATCTGGGTCAGGTCGTGGAATTAAATACGGATCAGGCATTATCATCCATGCAATAACGTCGTTATTTAAGAAATAATCATAATCATCTTTATAAAATATAGTTTTATATATAATTTCCGATCCAAAATTTTGAGCAATTAGCAGTCTACAATGTTCTGTTATATCTGTTGTTGGTAGTGTATTCTTGGGATTGTTCCACATTTCATTTTCAATCGATGGAATTTCCATCCATGCAATTGTTCTATATGTATAATAAGATGCTGTATCATCTTCAGGATACATTATTGTTTTGCCAAACCCTTCTCCAACAACATATTCCGCTATTTTGGTTGTATATTTATAAGAATAATTGTAATCAATAGAACATAATACATATCTTAAATTTTTTTCTGGCACTCTTTCAGATACAGGAATCCATTGCATAGGAATTCACATCCTTTCTAAGAAAACCAGCAATCCTTTCAAACTGCCGGATAGGATCTTACACTTCAGATGTCGAGTAAAATACACCATTGGGTGTATTAGTCAAAACATTCTTTGCAATATCCTGTGCAAGAGCAAACACATACCCATGAGGATCGCTAAGATTATCATCAAAGAACTTAATTACTTCTTTCTTAAACAAAGCATAATAAATAGGCGCTTCCTTGGTAATACCAACTTCATAAACATCTTCGAAGATAGGGTTACCAGCAAAAGCCTTACGAATATAATCATCTGGTTTCCATCCATCATTAGCAGGAATTACAGAGATGTGAAGTACAACATTTCCAAACGAAATTTCAACAGGCATAAGCTTGGTCAGAGCTTCAGCCTTGTCTTGATTTCGAACAAAAAGCTTAACTGTTGTATTTTCCTTATCGTACTCAACAGTAATCTCCGGATCTTTTTTAAACAAAGCTGCAATCATATGATAATGCGTGATCCAGGGGGCTGAAATATTAGTGTTCTCCATAATGGAACTCTCCTTTTTCTTTTTGATTTTTATGGATTTTCGCATAAAGGATTCCTCCTGCTTCTGCTAATTCAGTTTCCTTATAACCTCGAAGCTGCTTATAAAGCTGTTAAATATTTCACATTTCTTTCTTTACGTCTTCAATAGGATCAGTAAGTAATCTTTTGAATATGCCTGTGAATTTCGCCTGTTGGCTTTCTACCCATACAGGATTGTTGTTTCTGCCTTCCCGGATCTGTACAGCAAGCCGTGCCATATGCTTCCACTCTTTTGTTACAGCGCCGACAGCATCGTCCATGATTCTATTTTTATCCATTATTATTCCTCATTAACTTCAACGTTTTCCTGATCAAGTTCACATGATGCCATTACATAATCACCAGCAGGAAGCGGAATTTCATCAAATTGGTCATTGATATATTCAATTACTTCATCGATGTTTTTATCATCGACATCATCCGGAAGAGGAATAGTTTGTAGACCGTATTCTTCCCAATACATTCCAAATGTTACAGTTTTACTCATGCTACAGCGTCTCCAATCGATTCATTCTGGAGCCTGTTCCATCTTGCATTACCCATTCCCATAATGGAATAGCCAACCGATTCCAGAGCAGTACTCCTGTCATAACTATCCACGTCCTGAGCGTATCTGGTAGTAGCATTAGCCAGACCATAAAGACTAAGATCTCCGCCTCTGATCAGATAATCAAGAATACCTTGACCCTCCTGTTTGGAGTAGCCAAAGTCTGAGCCTGCAAGCTCTACCATTCCAGGAATATTAGCGGTAGTAATCTTTGCATTCTTAGCATCGCGCATCAGATTAACCACTTTATCAAATCGAGTCTGATCAACTACAGACTTCACAGTATCCCTAATTTTCAGCTGCAGAGCTCGATCATCTGCTTGTAAAGTTTCATTGCTGTAGATTGTAAAGTCTTCCAATACTTCATTTCCTTTGCCGACATGATATTTACGAGTCTTTGCATCATTAATAACCATGCCATTAGAGCAAACAAGCCTGTACACCAACGGCTGGATTGTAAGAGAACCAAGACCAACTTCTGAATTAGTAATTAAAATACCGGACTGAACAATATCGCCCGGTACAACTTCTGTTGTAAGCCTCGGATTAACTACTTTGATATACAATCTTTGTTCTGTTACTTCAAATGAATTCTCTTTTGCTCCAATATCGCAGATTTCATTCAGCACAGGAAGAACAGACTGAGCAATTTCATAGTTATCAATTCTACGATACTTTTCAGAAAGGAAGGCCCTTGCTGTACCATCTAATGTTCTGATCATTCTTGTCTTTGGCTGAGCGTTAAACCAACTATTAACATTAACAGCAAGGAGTTCAGGATTTTCAGCACGCATTTTATCATAATACTTTGCCGGAATTCCGAGATTAGTCCCAATCTGATTATGTGTAATTTCATTTACCTTAAGAATGATAGATTCACCTGTAACACCATTTTCAAGTGTCAGCTGAGTCATATTATGATCAGCATCCATATGCATATATTGAGTAGGAGCAATATAATCTTTCTTTGCGCTGTTCTGTCTGTCAAGTTCTTCTGCAAGTTCTCGTAATGTTTTGCCGAATTTCATTTTTTATCTCCTGTTTTTATTGTAGTAATGTATTTTCTTCTATGTCAGAATAATCAACCTCAATGAATGTGTGCAGCTGACCGCATTCATTGCATACAAAATGTCTTGCTGTCATTTCCAACCCACTATCCCTGTTGAATTCATAAATAAAATCATAAATATCCTTAAGTGTAAACTTTGTTGTATCTACTACTTGAAATCCAATGGGGAGAGCATCGTTCTCAGCTGCTTCAAGCGCAACTTCAAGAAACAATTCGTATTCATTTCCAGGTAAAAATTTTTTTGTTCCTTCAAGCATTAAGCATCATTCCTTTCCAGATACTCATGAAGAATGTTTTCCTCGTCTTTTTCTATTTTGATTTTGTAAGCACCGTCTTCGTAGTAAAGATCGTATTGTATATTTTTTGTTATATTGTGCTTTATAGCAAAATCATATAAATCATCTGCCAAGGATTTTGCAACGAGCTGCATTTCATCAGGTTTTGTATCCCTCATACTCATCATCACTCTTTTTCTTTTTGAAGATATTCACAATTCCGTTAGGACAGTTCTTTCTTGCAGAGCATAGTTCAGCACAGTAGTAGTCTGGCTTTTCTTTACATTCCAGCCAATCAATAACAGTGCATTTTTCTATACCGAGAATTTGTTTGGTAGCCCATTCAAGCGCATTGTTATATTCTTCCAAAGAGAACAGCCTTTGAGGTTTCACGCCATTCTCATTAAAAAGATGAAAAAGTAATACATCAGGATACGCACCATAATGTTGTTTTACATATGTTGCATAAAGCAATTGTTGCCGATACATTTCATCTTCGCTAGATTTGAAAGACTTCATGGATTTGGATTTGTGGTCGCAAATCACCAAATCGCCGGATTTTTTTTCGCGCAACATTAAGTCTATAATTCCAACGAATGGACGAGTATCACCATTTGTTAAAGGCAAATCTAACTTAAATTTTTCTTCTGCTGAAAGAACTTCATACCCTTCGAATTCATCGAAGTTTTCAATGAATTGCAATCCATTTTCATAAGCTTTAGCAGCATACCCTTTGCTCGCAAGCATTCTGGGCCACGCTGTAATCACTTCTTCCGGATAACGTCTTTTATATTCTTCAGCCATTTCATCTTTTGTGAGTGTTTTTTTTGCCCATTTGTCGAGCAAATCATGTATGAGCGTTCCACGTTCCGCAAAAGCATTGCTTGACTGTTCTTCAAGTCCTTCAATTCTTTGCAAATAAAAACCATACTTACATTCATCAAAAGAGCTTAGTTGGGAATATGAATATACATGATCATCTCCAAGTAATCCCAATGGAATCATTCCTTTCTTTGCGTATAGATAAAGCTTCCGACTTTGTTCCAATTGTTATCATATTCTTCAACGTAAGTTGTGTATTCCATATTAATGTTCTGTTCATCAAGCCATCGTAGAGCGGCAGCCTGACTATTAAACATTAAAGTATGAGAGGTATACCCATAATCAATGGTCGCAAGGTATTTCATATTCAACACCCCTCTTATCGACTTCAAATGCGACAGGCGCACCATCGCACATCTTCAACATATAAAACTTATTGTCGTCAAGATTAAAAAACTTACTCATTTTATGTCTGTCCGTATTACGGTACAGCCAGTCCTTCAAGTCCAAACCACTCATTGATATTTCAAAAGGACTTAATTCTTTCATTCTTACCACCACATTATTACAATTCCTTGATAATATTGCCTTCTTCGTCTTCGATGCTAATCAGTTTAGAATCTATGTCTTCTGCATCTCCAAAGTAAGCTTCGTATAATGCATTCCATCCAGCGTTTTCAATTGTCTTGAGATCTTTTCCTGATACTTCAGCACAAAAACGACCGCTAACTGCAAAATTCACATAATATTTTTTATCAGTATCAATCTTCATATACTCTCCTGGTTATATATGTTTAAAAATTATTAGCAATATTGACGAAGGACTGAAGCATAATCACTTCAGTCCTTCGTCTTTTTTCTTTTATTAAATTGGCTGTGTCTGAGCTCCATCATCAATCTTGAACTCTTCAAGACTTTCTGCTGCATTCTCAGGAACTTCAATTCCATTGTGATCCCAGCCGTAAACAACACGATCTCCAGTATTAAGCTGAAAGATTCTCCTGTTGGCAGGATCATAACAGGTAGGAATAAAACCAGTAATTCCAAAGTCCCTGTTCTTAGTGACTCGAATTCCCTTTGGAGATTTCTCAACATTCAGCACTACATCAGCAAGATTTGTGATCGCTGAACTACCGCTTACATCATCGGATGTAAAGGTTGTACCAGCTGCAGTCTTTCTCGGATGAGCAATTACAATTACATGAGCCTTATACTTATTTGCAAATGCCTTCAACTGAGCCGTAAACTTTGCCTGTGCTTTATTCTCTTCATCAGCAGAGACCAAAGCGCTCATAAGGTTATCACAGATAAACGTCTTGGTTCCGTAACGACGAGCGCATGCTTCGAATACTTTAAGAATCGAATCAGTTTGCTTTTCGTCGGTAACAATCGAGTTATCATAAAGATAGAACTTGCCTTCGAGCCATTTCTTAATCCTTTTCTGAATTTCAGCGCTGACACAGCAAATATTCTTACCGGACCTTGCATCAGTTTTATATTCAATATACTTCCGCTCAGTAGCCTGAAGCATAATCCATTCAAGGAACTTATATGCATTCAGTTCTCCGGAGTACACACAAACGGTTTCACCCTGTGAAATTGCGTTCAAGCACAAAGGACCAGATAGGGTGGATTTTCCCTCGCCTCTCTTACCGGAAATGATGCAAAGACTTCCTTCGCTGAATCCACCAATCATATTATCAAGGGCCGGAATCTTTGTAAGAAGCCTCGGCACGGTAGTAGGATCAACAAACGGAATCTTAGACAGTTCAAGCACACCCTTAATAGGAGCAGGCTCACAACTGTCAACCAAGTTCTTCAGGAACTCCGGTCCATAGCACATAAGGATTTCATTAGCATCTTTACAGATTCTGTTATAATCCTTATTGTTATAGATGAATTCCGGATATTCAGATGGAATCATGCAGCGATCTTCTCCAAGTCTCTTGGAAAGAGTTGCGATCATCTCCTGTCCAGGTTCATCTGCATCTCCGAACAGAATAATCTGATTGAACTTTTCAAGATATTCCCAACAGAGATTGACAAATTCAAGATTATTACAGCCGCATGGAACTGAAACAACGTTGGAAACGCCTGCTTCATACAGAGACAGTGCGTCAATTTCACCTTCAGTAATAACAAGAGGCTTATTGAAATCAGTCATGTCCATGCCAAACAGAATCGGCTCTGTGTTTGATTCCTGCCATTCTTTCGGTCCATCTGCCTTTTCATGCCTCTTAGGTTTACGATACTTTACATAAACCAGTTCATCGTCACGATAGAAAGGAAAGATGATATTTCCCTTTTTGTCGGCCGCAATCTTCCAATCGAGCAAAGTCTCTTCAGAAATACGACGGGTAGCCATATATGTAACAATATCCTCAGTCATAGGATACAGAATATCTTCATCGAGTTTTATATATATTTTCTTCTGCTGCTTTGTCACTTTGGGAAGAGAGTATCCAGTAGGTGCTTCTTCTCCAAAATATTCGCACAGCTGCTTGAAATTGCCTTTCTTTCCGCAACTTCCACGAAGGCACTGCCACAGTCCGTTTGCAGTTCCAACAGCGAATGTTTCTTTATCTTTGTCGTGACCATGACAGAAAGGACAATATTCAGCAATAACCTGACCATTCTTAACCCTGAAATATCCGAGATGTTTATCAGCCAGTTCGATAACTGCACTAGCCATAGAATCCATGATTAACTTCCTCCTGATGTTTTATTATTTCTTTAGTAATGTTTTGTCTGTAGTAAACATCCGTTCGGTATTCGCTAACTAAATACGTGAGTATTCGTCTGTTTACAGCTCGCACCTTGATGGCGAGCTGTAAACAAGCCGATTGTCCCAGCTGCGGGCTGGTTGACCAGCCAGCAGCTGGGTAAGATCGGCAAATCTTTCCCAATGTGAATCAACCTATAACATAGACTGAGCCTTTGCAGCTTGTCTTAGCGATTATTAGAACGGAGGCGGATCGTCATTAGTATCCGTTTGAGTATGAGTTTCTTCCTTCTTCGTCAGCGGAATTACGTCCGTAGCCCTTACGGAAGGCGTTACCCTTTCAACTCCATTGCTATCCTTGTAGGTTTGGATAATCTGTTCTCCGTAAACCTGCACGAGAGAACCCTTTGAAATCTTGGGCAGCAAATACTCTCCTGTCTTACCCCATACGCTCACGTTGTAGAAATCAGCGATATATTTATCGCCTTCCTTTTTAGTCGTGCTGACAGCCACAGTAAAGGAAACAACCGTTGTGTTCTGCCACGTCTTTTGCGTCGGGTCTTTAGTAAGTCTGCCAGTTAATCCGACTTTTGCATTGTTTGCCATTGTTTTTTACCACCTTACATGTTTTTCTATTTCGTCATCGACCTTTTTCATTAGTAATGTTTTGTCTGTATTTGGTCATATAAAACACGGAGAGTCGACGATAACTCTCCGTGTACTGCAAAATCAGCTTCAGTCAATGCAAAGTCACTGCTTATGCTGATGTTTGAGCCTTAAGCAGCCTTCTTTGCCATAGCAAGAAGTTCATCCAGAAGTGCTTTGAGCTTATTCATATCTTTACAAGTCATATAATTGATTGTACCGATATGCTTCACAATTACATTCTGTGTAAACTGATCCTTTTCTTCATCGCTCATCTTTTTAGTTACAAGAGCAACGCCTTTCTGAATACGTGAAGTGATCTCCCTGTAATCTTCAGGCGATGGAGCATTGGAGTTCATTTCATCTTCAGGCAGAGAATACTTGGTTCGATCCTTTTGATAATAAATATCATGACAGAAACCAAGAGATTTACAAGCAATAGAAAGTGCATCTGTATAAGCCATCTTCATAGCTTCGTCATTGCAATACTTTCCGTTACGTTCATTTGCAACAAACTTATTGCCGCCTACGCCGCTGATAGGATGGCTTTCCTTTTCTGTTTCCGGATCAACGACTACCAGTTGAAGCTCACAGAATACAGCAACCTCTCCAGTTTCACAAGGAGAGAAAGTATACTTTTCATTCTGTGTCCACCAACCAAATCCAGCAGGACCGAAGACTTCTGTCAACCTCTTGATACGAAACATCGGATTAATATCCGTATACCCTTTAAGTCTTCCAGCCTGGATTTCTTTCCTTGCTTCGGCAGGAGTATCCTGGACTTGACCATAGAATCGCATATTAGTATGCAAACGTTCATCTGCAAGCTCTTTTGCTACATCAGCTTTGACTTCATCAATTGTGCTTTTTCTTGGAGGCAATTATAATCATTCCTTTCATTTCATATTGAATCGTGGTTTTTCGTAATTCCATTGTTCTGTATCAGGTTTTTCTTTTGCGAACTTTTCGTTTAACGTTAATTTACGATTCTGATCTTGCAATAGTTTTCTCATACCACGTTCTCGCATTGGCTTTTCAAGCAATTTTAAATCTGGAACTTTTCTGACAATATATATTGACCCAACGGGGTCACCATACTGATTTGTTTCCAACCAGCACAGTGCCCCGCTGGGATAATAATGGACACCATACATCTTATCTTGCGTTCTGTAATCGGACAGATAATCCAACAGTTCATCATGCCCATATATAGATGTTACAAGTACTTTGGGAAGATAAAATTTCTTTGATCCTTCAAACTGTTTTATTACTCTATATCCGGATCGTTTATCAGAAGACGATTGAGCATAACATAATACATACGAAGGCCAGAAAGAGCCATTTTTCATGTCTCTGTCAAGGACGATTGCAAGTGAGAAATACGTGCTGCAACAATCGCTTTCTGTTCTTCTCTTTTGGCTCTTCGTGAGGCTTTCTTCTGTATGCTCCTATATTGCTCCTGACATTGTTCGCATCTGCATTGTCTTGCATTTGCTCGCTCACACATTACTCCACAATCTATACACTGATAAAACCCTTTGGAATTCTTTACGCAAGTATGGTGTTTAACCCAACTAGGAATTTTAACCTTACAGTCTGGACATGTATCGCATGTTGCAAGGTTCTTCTTTAGATTAGCCAGCGCTATCTCTCCGAAGACTTTCCAGAACATTTGTTTATGCGCTGACTTATTAATTCCTTCTCCGGCAAAGAGATACTTTACAATATATGGATATGCATACTCCAATGATCCATATTTTTCTATTATTCTTGCCGTAATATCTTCTGCAACAATAATACTGCCATTTAAAAGTTTCTTTTCGTTGCTGTATGCGTCATCCCTGTTTTCAATTACGCTTGCGATATTGGAACTATCCATTTCACAAAACAGTTCAGGTATTTCCGGCCGTGAACTTGCACAAGGTTCAGATAATAACATTTGCCAGTTAAATGGTCTGACACCTGCATAGTTTAAATTGATGTTTCCAATATCATCGAAAGATTTACATATGCGATTCATCGTAGAATTATTAGCATCAGCATATTTTTTCTTACGATTCTTTGGTGTATCTTTACGCCCATTCAAACTGAACTGAAACCAGAATGGCATTCTGCCGTTCTTTCCTCCCGTAGCTTTGCCAATTCTCTTAGCTACAGCAGGAATATTCGCATATTCATGAACAACTCCTGTTTTCGCACCATCAATGCGGAGGTTATTTAAGTACGTTAATAGAGCAGCCGCGACTTTATCTGGTTTGTCCTTATTCCACAGCCGTGTTAACATATTGGATATTTCACCTATATTGGAGTATTCATGAGCTCTTAACAGTCCATGATATAAAGACTGATTGTTAATTGGTTCTGCGTTTGCTTTTTCAGATTCGTAGAACAGCGGAACAATATCAAATTCTTTTACATTTCGTTCTGCAATTTCCACGAAAAGTGGATCTACTATTACATTAAGCTGATCTCCATCAACATCAACATTACTACCCCTGGTTTCCCAGTATTTTAGAGGGATTAGACTATTTCATCGCCCCTATTTTCTTAGGGGTGCGCAGCGCTTCCATGCTGGAATTTCACCAGTCATGTACTCTCTTTCGAGATAGTCGTTACACTTTTTCAGACATGTAGCGTCCATGTTTATATCGCCCATTTTGTTTGCCATGTCTTCCTTGTTTTTCCTTTGCGATATCTGGATTTGCTGCATAAAACTGACTTAATTTATTGTTTCCATAATTAGGATTGTTTACTCCATGCCGATCAGGTAAATTACAAGTACTTCTCTTTACATTATCAGCGTGAGAAATCCATCGAAGATTCTCTATTGAAAAGTCAGTTCTATCGTAATTGATATGATCTACTTCTGGAAGATTTTGTGGATTTGGAATAAATGCTGTTGCAATTAATCTTGCAACTCCGACACTTCTCCAACCTTTCTGAGTTTTTATTGATACAACTGGATATCCATCATGATTCAGATTGTGTTTCCTTATTTTATTGTTCCATATTACTGTTCCATTTGTATCGACGATTATCTTTTCTTCCATGTAGATTATTTCTTTGTTCATAGTCTCACCTTCTTTTTGAGACTACATGTCTGAACTTAGCACGAACATTAGCATGCCTTTCGGTTTAGCTTTTGCCGTTAGCCCTTTCGGACACCCCAGATTTCTGGGTTCACTGCGTTATTCGACACAGATTACTCTGTGAAGCAGCAAGATGTTTACTGTAAAATTCTGGAAATCATACTTTGCACACTTGTATGAATTGCATTTGTGTAGAACCAATCATAAACATTCTGATCATGGGATATTTTCTGAATAGAATGTTCAAGATACAGATGAGGAGACCTCAAAACATCAGCTTTATCATGTCTTCTGAATATCTTACAAGCAACCTCATCTTTAGCCAGCAGTCCTTTTGGTCTTTCAATACCCATAAACCAATATTCACAGGCTGCATAGAAGTCAGGCAAGACAAATAATCGTTTATTTTCACATCTTATTCGGCCCGACTTAGCATCCAGCAACATTCTTTTACGGATGTTTTTCATAGATTCTCTTGTGTATGCTTCTCTTAACAGCTCAGGATATAACGCTAATGCTGCTTTATAAGGCTGATCCGAGTTTGGATTTGCCTTCAGTATTTCCAGCATTGATTTCTTATCCTTAGTAAGGTTTTCTATTCTGTTATGTTCATTCTTGGTGAACTCTTTTATTTCAGCGTCGCTGAAAAGCACACAAGTTTGAATCATCTGATATGAAATTGTTGTATCTTTTATATAATCTTCTTCATAGTTTGTTCTGCAAAATCTGCAATCATTTTCTTTGAAGAATTTCTTGTATTCATCCCATGATTTATAAAGCTTATACAGCTTAAACATAGATGTTGTCAGGATAACATTGATTTTTTCTTTCACAAGATCATGTGTTTTTCCCCAAGCATCTTCAATTACAGGACTTACATTATTTACTTTGCAAAACTTCATAAAATCAAAGCTACCAAGAAGACCTTTAATCCAGCAGCTCCTCACCATAAAATTTGATTTTGAAACTTCAGGAAGCATCATTCCACATCCATCTGTATGATCAATCATTACAGTGCGAACACTTGTTTCATATGTGTAATCAGGTTTGATATACATCATTCTGTCTGTGACAGGCCCTTCAAATTCCTTGATCACAATACAGCGGTCAATATCAAAGTCTGCCCATTCTTCAGTAGCAGAAGACCCAAGACTTAAGTATGCAAGATACTTATTAGGATTCAACGACCCTCTTTCGTTAATTAAGTCCCAGTTCATTCCACATTCCAGTCTTTTGTGTACCTTTTCCCATGCTTGATCAGATATGCATTGGATTTTATCTCTTCTCAGTTGTCCAGCGCTGGCTGTGAAAAATCTGTAATGCCGGTTTTCTATTCCGTTTTCAGTAAGAAGTGGCATATAGAATCCGTTCATTACAAGCTGACGAAGTATTTCGGTGTTTTTCCATTTAACAACAATCAAATCCAATGTTGAATCAAGATTCTTTAAGCCCATTGCTCTGGACAGCTCGCAACAAAACTCAGCAATCTTTTTACCGCTTTTCAGATTACGATAAGTTATTCCTTCCGGAAACGGATAATCAGCATCTTTGGGATGATAAATAACTGATTTCAGCCGAACCGTTCTTGGAGTATCTTTATGCTGAAGTATAATTGTTTCAAGCTTATGCTTTAATTTTGCCTTTTCATCGATGATTGGTTGCTTTTCTTGTTTTGTTGCGTTGTTATTATCCAATTCGTCCAAATGATTTTTGAGTTCAACTATCTGCATATACAGATCGTACTCTTCATCCGTAAAAAGATCGTAACTGGATAGGGACACCAGCCTTATCTGCTCAAGCAGATATGTTTTTACAGACAATAAGAAATCTCCCCTTTCAAATTTTTGTTTATATAAACTCCTTACGGAGACATAGCTAAAGCTGTACGTTATGTTTCCTTCCGTACAGCATCACCACGCATCCCCATGAAACAGTGGTTTTACTCTTCGGGGCTGCCTGCCCTTAACAAAACTGTTGCAGCGAGAAACGATTGCACTGCGGAGGGTTCATGCCTGAGAGAGCACTCGATAAAATCCCAATAGAAGATTCGTTTCTTATGTATTGGAAAGGAGAACAAATGTTTGCCACAACTTGTTTTCTATTAAGTATTTTATCTCTCAGAATTTAGTTACACAGCCAAGAATCGAACTTGGATTTACTTGTACGTTGTCCTTCCGTTGGACGACTGCGCATAAAAAAATAGGCTGAAATTAATCAGCCTAAATAGCAACATGAGAACTTACATTGTTAGCTCTGGATGCAAGAGAGATGTCGCTATATAAGATGATCCTGAAACCACTAAAAAGCGATTTTTTATGTGTGTTGGGAATCTACTCTTTTTATTAAATTAAAATGGGAGCCGAAGACAGGCAGAGTCTTCATTAAGCTTATTGCGAGCAGCTCCCGACCGTATCATATTGTCTCGCAATATATTAATACGGCCTTTCCTTGTAAGCGCAAAGCCACGCATTACAAAGAAACGTTCCTACAAAGGTTTTTAACATCGGAACGTATGTTTTTATAAAGGAAAGAGTGCTACAGGAGAGCGATTCCTACCTTTCTAACAACACTCTCTCCTTTACGTCAATTCTCGAATGTCTCCATAGTTCGGTACCGAACTAAAAGATTAGTTTAAATCATAACAACTAAATACGAAGTATTAGTTTAATATTATTTATTATAATGATTCCTGAAGGCTGCCACTTGTGGCCGCCTTCAGGAATTCTTATAATAAATTATATTATAAAACGATTTTCTTGTTTCACTCGATGACATCTCGTGAGTCTTTGCGACTTTTCTTGTTATGCTGCTAAACTACCGTTCATATAACTCTTAAACATTTCGTGTACATCAACTGAATACTTTTTGTTATATTTTTCAATAGTCTTCATAAAGTATTCTTTTTCAACCATCTTGTAATAAGACAGCAAACCATTCAGATGTACAACATCTTCCATGTTCCACAGCTTATTATTCTTGGTATCCAGAATAAACGAATTAAGCGCTGCCTGGAAATATTTCTTCTTCTTATCTCCTACGCTGATATTGTTCTGTGCATTGATTAGCAATCCAAGGCACCAGTTCTTACCCTTTCTGTTACCATAATGCGTCTTTTCAGGTTTCAGCTCCCAAGGAGCTCCAAACTTTTCAAGCGTTTCATTGATTATTTGAATTGCTTTCTCTTTTGGAAATTTGCTTTCTGCTGAAATATGCATATCGTCTGCATATCTTGTGTACACAATTTTCATATCAGAAAACCTATTAAACAGACGATAATCAATAGGAATACAAATTATGTTTGTAAGCGTAGGCGACAAAACCGTTCCTTGTGGCAGTCCACCGTTCAGGAATCCTAAGCTTATAGCCTTTCTTAACGCTTTATAACCGTCATTCCTTTTACATATTTCAGATAAAGGAAATATCATTTTCAGCATTTTCATAGTAAATTCCAAAGTAGTATTCGGAAAGAAGCCGCTGAAATCCGTTTTAAGAAACCAGTTCGAGTTATTTCTCTGATGTTTTCTCAAGCAATCTACAATACTTCTTCCTTTAACATACGCAAATGCTGCAGTATGATACAAAAGTCCACAGTCTTCTGTCAGAAATGTACTTAATTTCCTTAAAGCGTTTTGCAGTTTATCGCAAGGATTATCAATGCGTCTAAACCCTCCAGTTGCTTTTGGGATCATAAATGAAGAGTAAAGATCTGATCTTCTTGCTTTGAACAATTCTTCATTTTCATTATTATACGATTCAAGCCATTGAATCATTCCGTCTATGTTAATCTTTTTTAACATTGCTGAATCAATTTCCGAGAGTTTTCTTGTTATTGTGCCTGTGTAGTTTGAAACATCATTAGCCATGTCGTTAAAAACAATTTTATCAGCAATGACATCTTCCCATGTTATTGTTCTTGGTTTTCTATGCTGGTGTGAAGTAATATAAATCATTTGTTATCCTTTCTGTTGCTTCATAAACTCTCTACAGTCTTACCTGGAAATAGTCCGGATCTTGCAGCATGTTTAAGTGAATTTCCCTGCTATTTGGCCATTTCCAGTCGTCTTACCCGTTTCTATTTATTCATCTTCATCTTTCTGACTGTTATTTCCTGAATTCCCAAGAGCCAGACCGACGCCACCGCCGGTCTGGCTCTTCTCCTTCTTCTCCGAGCAAAATGATTCAGCTTATAACATAAACTGCTAATGATTGAACATTTTTGGTCTTTATGAATCACAGAATTAAAGTTTCGAAATCAAAAGGCTTAAGAATCATTGCCTTTTCCAGTTTTCCTTCTTTTACGAAATTAACGAAGTTCACAACTCCGGCCATTGCCACACTCCATACGGTTGGCATTACGCACAAAGATACCTTACAAGCACTTACTGGAACATTCTTTTCAGCTTCAGCGTGGGTAAAGTCCATCGTATCAAGAAATGCAGCAATGTCTTCGTCCTTGCTCCAGTCTGCCGCATAATGCTGCGCTGAAACAAGAGCCGTCCTAAAATCAAACATAGCCTTTATGTTGATGTTATACTTATTTTCTTCAACGATTCGTTTGCGTAATTCGATATTATCTACGCAAAGGAATACATATCCAGAAAGTTTCTGGCCGTCCCAGCCATCCCCAAATAGCTTGATGTTCTTAGCTGCTTCCGGGTTGATTTCAGTCCACCTGTCATAAACACCTTCGAGCTTAGGCTTATAAAGATTCTTTGTTGTGAACATCTGATTGGCAAGATTGTGCTCCTCTACCGTGTCAAAATCATAAAGATTAACACGAGTCAGTCCGAACCTTGCAAGAAGCTCAGCAACGGTAGATCCAACAGAACCACATCCAATCAAGTTAATTGTTTCTTTAACGCTTTCAGGATTGAAAAACTCTGCACTTTTTGTAAGATTCAATTACCAATCCCACCTTTCGTTATAATTGCATCCATCCCAATAATCATTTAAATAAGGACTTTTTTCTTCGTTTTTTTTAGTTGTCTTCTCTTTTTGATTTACGGGAACAGGATAAGGAGAATATTGATACGGATATGTCTTTTGTTCTATAACCAGATCATCTACAGATAGGATAAACTCATCAAGTCCTTCAATTTCAGTAACAATATCATTCCTATCATAGAAAAGGTTTTCATCAAGGTTATACAGGAAGCTGTTTATATCTCCTCTTTTATTCCAAATCTGGAACAAATAGAATCCTTTGTTGCCCATATTCCTGACAACATCGGACTGATTCTGAAGATCAGTTCCGGACGGAGTTGTAGACATATTTACATGAGAATGCGCCTGAAAATGCATATCCTCAATTTCTTCATCCGTCAAAGAATCAAAGAACTTCAGTGTATCTTCATCTTCTGTATCAACCTTTCCGCTTGTAACATATTGCTTACAGACTTTTACGTCATAAACATAATATGTGTTTTCATCCAAACGTTTAACAAATCCATACCATCCGACTTCTGTGTCGAAATTTTCTACGAGTGCCTGCATTTTAAGATATGCAGATTGAGAATAACGAACAGTAATCTTTTCTTTTGCTTTCTGTGACATCTGAACAGAGAAGTTGAACTTTGTCTCGTTCATATTCTCTTTAAACTGAGTCCATTCTTTCTGAAATTTCTGAATGAAGTCTGAAAGAATCTTTTCTTCCAGTTCTTCTGTGATTTTAATTGGTTTCATTCTTCTTCTCCTTATCAATCAGCCAAATCAACGCTTCTTCAGGTGTCATGTCTACACCATCCCGCCTGTGCATAATCTTTTCACGGCTTGTCAGAACCCATCCAAGGAACGGACGGAATGTCTGTGCAGTTTCATCAAGATCAACAGACCCTGCAGAGGTACAGCAAAGTTCAACAGCCGCAACATAATTACGATCACGAAGCGCACGATTAATCCTTGTTTCATAACCACCAAGACACGAGAAAATCTTAAGATGCGGATTAGGAATGTATGAAGTATAAACAGGATCTGCAGCAATATAATTATATCCTCTTTCGCTTCTTACATTGCATCCATAAAGATCAAGTCTGTAATTACCAGCGATCTTAATCGCAAAGTCAGGCGATTCAGAGAACACATTATCAAGGAAGATCTTGCGATTCGTTTTATCTTTGAATACATCAAGAAGCTGAATGTTTGAAGGATTCGCTTCCGGACCATATTCTCCGTCATAAATAGAACCACGTTCAGAGAATATCCTCCACGCATCTGCATTGTAATTATTCAGTAATGTTGCAACGCTGAAAGTAATCTCCTGACCTACAACACTAAGATTATGCAGTTCTTTCTTGGTAGAGAGATATTCAATCAAATCTTCCTCAACCTCATCAAAAGATTCAGTTGCTTTCAGTCCTTCGTAAGTTACAATAAGAGTTTTCAGCCGTTTCATAGCTTCATCATAATCGTTTGCTACCTTTTCAACATACTGACGCTGTCCTGCTACATCATGTTTTGCGCTTTCGATTTTAGTCTGATGAATATTCTTAAGCAGTGTAGCAAGCATCATTTTCCTGAATTCAACAATGTAAGGTGCGATGCTTGTCTGAATTTGCTGGATAAAAGTGTTCTTGTCAGTTTTCCCAAGAGCCTTGACGATGTTATAATCCTGTTCTGTTAAAGGTTTATCTTTGAATAGGCTGGGCCAAAGCAGAGAAACAAACGAGATTAACATATGATAGAAACGAATATCGTTAGAATTCACAAATAAGGCGGCGCAGTTCTTTACAGGATGATACGCAGCAATACATTTCACATTTCCTTTTGTAGCCATAAGCGTGGAAATGTTTTCCTTAAGTTCAAAACCACTTTCTTTAAGCAGCTTTTCAGAAGCGCCATCAGCATTTTTATTCCTGTAAACATAATAACACAGCATTGGTGCATTATCGAGTTTCGGATACTGATTAGTCAGAAAATCGTTTACACAAGCTGATTCCTCTGAAAGAGTTTGATAACATCCAGTGATGCCAGTATAATTTTCAATTCTCGGCCGAAGCATGGCAATACCGATATGAGTTAATGTCATATCAACTTCTTTTGTCGGTCTGCTCAGCGTATTGATGTAATCAATCGGGATGGGATCGATGGGATTATTAAGTAAATCACGAAACATATTTTTTAATCTCCTTAGTTAAAAAAGGGGCTGGATCATAATCGTTCCAGCCCCTTGTTGTCTTTAGTTTTGGAGATTACTTCAGCGTAATAAGCTTGTCAATCTCCGCTTCTTTGTCAGCAATATCCTTCAGCACAGTTGGCAGTTCCTTCTCGATCTCGTTCAGATCCAGCAGAGCGGAACCCATAACATCCTTCACAGCGGCAATCTTATCTTCAACTTCATAATCCAGAATCACAGTAACAGTCGCCTTGCCGCCTTCATTCGTATGAGAACCGAAGCACACACCATACTTATTAACAGATCCTCCTCCGCAGCCAATCTTTACCTTGAAGACTGCGTTACCTTCATCATCAATCATCTTCAGCATTTCAGGCGCATACTTCTCAACACGTTCCCAATCTTCCCTGGAGACATCAGATACCAGGACAGCAGAACCACCGGAAATGTCGATATGAGCCGCATTGTCGATCTTAACAATAGAGGACATACGGCACTCGTCCTTCACTCCCCAGTCACGAAGAGACTTGTCCATCCCGGCAGGATCAATCCTTGTACCGTCGATAGTGTTTGTCGCAACGGAATAGTCGATATCAAATGCATCAAACACTTCACGCAGCGTCGTGCCTTCGTCAAACAGATCACTCTTCCGTCCACCAGTCGTAGTCACATAAACCTTTACCATCTTCTAATCACGCTCCTTAATCAAATTTTTTAAATAAGATGGTTAGCGGATAGCACGAGAGTTTCAAGAGTTGCTATCCAAACTCTTTATGAATAGGAGGTGAGTCTTTAACAAGGCACAAGGCATTATTAAATTCTCACTATTGAATTGTATGAGGCTCAAACTGGCGAGGTTTGAATTAAGTTTTTACGCAACACCCCGTATATATAAAATTCCTTTTTCTATCCTGAAAATACTGGGAACGTGAAAGCAGGAAAGAAAAGGAATATTATGCGAATAAGCCGCGGCTTGCCGCGGCCTTTCACTATCTTATTCATGCATAATCGTCACATTCTGTAAATTCAATGTTCTTAATTTTTCCGTGCAGCTCTTCATCGAACTTACTTTTATATTTATTAATGAGTCTTCCGTGTCCACCAATAAGAAATCCTGGCCTTGTAGTGCTGATATTGATTTCGTTCTTTAAGTAATTAACCTTCCAAAGAACTGGAGCCGTAACTCCAGCTTCTGCTTTCCATTCGGTTATTATTTTTGCAATAGGATCTACGTAATAATAAGCACAGCAGTCTCCCTGGCATGTCCTGTCACAATCAGGAACATTTCCTTTTATTGCTTCGTACATACAATAGTTACTCATTTGTCATCCCTCCATTTCATTATTTTTTTAATATGATAATCATTGATTTAATAATCTGGCTGGGGATGAAGGTGCTGCCCCTTCGCTCCGAGAGTCAAAGTCTCGTATACTACTGTTATATGAATCCCCATTAAGAGAAGCCATACCTTTATCGCATGACTTCATGTGTGCTGTATTACCGTCGTACTTGTCTTCCTCGGAGTTAACAGCTGTTTTATCCCGCAAGGCTCGGAATAATAAATAGAAAGGCGAAAGCTCTTTTGATTAGCCCGAGTTTTCTTTTATGCTAAGTTTTTGTGTACACTCTCGGTGTTCTCTTATCAGGCATAGGCGTTGGAGCCTGAGCATTCTCGGATTGCCGAACTTTCTTTCTGACACGTCTGCCATTCGCTTACCTTTCATTTGTATAATAACAGCCAAAGCTGATATTACCTACTCTTTAGTTCTTTCAATTCTCTGGTAAGTTTGATACCAACATTTCTCGTCACAAATAACTCATCATCTAACGAATTAATTTTATCCTGCTGGTGTATGATATAATCTTTTATATCTTCCCAATATTTTTTCATTTCAGGATGCACGTCAAAATATTTATCCAGTTCTTCTATAGAATTCATATTTAACCCTCCGGATAAACAGGCGTAGTACCAACAGGTGTACTCCAAGCCCATGTCACGTATGCAAGCTTATCATCATTAGGCAGATCACATACCTTTGCCATAAGATTGCCCCATTTTCTCATAGAAACAGCATATATATACTTATTATCAATAACAGGACAGCCGAAATCACCCTGTTGATGATAAATACCGTTAAATTTATAGCCCTTGTTCTTCATTTCAGCGACGATAATATTTTCCACTTCTTCTTCCTGTTTCTTTGTAAGTCTGGGGTTTCCAGGAATACCAAAGACATCTTCATATTTGTTGGTTTCAAAATTTGTCCAACCAGTAATTTTCACAGTGACACTTCCTTTTCTTTTAATAATTATTAATCTGAATGTATGAAAACGTGCTTCCGCCAGGACTCGAACCTGAATTACCGTTGACATGTGTTCCGGTTGTATCCCACTATCTCAGGGAGCACTCCAAACTTTCCCATTAAGTTACAGAAGCAAAATGACGGTCTATTATGCTCCCGGCCGTCAGGGAGCAAGAAAGGATATTATAAACGATGTCCTCTGCGCTATCTGGTAAAAGCACAGAGGCAGTGCGGATAGTGGGACTTGAACCCACACGGGATTAACCCACGGGTTTTTAAGACCCGAGCGTGCTGCCTATTTCGCCATATCCGCATACAGCTATGTGCAGTCGCACCTACACACAGACAAGGAGTTCAATTTATATACCGCCCACTTGCTTTCGCAAGGCTGGCCAAAACGTACGACACTCATCGGCGGTTAAAGTCGAAGATGTCAGAGTTGAACTGCTACTCGTCGGCCCAAGCGACGCGTGTTACCGTTACACCACATCCTCGATAACTACGACGTCAAGTATGTCAAACATTTGCCGGCTTTTGACAGGGACTTGTTCAGAGTTTATTTTACAACCGCCCTAACGTCGCCCTCGGTTGTGGTGGAGCATAGCAGAATCGAACTGCTAACCGTTCCTTGCAAGGGAACCGTTTTACCGTTGAACCAATGCCCCGTTACGCCAGTAAACCGCATTGTGTGTAAACCTGGCTGACATGTCTTACATTCTGCCCTGCCGCATGTCTTCTCGCCTTCCGGATAACGTTCTCCGTAGATAGAGAGGATGGCAGACTCTCTCTGGCGTTCGGTTTAAAGCCGGTAAAACATATATATATATAAACCGGCATTTTGCTTCTTCGTAACGACAATCCTTTATGTTACCGTTACACTACATCCTCGATAAATACTACAGATTACCCGCTGTAGCACCGGATATAAACACTTTCATACAATAATTAAAATATTACACTTCAACATTTGTAATATGATAACGACCATAACCGCTTGTCCGACCACTGCCAATTCCAAGGCCGAATCCTGCAAGATTAATAATATTCAGAATCTCATCTCGACTATAAACATGATCCAGATAAGTTACCATAAATTTTGCAGACCAGTTATGGAAATGATTCAGAACAACATTAATCGGCTTACCACGCTTAGGACTCATAAGCCTCTTTTCGGCCTCCCAACCTGCAAACTTAATAGGAATAAGTTCTCTTCCATTTTCAGATGTAACATTAATTGCATTTTCGAATTTTGTTTTATAGTTATCAATTTCATTACGAACAACAGCATCACAGAAACTTCTTTTCAACGCAAACGCACTTAAAGACGGAGCGTTATCTTTGAGTAGACTATGCATAAGTTCTTCATTGCATTCCGTATATGTGTCTTTTACAGGAAGAGGATCGCGCCAATGAATTGCAGTAATAACATCTTCCCAGAAATTAGGTACTTCTTTAATGCTCTTACGATCATCTGCAGTCAGTGCACGTTCATTGCGAGCGTTCATTTTATTAAGAATCAGATCGCCTTCACCTTCAATGGTAACAAGCATCCTTTTAATCTTAGCTTCAATATCAATCAGATTTGCATTTTCTTTAGCTTTAGTCGGCATAATAATCTCCTTATTAATCTTTATTATTTGTTTAAATCTTTTCTTTACGCAATTGGCACACCAAGAAGTCTATTCGTGTTTTATTTTATGCTATAGAGAAATATTCTATTATAGAGCGATATGTTCTATACTTAAGAAGTCATAGACTTCTTAGTATACCAATTACTCAATTAATGTTATAGTATTTTATAATAATGTATCCTGTTCTATTCAATTATTGGCTATGCAATTGTATATTTGTGCCACTGGCACAATAAGAAGCTTATTTCAATAATGTTCTATATTATGATGTGTTAAAATACGATATGTTATCTTAGGACTGATAAGCCACTTATTGTACCAATCACACAAATGGATTGGTAGTATTATTGTGTCCTACGCCGTCATGTATTATTCTTGAATATCCTGTATTATGCTTTGTGCGATTAGCACAATTGAAGACTTGTTTTATACTGTAATGTTCTATTCCATGCAAAGATTTCATAAATTATCCTATCCTATCCTAATCTACGGAGAACAAGTCTCCAATTATGCCAACCGCAGAGTTGGCACAATTGTGTATTAAAATGAGTTATAGTAATCTATGTTGTACTGTTATGATCTATTGTTAGCCTGTCGGCCTGAGTAAAGATGCAATGTTTTGTGCTATTATGTCCTATCGTAACTTGTGTTCAGTTATGATGCACTTTGCTATTTTAGGATGCATTGCATCCTTAATCAGACCGACAGGTATATTTTAACTTACTTCATCAAAAATTTTCAGCTCGATGAGCTTACTATTAATTGCTTCAATCAAAGGATGCATTTCTGTTAAAATTGCATATTTCTTTAAATATGAATCCAATTCAAGCTTTGCTGTGCGAAGTAATTTCTTATGCAAATCTTCGTCTTGAATTATCAAAGGAGTAGGGCGATAGCCAGTTTCGCCATGCAAATGATAAAACATACGAACAGGAACTTCCAATTTCTTAGTTGGTTCCTTTTTGTTGAGACCAATTTCAACTATTTGCAAGTCTCTCTGAATATGACGTACTTGTTCCAATCTGTATTTTTCAGCAGCTGAATTATCATCCCAATCAATAATTTTGTGAATTTCAGTATTTTCGTTCCTTGCCATATCGAGAATTTCCTTTGTATCAGGATTCTTTCCAAGAGCGAAAATTTCATCTGCAACTTTCTGCGCATCAGCAGTATAATACTTTTCAGATTCTGGTCTCCATGATGCTACATACTTTACATTATTCATTTTTACACCTCCTTTTTAATCATTTCAATTATTTCATTTTCTTCGAGGCTGAAATCAATATTATCTGCTGGTTCTAACCAATTTTCATCGAACCAGTAATAATTAGCATATTGTCCATAGTTTATATAGCTACTTTTACAATTACTAAGAGCATAAACTCCATCCTTAGGTTCTCCGCAAATAGTATCTTCATGTCCAAGGAATGATTTCATACTTTCAGCAAAGTAACAAAAGCCAGATTCTATCTTGTCAGCATCTTCTTTTATTCTTACGTGATCACCTATATTAAACATAACATACCTCGTTTATCATTAAGTACCAATCCCCCCCTTCTACGGCCCGCTCAGGGGGCATTGGCTGAAAGTCACTATCCGTTATTAGCAGGCTAGAGATAACGACACCGACACTGTCGTAGTCGGCAACGTCAGCCATAATCATCCGCCAAGCTATGCGGTTCATCTTATAAATTCCGCTGAGCTATTTATAAGATATATCGGAGCTTACCCGATCTTTCTGCTTCCCTGTCTTACTACTTAACATTTCGTCTTGACTCCACAGAAAGGTTCGCCGGTAAACCGCATGAGTATAAACCCGGCAAGTCAGCATCACCTGTTACTTAATCTGTTACCCATAATTGCTCTTATAGCCGTTAAGGCGGCAATCACCGGTCAGGTACAGACGGTTTAAAATAAATGCCGGTAAACCGCAGAGATGTAAATCCGGCAACTTGCTTCTTTGTGTCGGTAGCCTCTCAGGTTACCGTTCACCTACCCCTACTCCGGGCGCAAGTCTTTGTGCGTTTCGGCTGGGCATGAGTAGCCTCGGCACCAGACACTCGGTTTATACCTACCTGCAAGACATAAGAGCCCCGTTATTAACGGCCACAGTATAGGCAAGCGTTAACCACACGCTTTAATACGGCATATGCTGGTTAGGCATATTTTTAACAGTCACGTTCACTGTGCCAATCAGCTTATTTTACTTTGTGCTGATCATACAAAGCTGTCCTTATGGACAAGTAGAGAATACAGGCTTTGCTCCCGTCACCTTTGCTATACAATAGCAGTGCTCTACTGAATGAGCTAATTCCCCTTATTCATCCAAGTAAATCTTTCTTCTTGAAAGTTCCTTTTCAATTATTTCATATTGCTCATCAAGAAACATACAACGACGCATATATGCTTTATATTCTTTTTCTTTTTCTTTTTCGATATTAAGAATTTCCGTTACCAGCTTTGGCAGTGGCCAGCTGGAAACATCTTCCCAACGTCCTGGTCCGTATTTATTCAGTCCCATATTGTGACATCTTTTCCCTCTCTTGAAATTTAGTTTGAAAATGAGTGGACGAGGATTTGCACCTCGTATAATTCCTTAACGTTTCTTGTGATCAAGAAGTCGGAATCTTACGCTGTAAGCGTCTACTCTTGCTGAACCAGCTTTACCATCGGAATCGTATGCATCCTTATCCGATGTCTATTCCGCCACCACTCGCGTTGATCTTCGTCAAACTAAGCCATTCAGGATGTCAACCCGATCATGGCTTTACAACCCCGAAAGATCGCCTGAAGCATGGGCCGATCCGTTTATGCCCGGTTTCAGTGCTGACAAACACTCTACGCCGTGCCGTCTCCCATAGTATGCTGTGCGGTTTCAAAAATATTATTTAAAAATTTTTATAAGCGGGTAAGGATTTGCACCTTACATGATCAGTCTTTTAGTTGTTAAAACAACCCCGGATAATAATGACTCAATCTTGCCGTTCCAGCGTCTACTATTACAGGTACAAATCCGAAAAAACCTGTTTTACCAGCCGTGACCTGCGCCCCTGTTATCAGGTGTACTTAAATGAGAGCCACGTCCTTATCTACTCTCCGCAGGAGTGATAGCTGTCTATTCCGCCACCGCTCTATTTTATAGCCCTGTTTTTTGGGCAATGCTACTGAGGAACAGTATATTTACGATTAAATTCATCAACTGCTTTCTGCATAGCACCACCCCCTTTTTTTAGATTTGCCAGTTTCTTTACTTACCTGAAATCGTCTTCCTCAAGCTCTTTTGCAATCTGGTTTAAAGCATCTTCTTCCGACATCCCGAACATAAGAACCAAAGCTGCGCCTCTCATTGTAAAGTAATCTTCTTTACTTATTTTTCCAGAATTGTACAGTTTGCTTAAACCGATCATATAAGAGGTTGCAGTTTTTCCAGATCCTCTTGAAACAACAAACTCACTCATTATATCCATTATTGTCATCTCATATCTTCGACAAATATTTCTATATTAAAACAAACCAACTTTTTTGTGTTGTTTTAATCACCTAGTGAATATTGTATTGCTTTTTTTGCCAATGATATCAAATCATCACCGCTATGATCTTCGCATAAATACTCGACCATTAAATCCAATAAATCTTGCTCGATGTCATAATCTGTTGTTTCGTCCATATAGCACCTCACAAAACAGTAATTCTAAGCGGGTGAGGATTTGCACCTCACATGGATTTTTCTCCGTTTAGCCGTGCACGGCATCAGGAAGCATGTCTCCGTGCTAATCGTGTCTACCTGTTCCACCACCGCATATTATTATTTATTGATCATCAGTCATTGCTTTCTTCCGGCGGTTTGATCGTGGCGTAAATATCACAGTAGGTGGAATCAAATGCATCATCGATCCTGCAGATGAACCACGGCTGATCTTTCACCTCGTTACAGTAATACGGCCAGTTTCCGCCGCCAATTCTTGCATGGATATAAAGAATGTCAGGCCTACCGCAATAACGATTGAATAATTCAAGCTGTTCACGATTACGCCGATAAGCGTTTTTAATGACATACTTGAACTTCTTGCGCTTTTTACCATGAATACGATCCCATCTGATTCCGATAGGTGTAAATTGATCTGTGTCATACTTCAGATACTTTCGTTTGATTCGACGGGTTCTGTCTGAACATTCGAAACAATAGGCATTGATCCGAAAGTCTGATTCACAGAGAGATTCACATTCTTGCAGGGCCAATTGATTGGCAGATTCTGAAATATCATTCGCAGAAATTGCTTTTTCCTGACTCATCAACCTAAGTCCACGCAGTCTTGGAACGGTAATTCCGTTATCTACCATGATTTTGTCAAGATCTTCAATTTGTGCGTAGGCTCCCAAATCCATAATATTTTCTCCTTTTTGAGATGTGTTTGATTGATTGAACGGGTGAGGATTTGCACCCCACATGGACTTGCACACACAACAATCACCGGATTCACGGCTCGTGGGCTTTAGTGTGTACCAGCAGGCGTGTCTTTACCGATTTAAGATTGGTGACCTTCACGCCGTTTCAGTCTGCCTTGTCCTTACCCAGCCATCAGTGTCTACCTTTTCCGCCACCGTTCATTATTACCACCATGCATGATATTCAATATCATACTCGTCGAAATCCACAGTATCCAGCACTTCATCTATTTGTTCAATTGTACTCTTAAGTTCTTCAACATATCCTTCATCATATTCAGTGCTTCCAAAGAAGAATCCAGACTGAGTTGGCAGAAGTTCCTCTGCAACCTTTGGATCATCAAGAACTTTCAAATGTTTTGTGACTGTAACATACTGTTTCTGTTCGCAATCATACTCCTTAACTGGTACATTCTTATAAACAAGTTCAGAAGATTTTAAAACAGTTTTACAATCCCTTTTCAGTTTTTCAAGAAGTGATTTGTCGACATAATAAGACCTGCAGTTTTCAATTCCTTTTTCATCATCCGTTAAATGTCTTTCAAACCACGCATGAATAGCATTTGCTTTACGCCAATATGCAATCTCTTCTTTTTTCACCTTATTAAGATACATATCAAGACCCATACTACTCCTCCTTTACGGTATTTTTCGAATGTCTCCAAAGTTCGGTACCTAATAATTAAAAGTTTACTAAAGAATCCCATTTGATTTTCTTGGGAGTTTCAAAGACTACATCACCGGAACAATTTTCCTCAGTTCCGTCCTTGTAATATTCTTTCCAGAACATAATTCCGTCCTGACAGGTAAGCTCAAACGTCATTGTAGGATGTTCTTCCGACAGAATGATCATTTGACCATAGTGCCTTTCCCATTTTTGCTCGTCCCAGCTTGAAAACACTGCCTGATGATTTTCCGGCTCATATTCTCCATCATCGAAAACATAATTAATCAGATCAAATTTATTAATGCTGTTTAAAAGCTTATTATATTCCTTCAGATTCCTTATATTTCTGATTGTTAATGAAAAATACATATTAAATCACCTGAAACATTCTCATTATGTCGTCTTCTTCAACTTTTTCTTCAGCGGCTTTTGCATCAGCAAGAAGTTTCTGTTCTTCAACGAAGGTTCTTACTGCTTCAAGACTCTCTTCACGGTTGTAGTTTTCATCATCATCATCTTCTTCGTCTTCAACACACGAAACTTCAGAACGATGAATATAAACAGTATCACCGGGTTTAGCATGTCGAAGATCGTACATTGCATCTTCCCTATCGTTATCGTTCATTCGCTCGCAAAACTCGTCACGTTCTTCCTCAAGCAAATAATCATTCATTGAATCCAGAATGTCATAAGCATGGAAAGTCTGTCCGGCAATGGTAATATATCCATATTCATCATTTAGCCATTCTTCGAAGCACTCATCATCTTCATGATAATCGTCTTCAATGCAAGCATTAATTACATCGTCGATATCGTCATAATAAGTTTCATTAACCAAATATCTCATAAATCACCTCATAAAGATAGGGTGACTGGCCCCATCAAACCAGTCACCCTCGGCTGATTAGTAAATGTCTGTTAATATAACGCTTCTTCTTCCTCAGGAGCATTTTCTTCAGGTGGATTCGCGTTTTTACCGCCACGCAGGAACTGAATACTGTTTGCCCTGACTTCCATAGAAGACCGTGCAACATTGTTCTTATCAACGTAAGTATTCAGCTTCACAGGCCCTTCAACAAGGACTTCGCGTCCCTTCTTAAGGTATTTCATGCATGTTTCACCCTGACCGCGCCAGGAATTAACCCTGAAATACTGTGTCATTTTGGATTCACCAAATCCATCATCACAAGCAACTGTAAAGTTACAAACCTTTGTCTTGATAATCTCACCGGTAGTCCTATTGGTGTATTCCACTTCTGTGATAACCGGATCTGCAGTAAGATTTCCGCAAATAATAATCTTGTTCATTTTTTTTCTCCTAACTTTTAATGTTTTTCTGTAGTGAATGTGAATGGGAAACAACAAAAATTACTGAACATTATTTTTGTAACATTCAGTAATAATTTAAAAATAGTTACTATTTATGCATCGACACAAGTTTATGTTTTACACACAGACAGAAGATCGGCAAATACAGTATGGTGATTACTTGATTGTTCAGCTGTTCCTTAATTTGCAGTATTTTCAGGTTGATTGCAATATACAAAAAATGTGTATTTTTATGCTTTTTATATATTTAAAAATTCAACTTGGATAATACCACAGGATTTTATTTAGTTTTAAACATAGCATCAAGTTCCTCATCAGTAATATTGATTGATGTTATTGTTTCAGGAAAATCATCTATTTCTACAGCTTCGGCTGGCTCAAGCCAATCATCTAGAAACGCAAAACCCTCATTCCATTCGTTTTCAAGCATATAGAACCAATGCCTGCTTCTATCGTTATATACTCCAAAAGTTACCTTGAAAATCTTACCACAATACTTGTTCATTTGATGAGCAAAATCACAGTATTTAGTGTCTTTAATCTCGTTTAAATTTTTAACCCGGACGAGGTCGTTAGTACGGAACATTATTTATCCTTTCACGAGAAAAGAATATTCTGAATATCTTCTTCTCCGATTGCTATTTCTTTTCCTAACAGTTCTTCCATTTCATAAATTATATAATTGTATTCTTCATAGAAGCCCATCGAACCAAAACATATTTTCCTTTGTGCTTCCATTCGTAAACATGCATCTTGTTTATAAGTCATTATAGCAGTATTTATTGCTCTTTTATTCTTCTCTGTCATAATTCCCAATTCAGAGAGAAGTGCAAAAATGTCCCTTTCTTCTGTGCCTATATGAACTATGGCTGAACCCTTTACAAAATCATCAATTTTCTTTAAATCACTCATTTTTAACCTCAAAATGGAAGTTCATCATTTGGCAAATATTTAACCTCATTCACATTGATGTCCGGAAATGCTGTATCTTTATTGTCAATGTACATTTCATTGGCATGAATACAAACACCATCATCTTCTTCCGGATAATAATCATGAGACGTAAAACGTCTTGCTTTTTCCAAAGATTCAAACGAAGCCAATAGAATGGTTCTGTCGCCTCGGTTTACACAAACTTTATACATATTTCACCTCAATTTCGTAGGGAAAGGCCAAGAAAGAAAGGAAAGAAAGGCCTAGCGAATCAGTCGCCGCTTGCGGCGACCTCTGGAGTATTTTGTAAAATCAAAGGCTTATTAATTGAAAACAGGAACATATCTCGGATATCCGTTTTCGTTGAAACCTTGAAGTTGTTTTACGTACTCCATAGTTCCTTCCAATTCACGAAGACAGTCTCCAGCTGTCATGATTGTCATAGCTGCAGCTTCATCCATTCCTCTATCCAGAAAACCCTGAGTAAATTCAATAGCTCTTTTGATATAAGTATTCCTGTCTTCAACAAGCATTTTCAGAGCAAGTTTTTCATCAAACATAATTTCACCTCTTAATGATCAGGTACGAAATATAAAGGATCAAGAAAACAACCAACCCAAGATAACCAAGAGCCATTATCGTACTTGTTATATGGAATATAACAGTTTGCGGCGTTGGAATCATATTTTCTCCTTCTCGAAAATTAAGTCAAAGTCTTCTTCGTCTATTGTGATTTCCTTTCCAAGAAATTCATCGATAGATACATAATTTACAGTTCCATACGATTGTACTGAATAAAGAATACGACCAAATCCGTCACCAATGATCCCAATTTCACTACAATTTTTCAGTAGTTGTTTTACATACGTTGGCATAGTTGCACCACTTGGGAATTTCACATGACCAATTCGCTCATCCAGTTCATCAAGTCTGTCAATTCTATTTCTTGGAATAACGATAAATAATTTATGATTCAAAAATTCTTCAAGCATTTTTTTACTCCATTTTATTATTGTCGTTTCTTTTCAAGATCACAAAGAAAAGCTACATTACAAGCAAGATGCCATAAATGAGGAAGACCGCTTTCTTCGTCTATTCCCTCCGGGTCTTCGATATAAGCACACATATGACGCATCATTGCATCCCTGTATCTTTTCGGCTCAACTTTCTTCCAGTTATCAGGATCTTTATATTTGATCAAACCAAATTCCCGTACCCTGGCTATATCATAAAGAATCTGCAAAGGTACGAGAGAGAGTTGCGCTTTTCCAGTATCCTTTTTTGCTTCAGTATTCATTCCAGTCACTCCGTTTTAAGTTCTTTTACTTTGAATACATAAGACATGACCTCTTCTGAAGTCAGCCAGCCAACAACATCATCCGTAATCGAAGTATCGTAACAAACGTCTCCATCTTTCATGACAGCGATTTCAAACAAGTCTTCATCGCTGCCGTATGAGCCGTTATGTTTGATGATATCAATGCCATATCCGTTTTCGAATTCCGCGTAATAATACAGACCGCCGAACCTATTACCTTTCTCGAAATTCTTGGCATTAGACATGATTGTATCAATCTTGTCTTTTTCCAGCGGAGTGTAATTATTTCTTGGCATTTCCGAAGGATCAAGCATTCTGTTCATGCTATTAAGCATAGTAAAAATATCATTCATGGTTTAAATTCCTTTCACAGTCGTTCCATTCTGATTCGCATGGCCAAATCGAGCCGCTGAAGCCGATTTCGTTCTGCCATGTATAGAAAAGATTCCTGATAGATTCTTCAGTGGTCATATTTCTGCATTTTTCCAATTCGTTAATCAGATCATCAAGGGAATATGAATGATCAGCCATCCATTGCAGCTGAAATTTCTGATATTCAGTCACTGCCGTTTCCTCCATCAATTGTCGACAAAATATCATCGTCATCAATTGTAATTTCTGTAAGAATTGGTTTAATGATATGTCTTTGACTCAGAATATTTTTAGCAGTATCTCCTCTGTATGCATTTAGTTTCTTATCATTATCAATAAACAGAACATCCCAGCCGATAAAACTTTCGTAATAACCATCTGTTGACAAATAATCGATTATATTGCAATATTCCAGTTCAGGATCGATTAATTTAACTAATTCAACTATTTCTTCATTGGAGCAGCCTCTGATATCCAGAAAAGCCTCACGATTCATAAGTAATTCCAAATCCTCTTTTGAGATAGAAACTAGATTCATTGTTCTTCTTCCAGCCTTTCAATTGTCACGATAGGATAAACATCATAGTTTCCATTTTCTCCCAGGAATTCAAACAGTCGCTGCTGACAGTCACTGTTAAGATCCTGCCAATAAATTTTAAATTCATTTATTTCCTCGTTATTCATGTTCATTTCCAGTCACCTCGCAAAATAATTTCAAAGTGTCTTGCATTAACTTATTTTCGCAGCCGCATCTCGCATAGTCTCCGTCCTTATAAGGACATCCATTACAGTCGCTGATATCCTTATAGTTGCTGCAGTGTTTCAGCCCATTCAGAATATCTTCAGGAGCAGTCATCCTTCTTCTGAGCTGATCGACTATCCAGTTAAACCTGTCACTGTGATATTTCAATTCACTTGAATAGTATTCAAACAATTTTTGATTACGATATACGAGCTGCGCTGTAGTTTTATTTGTCTGATCGAATTTGATTAAGAATACTTCATCAGTCAGCAGCTGAAGCAACTGACCGGCTGTATCATTCTTGTGTATTTCCTTAAAAGCCGTAAGGGTCATATTTAGTTACCTCCCCCCGCTGAAAATAAATAAAAGAATGGAATATATAAGAGATTATTTATTAAAAGATATAAGATTTATTATAGAGATGTTTATTAAGAGAAATGATTATTATAGAGATATTATAAAAAGAGGATTTATTAGAAAGAATAATTATATGGATAGGATTTATTACAGGGATAAGATTTATTATAGGGATAAGATTTATTATAGGGATAAGATTTATTAAAAAGAATAATTCTCTACTAAAGACCAATAAATATCACAAGAATAAATACTTATAAATACCAATCATTCAAATAAATATCAAAACAG
>OCTW013370718.1_pt1 | contig 38202 bp, 35 predicted proteins | sample 1539671 | NCBI WGS metagenome assembly OCTW01 (sample SAMN02144230, study PRJEB22623) | gut metagenome | biome: sheep rumen | host: Ovis aries | place: New Zealand
TTGCCGAATGGATGCACGACCTGAGGTCTGAGTCTGTCTTCAACGTACTGAAAACGGACAATCCGGCCCGCAAGCCAAAGTTTTCCGTCCAGAGCCTCGAATATCTGATAATAGGGGTAATCTCCTTCCGAGTCCCGCTTGTCGTACCAGCATCGGGCCTCCTCCCTGATGCCATCCTTGTAAGAGAGTTTCAGCAGCAGGGTGTCGCCTACGGTAGCCCAGACATAGCCCTCTGAATCTGTCAAAAGTGCCCGAATGTTGCCTTCCACCCTGTCATTCTGAGCCGGCCTTCTGTCATTCTGAGCCGGCATTCTGTCATTCTGAGCCGAAGGCGAAGAATCTCTCACCCTGAGCCCATCCGTAGTCCCAATCCACAGCCGACCGTCCTTGTCCACCGCCAGGGCATTCACCCTGCCGTATTCCTTCCAAGATTTGAATTGTACTCCGTCAAAACTTGCCAATCCGTTACGTGTGCCCACCCAAAGTACACCTTCGGCATCCTGCGTAATGGCATAGACTGTATTGGACGGCAGCCCGTCAGCCGAACCGTAGTTGACAAAACGGGGCTCCTGCGCCCATAATGTGCAGGAGAGAAGTAGCAATAGTATGACGGCAAATCGGCGCATCTCATCCGCAAAGGTATCAATTCCTTTCGGAATATCCTTATAAATCAGCACCTTGTGGCGGAATCCGCCACAAGTTTATTGGGGATCACTCTTTTTCTCTTCTTCCTGATATCTTTTGAAGTCCTCCTCTGTAATGTTCTCCAGCATGTACTTACGGAGTTCATCTTCTGAAGGAAGTTGAAGGCGATATTTGCTGACAAAAATGTTTTGTGCAAGGCCCTCTATCGCGTATTGCACGGTTGTTTCGCCGTAGTCTGTACATAGCAGTATGCCGATGGGCGGATTGTCATCTTGCTGCATTACCTCGTGTTTGTAGTAGTTCATGTAGAGGTTCAGTTGTGAGGCGTACTCGTGGCGGAAACGGTCAATCTTCAAGTCGATGATAACGTGGCATTTCAGAATTCGATGATAGAAGATGAGGTCGGCCTTAAAATAGTCCTGGTCAATGAGGATGCGCTTCTGCCTGTATTCGAAGCAGAATCCACGCCCCATCTCCATAAGAAAGCGTTGCAGATTGTTAAGAATCGCGGTTTCGAGGGTGGTTTCCGTATTGTTTTCATAGGGTTTGATGTCCAGGAACTCCAGTGTAACAGGATTGTGAATAATTTCTTTTGGTGAAATCTGCTGAGCATTTTGGGCGGTCAGCCGTTGTAGGGCATTTTTATCTTTGGACATACCTATCCGCTCGTAATAGAGCGAAGAGACCTGTCGGTCAAGTTCTGTGTATGTCCAGCAGCCACGGATAGTCTCTTGCTCGTAAAAAGCTCGTTTTAATGAGTCTTCAATACTTGATAAGTATAATAGGCACGAATAGTTGAGTCTGTTGAATAGCCGATCGGGTGGTGTTTCCCATTTTTCTAATTTGGCGGATGTCATCCGCCAAATTGCTGTCTTAGATTCCAGAAACAAGGCTTGGTTGGTTTTGAGGTATTTTGCAATCTCTGTAGCCAAAATGGGATATACAAGGTACAGATGTCTGTATTCTCTAAGCCTCCTTGGCTCAAAACCCCTTCGGTTAATCCTTTCAGACAATCTGTTGATTAGTTTGTCTCCATACTTGGCTCGGTCTTGTCCATTTTGCTCGAATTCCACGATGTAATATCCGACAAGCCAGTTGCGTGCTGTCAGTGATAGATTGATGGCGTGTGCCGCCTGTGCCTGCAATGTGTCTTGGATAAAGTTGATACGTCCGACTAGAGATTCGAAGGTCAGATGCTCTTCGCTATTATCCTGGACATCGATCTCTTCCTCATACGGTACGGCTGGAATCTCGCACAAGTCCGGCTCCTCTATGTACCCCACAAGCAATTCAAATGGCACTCCAAGTACCTCAGAGGCCTTGTAAATGGTTTCCAAATTCTTGGTCTTAAAAAGAGCCTTCACATTCTGCTTCCGGATTCCCATCCGCCTGGCAAACTCGCTCTTGCTCATCCCGATCCGCTTCAGCAGCGCTTCTCCTTTTGCTTCGAAATTAATCTTATTCATAGTTGCATCTTTTTGCAAAGGTAATATTTTACAATTACTATTTATAAATAAAAGCAAAGAATTTTTCTCATGAGGCTCGCGTTGTGGTGTATTCCGCCACAAGGCTGTTGTTTCTATGGACTACCTTTGCGAAAAACACTGAAACTTATGAAAAAGATTCTATTTGCAGCAGCGCTGCTTGCGGCCTTCCTGGCCGTTTCCTGCAACAAGGATGGCTTCGACGGCAATGCCAATGTCACTTTCCGCAAGGCCAATATCGCCGGCGCCGGGATGCTGGCCCTTGCCCAAGGTAGCGGCGCTGCCACCAAGGCCGAAGGAGATATCGTAATCGGCCCCAAGGCCCTCTATACCGTGTCTGAGGACGGTTCTATGGTGGAGGTCTCCTATCAGGTTGACGTGGAAGGGGCTGGTGGCGAGGTAGCCGAAACCATCCGGGCGAACCTCATCATTTCTCCGGGCTTTGTGTTTCCTGTGGACGATGGATGGCTGTGGCTCGCCAACTGCCATTACGATGTGAAAGGCGGATGGAATAATTATCCCACGGACGGCAACAAGGCTGCACGTAACGCGCTGTCCAAGATTATTAATGATTTCAGTGCCAAGTACCATGAGCGCCACGGTGCCCATTATCTTATCCGCAAGAGTGACGGGGCCCTGTTTGAGTGGACGCTGGAAGCCGGCGCTCCGGACGGCATGGACGACGGTTTCAAGCAGCCTACCTTCCTCAACGGCTGGTTCCACCAGCTGGGCAAGGACCTGTTTGTGAGGACCGGTGGCTGGAATTATGAAGGCATAAACGGAGGCCTTCCGTCACTTATCCGTCTGCAGGACAATGGCAACTCGCTGGATGCCGTCAACGTGCTGGGGGACAATATCTCCTGCTGGAAACTCTATCCTGCCGGAGGCTCTTGCCTGGGTGGGACTTTCGGTTATCCCGGAGCAATGGGAGGAATGCAGGGAATAATCGCCCCTCCTTCCTTCGAACCCGTGCTTCTCCAGGTGGAAGGAAGCAAAGAGTCTTTCCTCCTTTCCGTAGGCGGGAAACTGTATTATGCAAACACTTATCAGAAAGAAATCCAGGAGGGAGACGGCAAGGAGGGGTCTTGGACAAGGACCGAAGACTGCACGGACTTCTACAATCTCACCGTTTCCGGAAGTTCAGTCTCACTTGGAAACCTCATCTGCACATTTAACGAGAGAATGGACCCGAACCAGACTTATATCTCCACGACGGAAAAACTCAGCTGGTGGAGCGGCAATGAATATGACGGGGCTGTGATCCATACCTTCGACCCCAAGGCCGGAACCATTTCTTCAAGGGCGCTGCCGGAGCACTATCCCTTCCTCGAGGGCGAATATGTAAATGGGGTTGCTTATGCCATCGACGGCACAGTCGGCTACTGGGAATGCGACCTTTCCAAGGATGCGGCTGAATATGTAACGCTGGATTGGAGCAGCGCGGCCGAGTACCAGGGCAAAATCGTCCCCGGGACGCTTCGCTTGGTGCGCTTCGAAGCCGCATCCCTCACCCTTCAATTCGTCGCCTACATGACAAATGGAACGGAGCTGACGTTCTACGCATCTGTAACGGGCTCCGACCGTGGCGTCATCAAGACCTCCGTCGGCGGCAATAATGCAGGGATGGTGGTTACTACAATGGTAAGGCTCAATTAAAGATTATCGCGTATGAAAAAGATACTATGGACTGCGCTGGCTCTGATGGTTATATCGGCCTGCGAAAAAGACCCCACGTTGAACGATAAATTCTGGGAAGAGGCTCCACTTGAGATGGAGCAGCACCAGTTCCAAATAGAGACGGAAATTCTGGCGGGTCTGTACTGGCACTGGAACAATGCCTACGCCTCCTTTGTGGAAGACTGGACTCCATATAACGGCGAGAAAAAAGAGCCGGAACTGGTTTTCAGCAACCGTCGCTGGTTCCCGGCCGATTACGGCCCGCGGTTCTGGAGTGATTTTGACCTTGACAATAAAATGGTTCCGGGCACACCCGCCATATCTTATTATGACTGTGACAGCCATCCCTACGAGAAAACGGACTTAGGAGACGGCAGTTACAGGATAGATGTGGGTTTCCTTGGATATGAATGGTCCGGTATCCTCCGTCCCGGAGAAGACTGCATCCTGAGTGCCGGAGACTACGACGAATTCCGGCTCCGCCTTCTCCCCGCCGACGCCGTCTACGACCACTCCCTGGACGATCTTCTTCTTGTTGCCCGCGAGTTCGGCAAACAGCGGAAGAAGTAAGACAGCAAACATGCACGAAAAATGCCACTGACGTGCGTCAGTGGCATTTTCTAAGTGACTCCTACAGGACTCAAACCTGTAACCTTTTGATCCGTAGTCAAATGCTCTATTCAATTGAGCTAAGGAGCCGTTTGGAGGGCGCTAGGCCACTTCCTTATTTTTCAGCAGTGTAGACTTTCTCGCGGATGCGGGCCTTCTTACCGGTGAGGTCACGGAGGTAGAAGATACGTGCACGACGCACTTTACCATTCTTGTTAACCTCAATGCTGTCAATGAACGGGCTCTGGTAGGGGAAAATCCTTTCCACGCCAACGCCGCTGGCTATTTTGCGGACGGTGAAAGTTTTTGTGAAAGCATCCTGACCGCTGATCTGGATAACCACTCCGCGGAACTTCTGGAGTCTTTCCTTATCACCTTCCTTGATTCTGTAGGTAACGGTGATAGTGTCACCGGCCTTGAACTCAGGGTAAGAAGCAGCTTTATCACTCTGGAAAGCCTGCTCTGCAATTTTTATCAAATCCATAATTTCTAAATCTCTTTAATGCAACATTGCGGTTTGGCTCCTGACAAGAGGTTGCTTTTGTTTTGGGACTGCAAAGGTACAAACTTTTCAACAATCTCCAAATATTTTTTGAGAAAAATTTAGAAAATATTTTTCACCTTGTCAAAAGTGTTCTTGTCTTCCCTTGTGAGGTCCGGTTTGAAGCTGGAGCTGTCCTTCATTTTTTCCAGCGCAGCCCTTTCCTCCCTGGAGAGTTTGTGGGGCACCCACACCTGGAATTTCACATAAAGGTCTCCGGTGCCGCGGCCGTAACCCTGTACGCTGGGAAGCCCCTTTCCGCGAAGCTTCACAACCGTGCCGGACTGGGTGCCGGGCTCTACCTTTACCTTATAGCCGCCATCCAGGCAAGGAACGGAAATCTCCGTTCCAAGCATGGCGTCCATGACGGAAATAACGCGCGTGTGGAAGAGGTTGTTTCCGTCTCTCTGGAGCTGAGGATGCGCCACCTCATTGATAACGACCAGAAGGTCTCCGTTTACGCCGCCACGGGGAGCCGAATGGCCTTCTCCGCGTATTGTAAGCTGCATTCCGTCCTCTACGCCAGCCGGGATGTGGACTTTTACCAACTCACGCCTGCGCTCAAGGCCGGTGCCGTTACAGCGCCTGCAAGGATTGGAGATAATCTTGCCTTCTCCCTGGCACTGAGGGCACGTCCCAATTGTATAGCCCATGCCGAAGAGCCCCCTTGTCTGCTGCCTTACGCGTCCCTGGCCGCCGCATGTGGGGCAGGTTTTGATATCGGCCTCACTCTTGGCGCCCCTGCCGCCGCAATCCGGGCACGGACGGGCACGCTCAAGGGAAATTTCTTTGTCGCAGCCGGTGGCTATCTCCTCAAGCGTAAGCTTTACGGAAGTGCGGATGTCGCGGCCCCTGAGTACCCTGCTACCGGATTCCTGCTGGCCGAAGCCGCCAAAGCCGCTGCCGCCGAAACCACCAAAATCAAAGCCGAAACTGCCGCCGAAAATATTGCGGAGGAAGTCGTTGATGTCCATTCCGCCGAAGTCGAAACCTCCGGCCCCGCCGCCCATTTGCTCTGCGGCAAAACCGAATTGGTCGTACTTGGCCCTTTTATCGGGGTCACTGAGGATGGAATAAGCCTCCGCGGCCTCCTTGAAGTTGTCTTCTGCGGTCTTTTTTTCGGCGTCCGTGCCGTTTACCCAGCGGTCCGGATGCCATTTGAGCGCCAACTTGCGGTAGGCGCTCTTTATTTCATCGGCCGAGGCTTTCTTGTCTACGCCAAGGACCTCGTAGTAATCTCTTTTCTGTGCCATAATTTATGCTCCTACCACTACTTTAGCATAGCGGAGAACCTTTCCGCCAAGGGTATATCCGGTTTGGACGACGTCTATCACCTTGCCCTTCAGGGACTCTTCCGGAGCCGGGAAAGTGGTGACGGCCTCATGGAGTTCCGTGTCAAAATCCTTGCCCTTCGCATCTATCTTTTCAAGCCCCTTGCCCTTGAGGTAGGAGGTGAGCTTTGTGAAGATCATCTGGGTGCCTTCCTTTGCGGCATCGGAGTCCGTGCTCTTCTCAAGGGTGGCAAGGGCAATTTCGCAGTCGTCCAGGATAGGGAGGAGTCCTTTTATGGTGTCAGATGCAGCCGATTCAGTAAGCGCAAGCTTCTCCTCTGCCGTACGGCGGCGGAAAGTGTCAAATTCGGCCATGAGCCGAAGGTAATCGGCTTTTACGTCCTGCACCTTTTTTTCGGCTTCCTCGCGGGCCTTCTTAACCTCTTCCAGTTCTTCTCCAAGCCCTTCTATGCGGGCCTCCAGGGCTGCTGTATTCTTGTTTTTCTTCTCTGTCTTTTCAGTCTTTTCTGCCATGATACGTACTATAATTGCAGCCTTGTACCTATCAAATTGCCTGCCAAGGGAGAGCCGTCTGACAATATGTCAGTTATGACATAAGCGGAGAGTGGAAGTACGGAATGCCGTTTTGGCAAAACAGTTTTGCGGCAGTGTCCATGGGAAGGAAACAGCCCTCCTCCCCTGCCTGCACCCAGATGTCAAAGGCGCACACAACCGGAGGCTCCCCCGTATAGCCTATGGCCCCTATGCAGATGCACGTGGCGGTGCGGACCCTGGACTCAACCAGCGCCCATATCATTTCAATGCCCTTCACTATGTTTTCCGGAAGCTTGAAAGGGCCGCAGTATTCCGGGATGCCGTCTACGCGTACGGACTTTCCGTCCGCGACAATGTGAATGTGATGTTCCATGACAAAATGTATTTTTCGGCAAAGCTACACCAGCCAGGGCCCCTTCTCCAAATTTTGGCAAGGCTTGCCAACTTTTGGAAATCTCAGAAAAAATACTTGCCGAAGGTCACGACACACAAAAAGCAGCCATCCCACTTTGGAACGGCTGCTTTCAACCTTTAGGCTGCAATGATTATTTCTTGCGGCTCTTGTATCTCTGATAGAACATATCCACACGGCCGGCGGTATCCACAAGCTTCACCTTTCCAGTGTAGAAAGGGTGGGAAGTGTTGGAAATTTCCAGCTTCACCAGCGGGTACTCAACGCCTTCCACGGTAAGGGTTTCCTTAGAGGGAGCGCAGCTGCGGGTGACGAAGACTGTGTCATTGGACATATCCTTGAAAGCTACAAGACGGTAGGTTTCGGGATGAATTCCTTTCTTCATTTTACGTAAAATCTATAATTGTTAACAATTTTGGGCTGCAAAGATAGCAATTCTTTTTGTAACTGCAAAATTATTTCATCCTATATGGCTGGTCGTCGTAGAGGAGGTAGCGCTTGGCCTTCCGTATCCACTTCTGCTCTTCAAGTTTCACGTGCTCCTGGATAACGTCAAAGGAAATGTTCTCTTTCAGGTACTCCTCCAGCACGGGATCCGCGAGCTTGGTCCAGAAGCCGGCCTCGAATTCAAAGGCCGAATAGTGCTCCCTGAACCATCTCATGAGATGAAGCGTGTGAAGGAGGCTGTGGTAGGGCTCTCCGGGCACCAGCATTATCTGGAACCCCTGGCAGCGCTCCCCTGCGTATCTGCCGGCCGAAGGCGTGAAGGAGCATGGCCTGAGGAGCGCCCCGTGCGCCTGCGGAAGGTCCTCTGCGTGAAGAGGTTTCACAAAAGGCGCCCCAATGTACTCGTAGGGCCTTGCAGTGCCGATTCCGGGCGTAATTGTGGTGTTGTTCCAGAGACCTCCCCCGCTGTAGAGGTAGGAGCTGAAAAGCCCGGGGATATCGGACGCAGGCGCAATGGTCCAGGGCATGAGCTGCCGGTTTGCATCCGTTGCCATGGCCGAAATCACATGTATGGGGAACTTGGCACCAATCTCCGATGCATACAGGTTCACCACCTCCCCAAGCGTAAGGCCGTGCCTGTGGGCAAGTTTCGGCACATACATCTCCCCCGCTACGGCTGGAATGGTGCCTTCCACCACCCTTCCGGAAGGATTGATATGGTCTACTATATATAAGGACGGGGCATCCTGACCAAGCAGCTGCAGCATTTCCATAAGCTGCATTACGTCCTTGGTGTAGTTGAAATACCGCACCCCAACGTCCTGGATTTCCACCACCACGGCGTCCAACTGAGCCAGTTGGTCGGCTTCAAACGCAATGTGGTTTGTTCCGGGCGTGAGTTCGGCATCCCTTGGAGAGAACACCGTCACAAGGTTTCCCCTATCCTTGAAAATCTCCCACATCCATCGGCCCTTTGCCGTATCCCAGCAGTTCTGGGTACAGAAGCAACCCACCTTGCCATACAGCAAGGCCTTGTCCAACTGGTCCTCCAGCGGAGTTGTCCTGAAACTAAACACTAGCCGATAATCTTATTGGCAACCGCAATCACCTCATTGCCAAGGGCTTCGGCGGCCTCCATGGTAGAAGCCTCCGAGTAGATGCGGATGATGGGCTCAGTGTTGGACTTTCTGAGGTGCACCCAGGTCTTGTCCTTCTCAAAGTTGATCTTCACGCCGTCAATGTCGTTGATGTTTTCGTTGGCGTAGATCTTCTTGAGCTCCGTGAGAATCTTCTCAATGAGGGCAGAATCGGAGAGCTGGATCTTGTTCTTTGCAATGAAATACTGCGGATAAGTTTTCTTGAGCTCGCTCACTTTCATCTTCTTGTGGGCGAGGTTGGAAAGGAACAGCGCAACGCCAACCATGGCATCACGGCCTGCGTGAATGGCGGGATAAATTACGCCTCCGTTGCCTTCTCCGCCAATGAGGGCGCCAACCTTGTGCATGAGGGTGGTCACGTTAACCTCACCCACGGCCGAAGCATAGTAGGTGCCGCCGTGCTTTTCAGTGACATCCCTGAGGGCGCGGGTGGAAGAGAGGTTGGAAACCGTTGCGATGGGTTTTCCTTCCTTTTCTGCAAGCTCGCAGAGGTAATCGGCCACGGAAACAAGCGTATATTCCTCCACAAAAGGCTTTCCGTCTTCCTGGATGAATGCCAGGCGATCTACGTCGGGGTCTACGCTGATTCCAAGGTCCGCCTTTTCCTTGACCACGGTCTCAGAGAGGTCCACAAGGTTTGCGGGAAGGGGCTCCGGATTATGGGCAAAGTCTCCGGTAGGGTTGCAATTAAGGCCGATGCACTTTACGCCCAGGCGCTTCAGGAGCCTTGGCATGATGATTCCGCCAACGGAGTTGATGGCATCCACTACCACGGTGAACTTTGCTGTCTTGATGGCCTCCACATCCACTGCGGGAAGTGCCAGGACGGCATCCAAGTGCTTGTCCGTGAAGTCTTCTTCCTCAATCTGGCCAAGGTCATCTACTTCGGCAAAGCAGAAGTCCTCTTTTTCGGCGAGGTCAAGAACGGCCTGGCCCTCAATGGCTGTGAGGAATTCACCTTTGTCGTTGAGGAGCTTGAGGGCGTTCCACTGCCTGGGGTTATGGCTGGCGGTGAGGATGATTCCGCCGTCTGCGTTAGCAAAAAGCACCGCCATTTCCGTGGTGGGAGTGGAGGCGAAGCCGCATTTGACTACGTCTATTCCGCAGCCGATGAGGGTTCCAACCACAAGCTGCTCCACCATGTCTCCGGACATGCGGGCGTCCTTGCCCACAACAACTTTGTAGCGATCCCCGTTGGGCTGAGGCTTGCGCTGAGGAAGGGTGGCAGCATATGCCGCCGTAAATTTCACAACGTCAATGGGGGTGAGGGAGCCGCCGGGCTGCCCGCCGATTGTTCCGCGAATACCGGAAATGGATTTGATAAGTGTCATATTTTTTGTTTTTTGGCTCAAATAATCATACAAATATATTAATTTTGCGCGCTTTTAACAATAGGTAAATTTATGAAAGGGTTTTGGACTGTTTTGATGCTGGTGTTTTCCAACGTGTTCATGACATTTGCTTGGTACGGACACCTCAAACTTCAGGAAATGAAAATTTCCACCGGGTGGCCGCTCATCCTCATCATTCTTTTCTCCTGGGGAATAGCATTCTTCGAGTACTGCCTCACCGTACCAGCCAACCGCATAGGCTTCATCGGGAACGGCGGTCCGTTCAACCTGCTGCAGCTTAAAGTTATCCAGGAGGTTATTTCGCTCACAATCTTCACCATAATTGTGACCTTCCTATTCAGGGGCCAGCCGCTTCAATGGAATCACTTTGCGGCGTTCATCTGCCTGGTGCTTGCAGTTTTTTTCGTGTTTTTGAAATAAAAGTTTGGAGATTCAGTTTTTTTTCCTACCTTTGCACTCCCAAGCAATGCTGGGTTCGTATAACGGTTAGTACTCGAGATTCTCAATCTCGCAATAGGAGTTCGATTCTCCTACCCAGTACCAAATAAGGTGACGTCAAGTCACCTTTTTTTGTTATCTTTGCCGTATGAAAATTCTTCTTTGCAACGATGACGGCTACAAGGCGCGCGGCCTGCACGTCCTGGCCCAGATAATGTCCGGTTTCGGGGAAGTCCAGGTTGTGGCTCCCAAGTTCCATCAGAGCGCCATGTCCTGCGCCGTTTCCCTTGGCGTGAAGCAGCTCGCCTACAAGGACCTCCCGGAGGAGGGGCCCGGCAAGTGGACATACCTTGACGCCACGCCGGCATCGTGCGTGAAATTCGGCCTGGAATTCAAGTATGATCACCGTGACCCGGACCTTGTGGTCACCGGCATCAACCACGGCACAAACGCCTCTACGGCCGCAAATTACAGCGCCACCCTTGGTGCCGCGGAGGAAGCCGCCATCAACGGCATCAAGGCAATAGGCGTATCCCTCTGCGATTTCCGCCCGGATGCAGATTTCAGCGCCGTCCAGGCCATGCTCCCGGAGATTATGAGAAAGGTGCTTGATGACTGGCCGGAAAACCGTCCCGGACTTGTCTACAACATCAATTTCCCGGCCGTTCCGCTTGAGGACATCAAGGGCGTGAAGTATGCCCGTCAGGGCTTCGGCCACTGGGAGAAGGAGTTCGAGGCCTGGGACGAAGGCAGCCTCGGCGCCCTCAACGACTCCTTCCTCTGGCAGCACTACCGCGTGAACCTTGAGGACGGAGAGAAGGCCGTGTTCATGAGGGGCACCTTCATCAACGATGACAATGATGCCGATACAGCAGACCACCTCCTCCTGGAGCAGGGCTGGGTAACTATCGCCCCCATCAACATCTTCATGACTGATATGGAGGAGTATCGCAGGCGTACTAAATGAAATACTACATCATAGCGGGAGAGGCATCGGGAGACCTTCACGGGTCCAACCTCATGAAGGGACTTTATGCAAAGGACCCTGATGCCCGTATCCGCTTCTGGGGAGGCGGCCTAATGGATGCCGTCCACAAGGAGCATGAGAGCGGTGAAGGCCTTGTGAAAGACTACCGAGAAGGCGCCGTCCTTGGCTTTGTGGAGATCCTCCTCAGCGCCCGCTCCCTGATGAAAAAGATCCGGTTCTGCCAGGAAGACATATCGGCCTGGAAACCGGACGCCGTAATCCTCATTGACTATCCCGGCTTCAACCTCCGGATTGCAGAATTTGCCCACAAGGCAGGCTTCAAGGTTTATTATTATATAGTGCCAAAGGTGTGGGCCTCCCGCGAAGGCCGCATCAGGAAGCTCAAGGAGTACGTGGACAAGCTCCTCATAGTCTTTCCCTTTGAAATACCCTATTTTGAAAGAAAGGGCGTTCCCGTCACATACGTTGGCAATCCGCTCATAGACGCCATTGAGGAAAGCCCCGCAATGAAGGAGTCAAGGGCCTCATTCCTTGAGCGCACCGGCCTCCCTGACGCCCCCTGGATCACCCTTCTTGCCGGCTCCCGCGGCCATGAGATAAAGTCCATGATGCCCGTTTTCATGGAACTGGCCGATAAATGGCACGCCGCCCATCCCCACACCCACTTTGTGGTTGCCGGAGCGCCATCCCGTTCGGCATCGGACTACGACACAGGCGGCCGGGACTTCGTGCACATTGTCTTTGGAGAAACCTACGGAGCCCTTCGGCACGCACAGGCAGCGGTAATAAATTCCGGAACGGCGTCACTGGAAGCAGCGCTTATCGGCACCCCTCAGGTTGTTGGTTACCGTATGGCGTACGGCACCTACGTTATGCTCAAAGGCATGATCAAGGTAAAGTTCATCTCCCTTGCAAACCTCATCATAGACCGCGCCGCCTTCCGGGAACTCCTTCAGGACTACTTCACCGCCGACAACCTCTACGCGGAACTTGACCGCATCCTCACGGACTCTTCCTACAAAGGCCGAATGCTCTCCGACTATGCCGAAATCCGCCGGCTCCTTGGCGGCCCCGGCGCATCCCTCCGCGCCGCACGTGCCGTGAAGTCCGCCGTGGGCAAATAAAAAGAGGTGACCGAAATCGGCCACCTCTAAAAAACTAAGCTAAAGCTTATTTCATAATAACCTTTGCCATTTCAAGAACCTTGTTGCTGTAACCCCACTCGTTGTCGTACCAGGCGCAAACCTTTACGAAGGTCTTGTCAAGCTGGATACCGGCTTTTTCATCGAAGATGGAGGTAAGAGGGCAACCACGGAAGTCTGTGGAAACCACGGACTCGTTGGTGTAACCGAGAACGCCCTTGAGTTCGCCTTCGGAGGCTTCCTTCATGGCAGCGCAGATTTCCTCATAGGAGGCTTCCTTTGCAAGTTCGCAGGTGAGGTCTACGAAGGAGACGTCACTGGTGGGAACACGCAGGGACATGCCGGTGAGCTTGCCGTTGAGTTCAGGGAGAACCTTACCCACAGCCTTTGCAGCGCCGGTGGATGAAGGGATGATGTTCTCAAGGATACCACGGCCACCGCGCCAATCCTTCTTGGAAGGACCGTCAACGGTCTTCTGGGTAGCGGTTGCAGCGTGAACGGTGGTCATGAGGCCACGGACAACACCGAACTTGTCATTGAGGACCTTGGTAAGGGGAGCAAGGCAGTTGGTGGTGCAGGAAGCGTTGGAGATGATGTTCTGGCCGGCGTAGGTCTTGTGGTTAACACCGTATACGAACATAGGAGTGCTGTCCTTTGAAGGAGCGCTCATGATAACCTTCTTGGCACCAGCCTTGAGGTGAGCCTCTGCGAGCTCTGCGGTGAGGAAGAAACCGGTGGATTCAACAACAACGTCTACGCCAAGGGCACCCCAGGTGATGTTTGCGGGATCTTTCTCGCAGAAAACCTGAATCTTGTTGCCGTCTACGATAAGGTAGTTGCCTTCAACTTTGATGTCGTGGTTGAAGATGCCGTGTACGGAGTCGTACTTGAGCATGTAAGCAAGATAGTCGGGGTCAAGGAGGTCATTGATACCTACAACGCAAATGTCCTTGCCGAAATTCTCAACGGCGGCGCGGAAGACCATACGGCCGATGCGGCCAAAACCGTTAATACCAAGTTTGATCATAACTAGTTTTTAATTTATAATTTGTTAAACGATACTGCTTAAAATATCGGGGCAAATTTACGAATTTTTTTACACCTGCGCAATAATTTTCACTATCTTTGCATTAATGAATAATCTGAAGCCCCCCATATACCTTTTCACGGATGGTGCGGCCAGCGGGAACCCCGGGCCCGGAGGCTACGGAATCGTGCTTCGCTGCGGCGCCCATGAAAAGGAACTCTCCGGCGGCTTCGCCCTCACCACCAACAACCGCATGGAACTCCTGGCCGTAATCATCGGCCTTGAGCAGATAAAGTGGGAAAACGCCGAAGTCCATGTGGTCTCCGACTCCTCCTATGTGGTAAAGGCCCTCAACGAGGGCTGGCTGGACAAGTGGAAACGCACCGGATTCAAGGGCAAGAAAAACGTGGACCTCTGGATCCGCTTCGACGCCGTCTGCCAAAGGCACCGCGTGGCTTTCCACTGGATAAAGGGCCACGCCGGCCACCCGGAAAACGAGCGCTGCGACGCCCTTGCCGTGGCCGCCTACCACGGCGCCAATCTCCCGGAAGATACCGGATACATACAAGAACAATCACAACTAATCTAAATATGGCATTACCAAAACTAGTCGTCGGAATCACCCAAGGCGACAGCAACGGAATAGGATACGAAGTTATCATAAAATCCCTGGCCGATGAAAGGAGCCTGGACTCCTTCACCCCGGTTGTATACGGCTCCTCTAAGCTCATGGGATTCTACCGCAAGACTCTCCACAACATAGAGTCCATGGACATCAACGTGATCCAGAGCGCAAAGGACGCAAAGCAGCGCAAGGTGAACCTTGTGAACTGCCTCCCGGACAGCATTTACGCAGAGCCCGGCCAAAGCACCCCGGAAAGCGCCAAAAACGCCATCACGGCACTGAAGACCGCCGTCCAGGACCTCAAGGACGGCCTCATTGACGTCCTTGTCACCGCCCCCATCAACAAAAGGGCAATGAATGCCGAAGGCTTTGCAAACACCGGCCACACGGAGTATCTCCAGAAGGAATTCGGCGCCGACGACGTCACCATGATAATGGTAAGCGACCAGCTGAAGGTTGGAGTTGTCACTGGCCATATTCCCCTGAGGGATGTCCCCAAGTCCATTAGCAAGGACGCAATTGTAGGGAAACTTAGGATAATGAAAGCCTCCCTGGAAAGGGACTTCGGGGTAACGGATCCCAAGATTGCGGTCCTTGGCCTCAACCCCCACTGCGGAGACGGCGGCCTTCTTGGCGACGAAGAGCAGAACATCATCCTTCCGGCAGTGAAAGAGGCTCAGGCACAGGGCATCCAGGCGTTCGGCCCGTACTCCCCTGACGGCTTTTTCGGCCTTGGAAACTATTCACGCTTCGATGCCACCCTTGCCATGTACCACGACCAAGGACTGGCACCGTTCAAGGCAATCGCCTTTGCCGAAGGCGTGAACTACACCGCCGGGCTTCCCATTGTGCGCACTTCCCCGGACCACGGCACGGCGTATGAGATGGCCGGCCGCGACGAAGCCGACCCCCGCTCCATGATGAGCGCAATATACACGGCCATAGACATTTTCCGCAGCCGTCTCCGCTACGACACCCTCATGGAGGGCCGGTTGAAAGACGAGAAATAGCCGCTCATGGTCCCGGAGCTCATAGACAAGTACGTTTTCCTGGTTCAGACATTCATTGATGCCGGGGAGGCGGGGCTGTCGCTTGGGGAGTTCCAGGACAGATGGCTGGACCGCTACGGAGCCCCCTGCCCCAGACGCACCTTCCTCAACCATAGGGCGGCTGTGGCCGATATTTTCGGCATAGAGATAAGCTGCAACCGCAGCACCAACCGCTACTTCATCGATGCCGGGGAAAGCGCCGTGGACAAAAGGGCCGCCACCGACTACCTTATTAATACGTTTACGGTAAAAAGCCTCCTAACCCTTGGGGAGGAACGCCTGAGCGGGCGTGTGAGCGTAGAGGACATCCCTTCCGGCCAAAGGCACCTTACCGCCATAATGGAAGCCATGCTCTCCAACGAGGTCCTAACTATAGAATATAAGAAATACCTTAGTCCGGAGAGGGACATAAGGACCATTCGGCCCTATGCCTTAAAGGAGTTTGCAAAGCGGTGGTACACAGTTGCTTACAGCGAAACCGCCGGAGACCTCAGGACCTTTGCCCTGGACCGCATAGAGAAGCTTTCCCGCACCGGGGAGCACTTCCGTATGCCCAAAGGCTTCAATGTAGACAAGCTCTTTGAGCCAAGCTACGGCATCTATCTACCGGAAGGCCAAAAACCGGTGCTGGTGAAAATCCGCACCACCTTGCGGGAAGCCGCCTACCTCGAAGACCTTCCCCTTCACCAGAGCCAGGTGCTGGTTTCCCGTGATTCGGCCCACTGCATATATGCCATGACGCTTATCCCCAACCCTGGCTTCGTGATGGAGCTATGCAAAAGGGGCAGCCGCCTGGAAGTGCTTGAACCCCAGAGCCTTAGGGAAGCCGTCAAGGAAGAACTGAAAAACGCGTTGAAACAATATGAAGACTCTTAAGTACACCCTTGCGATGATTGCCGCAGCCTGCGCAGTCTTCGCCTGCAAAAATGAGGAAATGAAACCACAGCAAGGTTACATCGGCCCGTCCAACATTGAAATTCCGGACGGCCATATGACTCCAGAGGTGCTGCTTTCCCTTGGCCGCCTATCGGATCCCCAGTTGTCACCGGACGGCAAAACCATCCTTTACGGCGTAAGCTACACTTCCATTGAGGAAAACCGCAGCGTCCGCAACCTCTTCACAATTCCCGTGGAAGGCGGGGACCCCACCCAGCTCACAATGGACGGAAAGAGCATTTCTTCGGCCCGCTGGAGCAAGGACGGCAATTCCATCTGGTTCCTTCAGGGAGGGCAGCTTTTTAGCGCCCCCTACAAAAACGGGAAGCTTGGGAAGAGAGCCCTGAGGGCCGATGTCCCCGGCGGAATAGACGACTACCTCCTTTCTCCGGACGAGTCCCAGATGATTTACGTAAAGGGTGTCCACAGCCACGTGGAAGTGCCCTCGGACACCGATCCCGCCCTTGACAAGGCCAGCGCCTATGCCACGGAAGACCTCATGTACCGCCACTGGGACCACTGGCGCACGGAGATTGCCCACAGTTTTGTGGCCACCCTCGCTAACGGCGTAGTCACCGGCGGCATGGACATCCTTGGAAGCGAAGAGTGCCAGTGGGAGCTCCCCAACGGCCCGTTCCAGGACATCGCAGACCTTGCCTGGAGCCCGGACGGCCGCTACATTGCCTTCGCCTGCAAACCCCTCACCGGCAAGGAGTACGCCTTCTCCACAAACACCTGCATCTTCATCTACTGCCCCCTCACCGGAGAAATCTCCCAGGTTACAACAAAGGGCGGCTACGACACCCATCCCGTCTGGAGCCCGGACGGCACCCGCCTTGCCTGGCTTTCAATGGAGCGTGACGGCTATGAGGCCGACAAGGTGCGCCTTATGCTTGGAGACGTCATCCGGGAAGAAGAGGGCGAGGGCCAGTCCGCCAACCCTTCCGTGACTGACATCAGGGAGCTTACATCGGCCTTCAAATATAATGTAGAGAGCCCCGTATGGGCCGAAGACGGTAATTCAATATACTTTTCGGCACTCACAGAGGGCCTTGGGGCCATATACAACGTGATTCCGGACGCCGGGGAGATTTTCCGACTCACCGCAGACAACCTTTGGTTCGACTTCGGCTCGCCGTTTGGCGTACAGCAGGACGGCACCCTCCTTACCACTTTCATGTCCATGGACTTCCCCACGGAGTTGGTTGCAGTAACCGGAAACGCCGTAAGGCAGATTACATTTGAGAACAACCACATCCTCTCCCAGCTGGATAAACACGAGACCGAGGCCCGCATGATAAAGACCGTGGACGGCCAGGACATGCTCACCTGGGTGCTCTATCCCCCGCAGTTCGACCCCACCAAGTCTTATCCGGCCATTGAAATCACCCTCGGAGGCCCCCAGGGCACGCTTTCGCAGGACTGGAGCTATCGCTGGAACTACCTCCTCATGTGCCATCAGGGCTATGTGGTGGTGCTTCCCAACAGGCGCGGAACCACTGCCTTCGGCCAGCCTTGGTGCGAGCAGATTTCCGGAGACTACATCGGCCTCAACATGCAGGATTACCTTTCGGCCGCAAAGGCCATCAAGGCCGAACCTTACATTTCCGGCGTTGCGGCCTGCGGTGCATCCTATGGCGGCTACAGCGTGTACTACCTTGCGGGTATCCACGGTGATGTGTACGACTGCTTCATAGCGCACGCAGGAATCTTCAACGAGGAACACATGTACATGACCACTGAGGAAATGTGGTTTCCCAACTGGGACAACGGCGGCCTGCATGAATACGCTTACGAGGCTGGCAAGGTTGGAGCATCCGGAGACGGCATCACCTTCGGCGGCATTGCACAGGGCGGTTCTCCCTGGAGCAACCTTCCCAAGGCGCGCAGGCACTACGACAACTCCCCTCACAAGCTGGTCCAGAACTGGCACACGCCTATCCTTTGCATCCACGGCGGCTCTGATTTCCGCGTTCCAGTAGACGAAGGCATGGCAGCGTTCAACGCCGCCCAGATGATGGGAGTTCCCTCAAAACTCATTGTGTTCCCTGAGGAAAACCACTGGATTCTCCAGCCCCAGAACGCCCTCTACTGGCACCGCAGCTACTTCGGCTGGCTGGACCGCTGGATGAAATAATCCACCCAAAAGCCTTGCCAAATTTTTGCTATCTTTGCAATGTATGAATTTGGATACGGCCATACAGTATCTTCCCGGGGTGGGGCCCAAAAGGGCGGAACTTCTCCAGCATGAACTGGGGATTGCCACCGTGGGGGATCTCGTGCGCCTGTATCCTTTCCGTTACATAGACCGCAGCAGCATTGTCCGTATTGCCGATGTCCACCCGGACATAGCCCAGGTGCAAGTGCGCGCCACGGTAATGAAGGTCCGACTTTACGCCAAAAACGGCGCGGAACTCCCTCCGGACAAACTGAAGTACAATATGGTGGCACGTCTCAGCGCCATTGTGGCCGATGAATCCGGAGAAATGGAGGTGGTGTTTTTCAAGGGAGTGAAGTGGATGCATTCCAGGCTTGTGCCGGGTTCTACCTTCATCTTCTTCGGCAAACCCACCGTTTTCAACAACCGCCTCAACATGGTACACCCGGAGGTGGATGCGCCGGATACATCGGCCACAGGTACGCTTACCGGTATTTACACATCCACCGAGCGTCTTAAAAACGGCGGCATTACGGGCCGATTCATGACCAAAATCATAGCCACGGCGCTGGAAGACATCCTCCCGGGGCTTCGTGACACCCTGCCGGATTACATATTGAAAGAGAAGGGGTTGGTGCCACTGACCTATGCGCTTCGGCAAATACATTTCCCGGTAAGCCAGGACGCCCTTGCAAAGGCTACTTACAGGCTCAAATTCGAGGAACTATTCCTGTTGCAGTTAAGCCTTCTGAAGCAGAAGTACATCCGCAGCAGCAGTGCCGTGGGGCTCAAGATGCCGGCTGTTGGAGAGGCCTTCAACGCCTGCTTCAGGGCGCTGCCGTATGAACTTACCGGGGCCCAAAAACGCGTGATAAGGGAAATCCGCGAAGACATGCGAAGCGGCCATCAGATGAACCGCCTCCTTCAGGGAGACGTTGGTTCCGGGAAAACCATGGTGGCCGTCCTAAGTGCCCTCATTGCAGTTGGCAACGGTTACCAGGCCTGCATCATGGCTCCCACGGAAGTGCTTGCCCAGCAGCACTTTGCAAATGTCTCCAAATACCTTAAACCAACGGGCGTACGGGTGGAACTCCTTACCGGCTCTACCGGTGCGGCGGCTCGCAGAAGCATCCACGCAGGGCTGGAAGACGGCAGCGTGGGGGTGCTTATCGGCACGCATGCCCTCATAGAAGACAATGTGATTTTCAAGGCGCTGGGGCTTGCCGTAATTGACGAACAGCATCGCTTTGGCGTGGAGCAAAGGGCCCGGCTTTGGAACAAGGGCTACGGCGGCATTCCTCCGCACGTGCTGGTAATGACCGCAACCCCCATTCCACGCACCCTTGCAATGACTTTGTACGGAGATCTTGACGTTTCTGTGATTGACGAGATGCCTCCCGGCCGAAAACCCATTACAACCATCTGTGTGGGGGAAAACAAGCGCCACGCCATGCACAATTTCATAAGGGACGAGATAGCGAAGGGCCGTCAGGCTTTCATTGTCTACCCCCTCATCTTCGAGAGCGAAAAGCTTGATTACAAGAACCTTGAACTTGGCTATGAGGAAATAGTGAAGGCCTTCCCGCTGCCCCAGTACAAGGTGGCAATAGTGCACGGACAGCAGTCCAACCAGGAGAAAGATTTCAATATGAGCGCCTTTGCCGCGGGAAGGGCTAACATCTTGGTTTCCACCACTGTAATCGAAGTGGGTGTGGATGTCCCCAACGCATCTGTAATGGTAATCGAGAGTGCCGAAAGATTCGGCCTCAGCCAGCTTCACCAGCTGCGCGGAAGGGTTGGCCGAGGCGCCGAACGCTCCTACTGCATCCTCATGAAGGGCACCAAGGTGTCCAAGGAATCCCAGAAGCGCCTGGACCTTCTCTGCGCAACGGAAAACGGCTTTGAACTGGCCGAAGAAGACATGAAACTTCGCGGCCCCGGAGACCTTGAAGGCACCCAGCAGAGCGGCCTTCCCATAACCCTCAATATAGCCTCCCTCGCCAAGGACGGTCTCATCCTTGCCGATGCCAGAGGCTACGCACAGCACATCCTTGACCTTGATCCTACACTTTCACAGCCGCAAAACGCTTCGCTTGCGGCGGAACTCCGCAAGGACAAGTATGTCACTAAGGATTACTCCCAGATATCATAGGTTTGGGTGCGGGTCAACTCATTGACATATAGGCGTTTACTAGGTTATCTGTAGCGCGCGTTCATCAAGGCCTAGCGTCTTTTGCCCCGTTCCGGCCCGCCCCCGGTGCAAAACCACCCCCTTTTTGCACCTGGCAACACGTTTTTGCCGCCCTCAGGTGCAAAACCACCCCCTTTTTGCACCTGGCACCATGTTTTTGCCGTCCTCAGGTGCAAATACACCCTCTTTTTGCACCTGGCAACACGTTTTCGCCGCCCTCAGGTGCAAATACACCCCATTTTTGCACCTGGCACCATGTTTTCGCCGCCCTCAGGTGCAAATACACCCCATTTTTGCACCTGGCACCATGTTTTTGCCGTCCTCAGGTGCAAATACGCCCCCTTTTTGCACCTGGCAACACGTTTTTGCCGTCCTCAGGTGCAAATACACCCCCTTTTTGCACCTGGCAACACGTTTTTGCCGCCCTCAGGTGCAAATACACCCCATTTTTGCACCTGGCAACACGTTTACTCCGTCCTCAGGTGCAAATACGCCCCCTTTTTGCACCTGGGGGCTATATCTTACGGGCTACATTGATTCCATCAAGGGCGGAAGATACGATTCCGCCTGCATAACCGGCCCCTTCGCCGCAGGGATACAGTCCCGGAACGTCAATGTGTTCAAGTGTTTCAGGATTGCGAGGCAGGCGGACCGGTGAAGATGTACGGGATTCAACGCCAAGGAGCAGGGCATCATTGGTGTAGTAGCCGTGCATGGACCTTTCCACCTGAGGGAAAACGCGTCTTAGCCGCATTGAGACATGTTCCGGCAGCAATTCATGCAGAGGCGCCGAAACAGTTCCGGGATGATATGAGGTTTTTGGCAGATCCTTGGAGAGAATGCCACGGCAGAAATCCTTCATGCGCTGTGCAGGCGCCGTGAACGGATGACGTGCTCCATGGTCTTGGGCCCATTTGTACATGGCCCTTTCCACATCACGCTGAAAGTCCATGAGCGCAAACGGGCCAGTGTACGTGGCAGGCTGGTCTCCGGGTTCAATCTGGACAACCACGCCGGAATTAGCCCATTTTGAATTGCGCGCCGCATTGGACATTCCGTTCAGTACAACCGTCCCGTCCTCCGTGGACGAAGGCACCAAAATGCCACCGGGGCACATGCAGAACGAGAAGACTCCGCGACCCTCTACCTGCTGGACGAACGAATACTCCGCAGTGGGCATAAACGGCTGATACTTGCCATGATAACGAATCTGATTGATTAGCCACTGAGGGTGTTCCACTCGTACCCCAAGTGCAAAGCCCTTTGCCTCGATGCTCCATCCCTTAGACTCAAACAGTTCATAGATGTCACGGGCGGAATGGCCGCATGCAAGGATTACTTTTGAGGCCGAATACACGGCATCTCCCGCTTTCACCACAAAGCCTTCCGGCACAGGCGTGATGTCGGTTACACGGCTGTCAAAATGATACTCCCCGCCATGATCCTGGATGCAGCGACGTATATTCTTGACTATCTCGGGAAGGCGGTCGGTGCCAATATGAGGATGTGCATCAATGAGGATGTCCGGACTGGCGCCAAAAGCCACAAGCTGGTGAAGGACTTCCCTGATGTCTCCACGTTTACTGGACCTGGTATACAGCTTGCCGTCGGAGAACGCGCCGGCACCGCCTTCACCGTAACAGTAATTGGAATCCGGGTTCAGAACGCCATCCGTAGAGAGACGTGCCATGTCCACTTTCCTGCGCTCTACATCCTTTCCGCGTTCAAGGACTATAGGCTTAAGGCCCTGCTGAAGCAACGTAAGAGCCGCAAACATGCCTGCAGGCCCTGCCCCAATTACTATAACAGGGACGGCCGCATGAACATCCTTATAGGGCGCAACCGAGTATGGCTGAGGCATTTCACCCTGCCTGTAAGCCTGTACCCTGTAGCGGTACACAACATCCTGCCGGGCGTCTATGCTGCGCCTGACAACCACCACGCTTCCAACAATTTCCGGTTTAACCCCAAGGGCTTTTGCTGCAGCTTCACGTAACTGGCTGTCCGTAAGCTCTTTACCTACCTTCTGAACAATTTCAAATTCTTTCATAGCAAAGCAAAAATAGTAATATTCGGGATATTATCCTAAAAAATGTTAACTTTGTAAAATATGTATTTTACAAGCCTATAATGTCAGACATCATACTTGGAATAGAATCGTCCTGCGACGACACTTCGGCGGCAGTCCTCAGGGACGGGGTGCTGCTCTCTAATGTCATTGCGTCGCAGCAGGTACATAAGGACTTCGGCGGGGTTGTGCCGGAGCTTGCCTCCCGCGCCCATGAGCAGAACATAGTGCCCGTGGTGAGCGAAGCCCTGAAAAGGGCGGGGGTATCGGCCAAAGACCTTACCGCAATAGCCTTCACAAGGGGGCCGGGACTGCTTGGGTCCCTGCTTGTGGGCACGTCATTCGCAAAGGCCCTGAGCCTTTCCCTTGACATCCCGATGGTAATGGTGAACCACCTCCAGGGCCACATACTTGCAAACTTCGTGAGGCAGGAAGGCGTGCCCGTAAGGGAGCCATCCTTCCCCTACCTGTGCCTGCTGGTATCCGGCGGCAACTCCCAGATTGTGAAAGTCACAAGCCCCACGGAATACGAAATCCTGGGCCAGACCATAGACGACGCCGTTGGCGAAGCCTTTGACAAATGCTCCAAGATGCTGGGCCTGGGATACCCCGGCGGCCCCGTCATAGACCGCCTGGCAAAGCTGGGCAACCCGGACCGCTTCAAGTTTGCAATGCCGAATATTCCGGGCCTGGACTACAGTTTCAGCGGCGTCAAGACCTCCCTCCTGTACTTTGTGAGGGACCAGCTTGCCCTGGACCCGGAGTTCATGGAAAAAAACAAGGAGGACATCTGCGCCAGTTTCCAGAAAACCCTCATAGACATCCTCATGAAAAAGCTTATCCGCGCCTCCAAGGAAACCCGCATCCGGGAAATCACCATAGGCGGCGGCGTAAGCGCCAACAGCGGTCTCAGGGAGCGCATTACCCAGGAAGGGGCCAAGCGCCACTGGAACGTCTACCTCCCTGAATTCAAGTTCACCACGGACAACGCCGCAATGATAGCCGTCTCCGGATGGTTCCAGTACAAGGCCGGCGTACGCACTCCCCTTGACGTAGCCCCCGTTTCAAGAATGGCCGATTTCTAGAGCAGTGAAAAAAGTTCCGCGCATACTCTTCAAGATTCTGGCAGGACTACTCCTTGTGGCCCTGGCACTTCTTGCATCCGTCCAGTCCCCCGCCGTTCAGTCCTGGGTGGGCCGGAAGGTGATAGAGCGTATCCGGAACAAGATTGACGCCGACATCAGCTACAAAATGGTGGGCGTGCGTCCCTTTGAAGCCATCACCCTTGACGACGTTCTGATCACGGACCGCAGTCCCAAGGCTCCCGGGGCCGATACTGTTGCCTTTGTAGGCTCCCTCAGCGCAAAGTTCTCCATCTGGGGCCTTCTCAGCGGCTCCGGAGCATACCTGAGTCACGCCAAGGTGGAAGACGCAGCCTTCTTCCTTGTGTCGGAACCAGACTCCCTTGCGGGAAGCACCACCAACCTCCAGCGCATTTTCCGCATACCGCCGTCCCAGTCCGACACCCCTCCAACCTGGGGCAACCTTCTTTCGGCAAGGGAATTGGAAGCAGGCAACGTCCGGTTCCGCATGAAAATCCTCAATACACCGGAAGACTTTGTCCACGGAAAGATAGATTTCTCGGACCTCGATGTCCTTGTGCATCACCTTAGCGCCAGGAACATAAAGGTGGCCGACAGCCGGATTTCGGCATCCCTGGACAGCCTTACCGCCACGGAAAAGAGCGGCTTTGCCATAAAGGGCGCACGGGCCCGTAAAGTGAGGGTGGGCATGGGCCACGTAAGGGTAGACCACCTTGACCTCCGTGAAGAGTACTCCAACGTCCACCTTGAAAGGCTTGATCTGGAGGGCACCCTGAAGGATTACTCGGACTTTGTGGAGCGTATCCGCATAAGCGGCACCGTAAAGCCCGGCACCCTTGTATCCATGAAAACGGTGTCGTTCTTCGGCCCGCTGGAAGAGTACATGGATTTCCGCGGATACGTTAGCGGAAAGGTAAGCGGATATGTCAATGACATAAGTCTCAAGGACATTGAGGCCTCCGACGCCGACCACAACTTCTCCGCCAAGGTAAGCGGCCGCGTCATGAACGCCACCGACATCCAGAACCTTGCGCTGGACATAAAACTAAGTGATTCAAAGTTCACCCTGAATGGCCTGGAGGGCTTCCTTCACAGCTGGGCCCCTGATGTCAAACTTGGCCTTGACAGCTTTGCCCCAGGGGAAAGCTTCGCCTTCCGCGGAACCGCCAAGGGCCCCATCAACAGGCTGGGCGTAAACGGCACCCTCTCTTCAAGGCTTGGGCTTGCCAAGGCCGATATCACCGTCCGCAACACCGTAGACCTCAAACGGCCCATCATCATTGACGGCGGCCTCCGCACCCAGGACCTCAACGTTGGAGAGATTGCCGGAATAGATGCCATAGGGCCGGTAACCCTTGGCACGGGACTTTCGGCCACAATTCCCAAAAACGGAGGCCTCAGCGTAAGGATAGACTCCCTGAAGATAGACCGCCTGAACGCCCTTGGCTACGACTACACCAACATTTCCGCGGTGGGAAACTATGCCGAAGACGCCTTTGACGGCCGAATCATAGCCGCCGACCCCAACCTCAGCTTCCTCTTCCAGGGAAAGTTCAACCTCTCCAGAAGAACCCGGAACAAGGTGTACCGCTTCTACGCCTCGCTTGGCTACGCAGACCTCCACGCGCTGAAGATAGACAAGAGGCCCAACTCAAAGATATCCCTGCAGGCGTCGTCGAACTTCCTTGTGACGGAAAGCCACGATGTCCTTGGAGACGTCCTGGTGTCCGGAATCACCCTTGAAAGCGCCACGGGAGTGCATTACCTTGGGGACCTTACTGCAAAGGCCCACGCAAATGACAACGTCCACAGGATAAACATCCAGTCCAAGTTCTTGGAGGGCACCTACTACGGCGACAAAGCCCCCTTCGACTTTGTGAACCACCTAAAGAGCCTCACGCTGGACCGCGAGGCCAGCGCCCTTTCCACGGAATCGGCCCCGGCCTGGGACGGCTCCACATACAGCCTCAACCTCAAGGTGAAGGGCGCCCACGACCTCCTTGACTTCCTTGCCCCCGGAACCTATGTTGCCAACCCCACGGAAATAAGCCTTGCCATAGACCGTGACGGCATCCTTACAGGCCGAATTGGCAGTGACCGCATTGCCCATGGAGAGAAATTCATCCGCAACCTGGACCTTGCCGTCAGTAACGCCTCCGACGTCCTGAAGGCGGAACTCGCAAGCTCCATGATCCAGATTTCCCGGGATGTGAGGCTCCTTGGAAGCAGGTTGTCGCTATTTGCCAACGACAACCACCTTGGCCTTGGCTACAGCTTTGACAACTCAGAGTCCGACAACAGCAAGGCCGAACTCTACTTAAGCGCAGAACTCAGCCGAGACTCCGACAATTCCCTCGCTGTGCTTGCACGAGCCCTGCCATCCAACTTCTACTACAATGGCGCCGGATGGGGAATTTCGTCCGGAGACATCCTCTACCGGAGCGGAAACGTGAGCATAGACCACCTGACGGCCCGCCACGACGACGAACTTCTGGACATCGCCGGCGGATACTCCTCAAATTCGGCCGATACCCTTAGGGTGAGGATGGAAAAATTCGACGTCGGGATTGTAAGCGGCTTCATAGGGAATCTCCTTCCCATAGAAGGCTACGCCAGCGGCAATGCCGTGGTCATTTCCCCCGGCAATCCCATCCCAGGAATCGAGGCCTCCATAGTCTGCGACTCCACGCGGGTGTCCGGCCAGCGCATGGGAACCCTTACCCTGAACAGTAACTGGGACGAGCCCTCCAAGCGCTTCAACATCAAGGCCCAGACCACCCTGGACGGCCAGAAACCCATTGACATAAACGGCTATTTCATGCCGGATGGCCAGAAGATTTTTGCCGAAGCCCTATTCAACAAGTTCAACCTTGCCAGCGTCTCCCCTATCCTGTCAACGGTGTTCTCCACCTTTGACGGCCGCCTGGACGGTGCGGTGAACGTAAGCGGCCCCGTGTCCAAGATGAGTATCGGCAGCCATGACCTCAAGCTTACGGAAGGCCACATTGCCCTTGATTTCACCCGCGCCCTCTACGACGTTGAGGGAGAACTTGCCGTTACACAGGACGCCTTGTCGTTCCGGGAACTTCGGCTTAGGGACAACGCCGGCGGAAAGGGGACGGTAAAGGGAGACATCCTCCTCAACGGGTTCAAGGAACTTGGAACCAACCTCAAGGTTAGCCTTGACAAGATAAAGGCCCTGGATCTAAAGCGCGGAGAGAATTCCACACTGTACGGCACTGTGCCGGTTTCCGGAAATCTTACGGTAAAGGGGCCTCTGAGCCGGATTGTGGTGGACATCAACGCCGCCACAAGCGGTCCCGGAGAGCTTCACCTTCCCATTGGAGGCGCCAGCGGAGAAGTCCAGCGCAAGATGCTGGTGTTCACGGAGCCCGTCAGCGAGCTCCAGCAGGACCCCTATGAGCTCATGATGGCCTCCAACACGCAGCAGCAGGCCCAGTCCACCAACCTCATCATAAACCTCACGGCAAGGGCCACTCCGGACGCCACCGTCTTCATAGACCTTGGGGAAAACACCCTCAACGCCAGGGGCAGCGGCACCATCGGCATAAACCTTGAGACCGCCCAGAACAGTTTCGGCCTAAGCGGAGACTATACCCTCCAGGAGGGTAGTTTCAGGTTCAGCGCCATGAACCTTGTGAGCCGCGACTTCACCATCCAGGACGGCAGTTCCGTAAGGTTCAACGGTCCCGTGAACGAGACCGACCTCAACGTCAAGGGCCTTTACATCACTAAGGCCAGCCTGGACAACCTTATAACCTCCGCCTCCGCTGAATCCTCTTCCGGAAGCGGCCGCCGCACGGTAAACTGCGGAATTGACATAAGCGGAAAGCTCTCCAACCCGGAAGTCCAGTTCTCCATTGACGTCCCGGACCTCAATCCCTCCAGCCAGATAGCGCTGGAAAGCGCCCTGAGCACGGAAGACAAGATCCAGAAGCAGTTCATCTACCTTCTCATTGCGGGCAGTTTCCTCCCGGACGAAGACAGCGGAATCACCTCCACGGGCTCCGACATGCTATTCTCCAACGTGTCCAGTATCATGAGCGGCCAGATCAACAATATCTTCGAGAAACTTAACATTCCCCTGGACCTTGGTCTCAACTACAAGGCCCAGGAAGGCCGAAACATGTTTGACGTTGCCGTGAGCACCCAGCTGTTCAACAACCGCGTTATAGTCAACGGCGCCGTGGGCAACAAGCAGATGATCGGGAGCACCACCAGCGAGATAACCGGAGACGTGGACGTTGAAATAAAGGTTACCAAAAACGGCAATCTCCGCACAACCATCTTCTCACATTCGGCCGACCAATTCTCTTCCTACCTTGACAACAGCCAGAGAAACGGCGTGGGTATAGCCTACCAGAAGGAATTCTACTCGTTCCCCCAGCTGTTCGGAGAGATTTTCATGTCAAGGCAGGAGCGCGAGGAACGCGCGGCAAGGCGTCTTGCAGGCGTACAGGTGGAACAGAGCGTGGTGCAGATAGACTCTACGGGAAAGTCAAAAGCAATTGAAAATGAAGTACAGCAGTAAATTATACCTCATACCTTCTCCCCTTGGAGACGGTGCTCCGTCGGATGTCCTTCCGGCGTCTCTTCTGCAGGCGCTGCCGGGTATCCATAAATATGTGGTGGAAGAGGTCCGCACCGCACGCCGTTTTCTTTCGGCCGCGGGCCTCAAGGGTCATATAGACCAGCTTGAGTTCCACACGCTCAACGAGCACACAAAACCAGCAGAGGTTGAAGCCCTGCTTTCCCTTTTTGAGGACGGCGCTCCGGTGGGCCTTATCTCAGAAGCCGGCCTTCCCGCCGTGGCGGATCCCGGTGCACGGCTTGTGGCGCTGTGCCACACACAAGGGATTGAGGTTGTGCCGTTTGTGGGGCCGTCGTCGCTTATGATGGCGCTGATGTCTTCCGGCCTTGATGGCCAGAGCTTTGCCTTTGCAGGCTACATCCCTGCCAAGCCCGACGAAAGGAAGGAGGCCCTGAAGCAGCTGGAAAAGAGGTCTTTCCACCAGACTCAGATCCTCATTGAGACTCCATACCGCAACGACTCCCTGTTCAAGGACATGCTGGGGGTACTCCGTGATTCCACAAAGGTTTGCGTTGCCGCAAATCTCACCTGCCCGGACCAGTTTATCCGCACTCAAACCGTGGGGCAGTGGAAAAAGCTCCGGGAATTTTCAATCGGCAAGCGTCCTTGCGTTTTCCTTTTCCAGGCCGTATGAAGATAGCGTTCACAACTCTTGGCTGCAAACTGAACTACGCCGAAACTTCCACCTACGAGCGCGCTTTCAAGGCCGCCGGCTGGGAGGTGGTGGAGTGGAATGAGGAGGCCGATGCCTACCTCATCAACACCTGCGCCGTCACCGAAACCGCAGAGAAAAAGTCCCGAAACTTCATTCGCCGCGCCCACAAGACCGCCCCTGATGCCCGCATCCTTGTCACCGGCTGCTACGCCGAACTCCGCCGTGAGGAGATTCTGGCCATAGATGGCGTTTCAAGGGTGTTTGGGGCCAATGAAAAGAAGATGATTCTGGAGGAGGCTAATGTCATCCCGAGCGAAGTCGAGGGATCTCAAGTGTTCGGAGCATATTCCACCGGGGAGCGAACCAGGAGTTTCCTGAAGGTGCAGGACGGCTGCGACAATTTCTGCGCATACTGCACAGTGCCGTTTGCAAGGGGCCGAAGCCGGAATATTCCTATCTGCGAATGCGTGAAGATGGCGCGGGAGATTGCCGCCGAAGGTGTGAAGGAAGTGGTTCTGACGGGCGTGAATACCGGAGACTTCGGCCGGACCACCGGGGAGAGTTTCCTGGATCTTCTGAAAGCCCTGAATGAAGTGGAAGGGATTGAACGCTACCGGATTTCATCAATAGAACCCAACCTCATTACGCCTGAGATTGTGGACTGGATTGCGTCCGGGACCAAGTTCCAGCCGCACTTCCACATACCGCTTCAAAGCGGGTCCGACACCCTTTTAAAGCGTGTTGGGCGCCGCTACGACACCGCCCTTTTCGCTTCCCGCATAGACTACATTCGCGGTGCAATGGAGCGTCCCGGGCAGCCCAAGGTGTTCTTTGGGATCGATGTCATTGTGGGCCTTCCCGGAGAGACGGAAGAGTTGTTCCTTCAGACTTACAAATTCCTTTCCGAGCGCATTAAACCGGCGTTCATCCACGTATTCCCCTACTCCAGGCGCCCCGGCACAAGGGCTGCGGAGTGGAAGGACCAGGTGCCGGAAAAGGTCAAGTCAGAGCGCGTAGCGGCACTGGAAGAGCTTTGCGCACGCCTTCACTCCGAGTTTGTGGCTTCCAACAAGGGAGTCAAGGAGAAGGTCCTGTGGGAGTCTTCCGTCAAGGGCGGTCTCATGGGCGGCTACACCGGCAATTACATAAGGCTGGAAAAGCCCTATGACCCTTCGCTTGTGAACACGCTGGAAGACGTACTGCTACTATAACTCCGCCTCAATTTCCTCACGGACAAACTCCTGGCTGGAGGGAAGGATCACTTTTATTTCGGCAATGAGGGCGGCGCGAGAGCGGTCAAGCTCAATTTCTCCCACAAACGGGCAAGTGACATTGTTCTCATTGAAGTCCTCGTACCAGTCAAGCTGTGTGCGGGGAATATATCCAAGCAGTTTTCCGTCGTTTCTAATCACCGCCTGCGCACGGTTATCATGCACGTTGGAAGGCTCCGGCTTCACAACGCCTACAATCTTTCCGCAATCATGTACGGTACAGTGATACCTGAGCCCGGTTATGTCGAATGTCTCCGTATTCTCTTCCAGGTCTTTGTCATATTCCAAATTATCGAGAAACGATAAATCAATTACTTCCTGAACATCTATGTTTGTATTGGAAGCCGATGTGTACAATGCCTCCTGAACTTCTTTGACGGTACTGTCAATGGCATTTTTTGTCTCGCTGATAAACTGGCCGACAATGCCCTTGGGGTTATCGGCAGCCTTTGTTACTTCCAGTATGGCATCCCTGATTTCTCCCAGAAGTTGGTCCTTAATTGAAGGCCCGGAGGGTTTAGCCTGCGCCTTAGGTGCCACCTTGGGCCTGGAATTCTCCTTTTTGGAGTAAACTGCGCTTTTCTTAACGTTGTCGGATTGCCGCTGGGCTTTCTTCTCACTACGGTTATAAGACTTGTCGTGGTCGTCCCTGAATATCAGAAAGAGCGCCACAAGCACTATTATTCCAAGAATCGCGTAAAACAGCATATCAGTTCTTTGTTAATGTCTTCCAAAGATAACTATTTTTGCGTATATTTGAACTTGTCAAAGTTCACAACATCATTATTAAGAAAAGACTTACCCCTCACATGATTGACTCTATTCTTGAATACAACAGGAAGTTCGTTGACTCCAAAGCCTACGAACCGTTCATTACAGACAAGTACCCTGAAAAGAAACTGGCGGTGCTCACCTGCATGGACACCCGCCTTACCGAACTCCTTCCCAAGGCCCTCGGCCTCCGGAACGGAGATGCCAAGATTATAAAGAATGCCGGCGGCCTTGTCCTCTCGGAGAAAGACTCCGCCATCCGGTCACTCCTTGTCGCTATCTATGAACTGGGAGTGAATGAAGTGATGGTAGTCCATCATTCCACATGCGGTGCCTGCCACATGAGCTATGAAGAGTTCAAGCCGCACATGCTGGAAAGAGGTGTGGCGCCTGATGTGCTTGCTGAATGGGAAGAAAAGAAGGATGTCGAGAATTGGCTTGAAGGATTCCATGACACGGAAAACTCCGTCAGGAAGACCGTTGCCGCCGTAGTGAATCATCCCCTGATGCCGAAAGATGTCGTGGTACGGGGATTCATCATCGATTCCGTTACCGGGGAGCTGACAGAAATCAAGTAAAACCCGTGCCGACTGCCTGAGCAGCCTCCCCTATCCGGGGAGGTTTTTTCTTTGCCCGGCCCAAATGACGCCAACTTCAATATCCGTATATCAAGTCATATTTGTCGTGAAGCTCCTTGAGCCTTCCGCTGGCTTTCATTTCCCGGATCTTGGAGTTTACCTTCTTCAGGAGATCATCCTGTCCCTTCCTCATGAGGACTCCTATCTGCCCTCTGGTGAAGGGACTTTCAAGAAGCGGTGCGGCCAGCCGGGAATCGTTCTGTACATACCAAGGGGCCTCGGTGATTTCCGTTATCATAACATCGGCCTCCCCTTCAGCGACCTTCGAGGGGATTTCCTCGTTCTTTTCGAAGACAATGAGAGTGCATGACGGCAGATTAGCCCTGGCGAATTTCTCGTTCAGGCCCCCGGGATTGACCATTACCCTGACCTCCGGTTTGTCAAGGTCCTCGATGCTCTTGTACTTTCCCGCATCCTCCTTTCTGCAGAGGATGGTCTTCCCGTTGCAGAGATACCCTTCCGACATGTCCATGGTCTCCAACCGCGCGTCGGTGATGGTGATTCCGCCGATGGCGAAGTCGAATAACTCCGGGTTCAGGACATCGGCCGATAATGTAGGCCAGGAAGTGGGGACATAGCTGATGCTGACTCCAATCTCTTTTGCAATCTCGCCCGCGACATCGATCCCGAACCCCCAATACTCCCCGGTCTCCGGCTCTTTGTAGCTGAGCGGCCGGTAGTCCCCTGTAGTGCCTACAAGCAGTGTTCCTCGCTCCTGGATTCTGTCAATCACAGGCGTACCGGACATCCTTTTCTGCGTCCCGCAGCTGATGAGCGAGGCACCGATGACAAGGACTGAAAGAATCGTCAGAAGAAATCGTTTCATCATTACGGTCTATCAAAAGGTCAATCTGTGCCCCCATCAAGGCGGCGGTTTACATCCGGTCTCCGATAAAGAGGTTGATTGCGGTCAGGAGTTTCTTTCCCTGAAGATAAGGCAGGTTGACATGGTAGGACCGGGGCCACATACAGATGGCCTTCCCTGCCATAATCTGATCTATGCGATGCATCTTCTCCCTATGCTCCGGCGTATCCCAGACGGGGCCGAAATACTGCCTTCCCATAGACTGATAAAAATGCGTAAGCATCTTTCTGTCCATATGGAACAGGTGCTTGAGCATAGGATTGGGACCGTACCCACTCATGTGGGAGAGGATGTTAAAATCCAGCAAGGGGTCTCCATAGCCGAAATCGCCCAAATCTATCCAATATACCTTGCCATTCGCCATAATGATATTGCAGGGATTAAGGTCTCCGTGCAAACAGGTGGTTGCCGGCTCCAATTCGTCAAGATAGCCTGCCAGCCTTGCCTTGACATTGTCCGGAATCACCTTGTTCTCCATAATCATTTCCCGGGTACGCAAGGCAATATTGTCAAAAGATTCCGTATTGCATGGAATGGAGTGAAGCGCCTTGGCATATTCTGCCGTAACGCCGGCCAGTTCCTCCAGCCGTTCGGGATGGTCGGCAATAATCCTTCCGAACGACTCCTTGCCTTGAATCCGCTGGACAGTCATGCCGTAACGCTGCCCGTCCGTTACAAACTCATAAGGTTCGGCCGATGGAATCCCCATTTGAAAGACTGCCTTGGAGCGTAGAAACTCCTCCTCCGCCTTGCTGGCAGAAATGCCGGGTTTATTCAACTTAAGGATTACGGAGTCGTCTGTCTTGTTGTAGTAGGATTCCCCAAAACCTCCTCCGCCAAAAGATACCCATTCTTGAAGGTCAACGATTTTTGCTTCCATCGTACAATTATTTTGTGCAAATAGATAAGAAAGTTTTTTCAAGCATTCTTCCTTTATTCATGAGCGGAGATTTCCAGAAATCTTTACTTCTCCCCTAGAAGGAACTGCAGGGGCTCATGAAGCCGGCTCGCCCAGCAGGTCTCATTATGGTCGTGACCCTCGAAGGCGAGGCTCCTGTAGTGGTCCTCGTCCCATCCTCTTGAGAGGAAGAGTGAATCCATCCTTTCCTGATAGGGTCCGTAGGCAGAATCGTAGCCCGCTTTCCCGTAGTCCATATAGAGGCGCGTGGTCTCCCTGTCCGGCATCATGTCTGAGACATACCTGAGGAAGGCATCCGCGGCCGCATCGCTGTCATCGGTGAAGTCCTTGAGGTAGGATATGGAGATATGCGAGGACAGGCAGGCGGCTCCCCCGAACACCTCAGGGTACTCGCAGAGGGCATACAGGGAGATGAGCCCTCCCATGCTGGACCCGGCGATGAAGGTGTGCTCCCTGTCCGTGAGCGGCCGGTAGAGGGAGTCAATGAAAGGCTTCACCTCCTCGGTGACGAACTTCAGGTAGCTGTCCCCGAGGGCGTAGGCGGGGTCCTCAATGTCGTCTGCGTCCATATAGGACTGGATCTTCCCCGGGAGGAGTTCACGGAGCCTTTCCGGAGTGTTGTCTATGCCGACAACGATTGTACGCTTGACAGTACCATCCGCCATCAGTCTTCCCAGCACCTCGTCCACCTTCCACTCCTGGCGGTTCCAGGTGGTGGTGGAATCGAAGAGCATCTGGCCGTCGTGCATATAGAGGACACAGCACTCCTCCCCTGTCTGATATCCGTCCGGGAGCCATACTGTCACCGTCCTTGGACTTATATGCACTGAATGGAAGTCATGGTAGAATTCAAGTGTCCCGGAGTTGACTTGCGGGTCTAGTGATGTCCTTTTCTTTTCGAAGAGAAACCAAGCCGTACACCCCAAAAGGCATAGTGCCAAGGCAAGAATAATAATCTTATGAACTTTCATTTCAATCAGACGTTTTTATGTTAGGTCATATTTGTCGTGAAGCTCCTTGAGCCTTCCGCTGGCTTTCATAAAACGTTTAAGTACTCTTTCACTACCTCGCATCCTTCCGGAATCCTTTTTTGACGTGAAGGACTCCGTCTTCGTCCAGAAACCAATGTTTTCCACTTTTCATGACTGGCTATTTTCAATATCTTTCCATCTAACTCTCACGATGACATACCTCTCGTGAGTTCTGCTCATTTTATGGTGACATTGGTGGCTCCCATGGGGCCGAAAGTGTAACTGCAAGAAAGGGCGAAGACCTCGTCCAATTCCTTGCGGATTGTCTGTGCCAAAGTGCCATCCCCCACCCCATGGATGAAGATAATCCGCTTGCCCTTGTGCTTCAGATTATTACGGAGGACCTGACGGAAATAGTTCATCTGGAAGTCCAGCGCGGCCCACTCGGGGATGCCGTCGCTGCCGGGAATCCGCTCAATATGGAGGTCTACAGTAAAGTCTGACAGCAGGTCCTCCGAACGGAGCGGTTCTTCGGCCGGCTTGGAATGCTTTGACGGAATGGCCGAACGGAGTTTGCGGTCTTCCTCAGGATCGATCGGGTAGAAATCCCCTTTCACGGCCCTGAAAACGAGGCCGTCTATCTCCAGTTCATAGAAGTCCTTCCCGAACCCGACGATGGTGGCCACGTCGCTGCTGTCCATCATGCGGACCTTCTGTCCCTTGGCGAAACCTTCGCTGCGGGCCTTCTCTTCCTCCTTGCTCCTATGAACCACAGTTTTGCAGCGCGGCTGATTTCCGGAAGGTTTGGCCTCCGGCTCGGGCTCAAGGTCTTTCTTTATGACTTTGAGGTCTTTAAGACTACTAAGTTTCATTTCGAAAATACAGATTCAAATATCTTCTTCGCAAGCATTGTGGTCCCCTTCAGTTGTGGATGGACCCCGTCAATGCAGCAGGAACGGTCTGTGAATAAATCGGCCAGGTCAACTACCTGGAGCCCCATCTCTTCCCCTATTTCCAAAATAGCAGGCCGAACCCCCTCTTCCATAGTGTCCGGATATAGACCCATGAGGGGTATTCCCTTGACAAGGAAAATCCTTATTGGAGCGATAAGGACTACGCGGGGATTGGAGGGTAGACTCCGATAGGATTCCACCAGCTTACAGTAATCTCTCCTGAACACCTCCGGATCCCAGTTCCTTGTCTTGGTGTCATTGGAGCCGAGCATGATGAGGACAATGTCAGGGTTCCATTCGAGGCTCTTCCGGTAGACGCCCTTGAGGACATAAGGCGTATCGGCATCGAACCTGGCCGAAGCATCGTTGTACCCGAAATTCCTGACTTCATACCCGTCTCCAAGCAGTCTCCCGAGCTGGGCCGGATAGCTCTGCCTCCAGGGATTCAGAAGAGTGAACCCCCAAGTGATGCTGTCCCCTATGCAGGCTACTTTTTTCATAGCGCGATATCTCCGTTCATCTCTCAATCTTTACAAGTTCCAGTTCAAAGATGAGAGTGCTGTGGGCCGGAATGTCGTCCATCTTCATTGAGCCATAGCCCCACTTAGCGGGAATGTATACTTCCCACTTGTCGCCTTCATGCATGCGGGTAAGGGCAATCTGCCAGCCCATGATGAGGTCTCCCACCATAAAAAGGGCCGGGAGAGGCTGGCCTTCGGTGGTATCGAAGACAGTTCCGTCAATGAGCCTTCCTGTGTAGTTGACATATACGATGCTCCGGGGCGTCGGCTTCTTGCTTCCATGGCCTTCTTCCAGCACTCTGTACAGGACTCCGTTGTCCAAGACAACAATCCCCTCTTCCCGGGCTTTCACCTGAAGGAACGCCTCGTTGGCTTCCTTGTATGGATTCGGTCTTTTCTTCTTATGGAATGGCATGTCAATCAGAGGCTTATATATCCCGTGACTCTATTATGAGTGTTCCTGTCTTCCCGGATTTGGCAATCCGAATCATGGCGGCGGGCTGTTCTACGAGGTCTTTACCTACGGCACCGGTTGCGCCAATTACAAGTGCTTTCATTTCACTATCTCCTTGGGATTATACTTCAATGCATCTGACGGCCATCCCTCCAGGTTGTGACCGGTGTCAAGTGAGCGGACAGCCGCCATCTCGTCATCGGAAAGACAGAAGTCGAAGACATCCATGTTCTGAATCATCCTCTCCTTATGGACGGACTTCGGAATGACGATGATGTCCTGCTGGATGAGGAAACGCAGCGCAACCTGGGCAGCAGTCTTTCCGTGCGCGGCACCAACTTCTGTGAGCACCGGATTGGTAAAGATACCATTCATGCCTTCGGCCAAAGGACCCCAGGATTCAACTACAGTTCCATGCTTTCCCATCAGCTCGACCATCGGCCTCTGCTGGTAGAAAACGTGGGTCTCAATCTGGTTCACGGCGGGGATGATGGAGGCTTCCCGGACCAACCTGTCAAACTGTTCCGGGTAGAAGTTGGAAACGCCGATGCTCCTAAGGTAGCCTTCCTTGACCAGATCTTCGAAGGCAGCCCAGATTTCGCCATCGTTCCCCATCGGCCAGTGGATGAGCATGAGGTCCAAGTAATCCAGCTTCATGCGCCGAAGCGACCCCTTCACGTTCTCTTTAGCCTGCTCGTACGAAGGATGGGACTGACAGAGCTTGGAGGTGATGAAGAACTCGTCCCGTGGGATGCCGGACTTGCGGACTGCCGATGCCACCATGGCCTCGTTCTCGTAGTACTGTGCCGTATCCAGCGAGCGGTAGCCGACGCTGATGGCATCAAGCACGCAGCGCTCAGTGACGGACGGGTCCACCATATAGACGCCGTATCCGAGAATTGGCATCTTGATGCCGTTATTGAGGGTGATTGTCTCCATATTAGAAATTAATCTCTGGGCTTTTATCTTGCGAATATACTGAAAATCCGCCGGATGAGAAAATCAATCCGACGGAATCCACCAAAAATCATGCATTGTTTTGATGCTGACATTCTGGCAATTTTCGTATCTTTGTTCTCCCTAACTTGTGACGACTGAAAAACATGTTCAACAAACACGATATCGCCCGCGACGCCTGCCAGCTCTTCGGCGCCCAGGCCAGTAAAGGCTACGACTGGTGGTGGCACTCATTCACCGCCCATGACGCCCAGACCGGCGAGGCCAAACCTTTCTTCATTGAATTCTTCCTGTGCAACCCCGCCCTGGGTGGTGAGGAGCCAGTTTTCGGCCAGATTCCCGGGAAGCCGCAGAAACCGTCCTACCTGATGGTCAAGGCCGGTGCCTGGGGCGAGGACGCGGCGCAGCTTCACCGCTTCTTCGGCTGGAAGAAAATCAAGGTGGACTGGGGCGTGCCCTTCAGTGTGGAGGCCGACGACTGCTTTGTCACGGAAGACCGTACCAGCGGTCACGTGAAGGTGACGGATGCTGCCAATCATCCCGAATGGATGTGCCAGGACGGCGAGATATCTTGGGACCTCAAGATAAGAAAAATAACCGCCTTCAACGTGGGCTTCGGGGCCGACGAAGTATTCCGCCACGCCGAGGCTTTCGAGATGTTCTGGCACGCCGAGGGCATGAAGTCAGCATTTGAAGGCGTAGTTATCTGGAACGGCCGCCGCTACGTGGTCCGGCCGGAG
>OCTW011592306.1_pt1 | contig 38201 bp, 33 predicted proteins | sample 1539671 | NCBI WGS metagenome assembly OCTW01 (sample SAMN02144230, study PRJEB22623) | gut metagenome | biome: sheep rumen | host: Ovis aries | place: New Zealand
CCCGCCGGCGGGCGGAAGCTCGCTCTCCGGCCGTTTTCCCACGGCACGTCCGTGCAGTTCCTTCTGAAAGCGGAGAATCCTGGCATAGTAGGACACGTCCGGCTCACTGGCCACATTCTGCCGCCACGGCTCGTCCGGCGGGTCGAACAGGGAGGTATTGATAAAATAATTGTCCGTGATGCTTTTGGCCAGGCGGATCGTCTCAAAGACATCCTCTCCCAGCGCCTGGTTCGGCGTGATGGTGATGAGCAGGGGCAGGCCCTCCTCCCGGATCCGCCGAAGATGATTCACCACGGTTTGAAACACCCGGCGGCTGGTCACGCGCTCATAGGTTTCCTCGCTGTTGCCGTACAGGGTAATCTGCAGCTGCGCCGGCGGATGCTCCTTAAAAAAGGAGAGTTTCTCCTCGTCCAACAGAACGCCGTTGGTCAGGACATTCACCTGGCAGCCCAGGCTGTGCAGATAGAGATAGAGCCTTTCAAAATCCGGATGCAGGAGACATTCCCCGCCGGTCAGCGTGGCCTGGAACATGCCCGCCTCCACCGCCTGGCGGAACAGGTCCTCCCACTGGTCCGCGGTAAGCAGCGGCCTCTCCCCCATCTGGCCGGGCGTCAGATGCACATAGCACATCCCGCAGTTCAGGTTGCATAACGGCAGCAGCTCAAACTGGCCGTCGATGGGGATGCCGTGCTTTCTGGCCTTTGCTTCCATATAATCGGCAAACCGGTTGAAGGAATTCTTTTTTGCCCCGCTCTCCCGGCGGAGCATTTCCAGATACTCAGAACCGCTGTTTTTTTCAGACATGGGATGCCTCCGCCTGCCTGGCCAGCAGCCACGCCCCTAAAATTCCGCTCTGGTCTCCCAGGCCCGTGGGGACGATATAGTCCGTCAGCCCCGCTTCCACAGCGGGGACGGGAATGTAGTCGTTCAGCAGACGGACCGTTTTTTCCCGGATCATCGAGAACAGGAAGCTCTGGTGCATGACGCCGCCGCCCAGGATGATCTTTTCCGGGGAAAAGGCCAGCATCGCGTCCGCACAGACCTGCGCTAAATAAGACGCTTCCAGCGCCCAGGCCGGATGATCCTTCGGCAACTCCCGGGCGGATACGCCCCAGCGCTTTTCGATCGCCGGGCCGCTGGCCAGGCCCTCGGCGCAGTGCGGGTGGTAGGGGCAAAAGCCCACCGGAGCGGGATCGTCCGGTTCTGGCGTCAGGAGCAGATGGCCGATTTCCGGGTGCATGAGTCCGTGTACCGGCTCCCCGCCCACGATCAGGCCGCCGCCGATGCCGGTGCCCACCGTCAGATACAGACAGCTGGACAGCCCCCGGGCCGCGCCGAGCTTCGCCTCCGCCAGGGCCGCCCCGTTGACGTCCGTATCCAGCGCGACGGGGATGGAAAGGGCCTGCTCAAACGCCCGGAGGATCGGGTAGCCCCGCCAGGCCAGCTTGGGCGTCCTGGTGATGCTGCCATAGGTCGGAGAGGCCGGGTTCAGGTCCAGCGGCCCAAAGCACCCGACGCCCAGGGCCGCCAAATGTTCCCCGCTGAAAAAAGAGAGCATTTCCGGCATGGTCTCTTCGGGGGTCCGGGTCGGGATCACCTTCCGCTGAAGCTCCGTTCCCTCCCCGTCCATCACGGCCAGCACCATTTTGGTGCCGCCCGCTTCCAGCGCGCCGTATTTCATCATACAAATCCTCCTAATACCGCAAAGAATTTACAATTTTTTACCCACCCACTTGCAGGAATCCGAAAAAACATGTAGAATAAGAATGTGCGTATTTTTTCCCAAGCCCAACACGACGTTCAAAAATAAGTTCATGCCACATCAATCTGTTATGGAGGAATTGATTATGACAAAGAAGGAAATGATCCACGCTCTGAGCAAAAAGACCGGCATGTCCCTGAAGGAAGCTGAAACCGCCTTCACCGCCGTGGTCGATCTCATTACGGAAGAGATCGTCGAAAAGGAAGAAGCCGCCGTCAGCGGACTGGGCACCTTCATGATCCGCAGCCGCAGCTCCCGCAAGGGCCGCAATTTCCAGACCGGCACGTCCGTGCAGATCCCTTCCAGCAAGTCCGTGGGCTTCCGCGCCGGCAAGAACCTGAAGGAAGCCGTCAACAAGTAAGAATACTGAACAACCTCGTTTCTGGGCTGATGCAGACGCTGTGCTGCACGGCTCTTTTTTATTCGGTCCTGATCACCAGCTCGACCGGGCAGTGGTCCGAGCCGAAAATGTCCGTATGAATGTCTGCCGAGACGATCCGGTCCTTCCAGTCGTCCGAGACGATGAAATAGTCGATCCGCCATCCGGCGTTGTGCTCCCGGGCGCGGAAGCGGTAGCTCCACCAGGAATAGACCTGGGCGGTATCCGGGTGCAGATAGCGGAAGCTGTCCACATAGCCGTGGGAGAGCAGGGTGGTCATCTTTCCCCGCTCCTCGTCGGTAAAGCCGGAATTACCGCGGTTGGCCGCCGCGTTCTTGATGTCGATCTCCTCATGGGCGACATTTAAGTCGCCGCAGAAGATCAGCGGCTTGACCGCCCGGAGCCGGTCGATGTAGGTGAGGAAGGCGTCCTCCCAGGCCAGACGGAAGGGCAGACGCTTGAGCCCGTCCTGGCTGTTGGGCGTGTAGACCGTGAGCAGGGTAAACGTCCCCATGTCCAGGGTGATCACCCGGCCCTCGTGGTCGAACTCGTCCACCCCGATGCCGTAGGAAACGGAGAGAGGCTCCTGCTTGGTAAAGATCGCCGTGCCCGAATAGCCCTTCTTTTCCGCCGAGTTCCAGAACTGGTGATAGCCCGGCAGGGCGACCTCCAGCTGGCCTGGCTGCATCTTGGTTTCCTGCAGACAGAAAGCGTCGGCGTCCATCTGGCGGAACACTTCCTCAAACCCCTTGCCCCAGCAGGCCCTTAGGCCATTGACATTCCAGGAAACCAGCTTCATGACGTTTTCCTCCCGAGCGGTTGATCAATCTTCCCGATTATGATAACACAAACCAACTCTCATGAAAAGCACAAAAAACTGGCAGCCGGGCTTTGGCCTGGCTGCCTGAAAATGTTTTTGTTTATTTCGCGTATTCCGTGCTGCGGGTTTCGCGGATGACGTTGACGCGGATCTGGCCGGGATATTCCAGCTCCTTCTCGATCCGCTTGGCGACCTCCTTGGCCAGCACCTGGGTGCCCTCGTCGGAAACGTCCTCGGGCTTGACCATGATGCGGACCTCGCGGCCGGACTGGATGGCGAAGCACTTTTCGACGCCGTTGAAGGACTTGGCGATCTCCTCCAGCTTTTCGAGGCGCTTGATGTAGTTCTCCAGCGACTCGCGGCGGGCGCCGGGCCGGGCCGCGCTGATGGCGTCGGCCGCCTGTACCAGCACGGCTTCCACCGTCTGCGGCTCCACGTCGTTGTGGTGGGCCAGGATGCAGTGGATGACCGCCGGGCTCTCGTGATACTTGCGGGCCAGCTCACCGCCGATGGACACGTGGGTGCCCTCCTGCTCATGGTCGACGGATTTGCCGATGTCATGCAGCAGGCCGGCGCGCTTGGCCAGCTGAACGTCCGCCCCCAGCTCCGCGGCCATCATGCCGCACAGGTGGCTGACTTCGATGGAATGCTTGAGCACGTTCTGGCCGTAGCTGGTGCGGTAGCGAAGACGGCCCAGCAGCTTGACCAGTTCGGGGTGGATACCATGCTGACCGGTCTCGAACACGGCCTGCTCGCCGGCCTCCCGGATCTGGTTCTCCACCTCCTTGCGGGCCTTTTCCACGCACTCTTCGATGCGGGCGGGATGGATTCTCCCGTCCATGATCAGTTTCTCGATGGCTAATTTCGCGATTTCCCTGCGAACCGGGTCGAAAGCGGATACGATGACCGCCTCCGGAGTATCGTCGATGATCAGGTCCACGCCCGTCGCCGTTTCCAGCGCCCGGATGTTCCTGCCCTCGCGGCCGATGATGCGACCCTTCATGTCGTCGTTGGGCAGATTGATAACCGATACGGTGGTTTCCGCCACGTGGTCGGCCGCGCAGCGCTGAATCGCCAGGGCGATGATGTTGCGGGCCTTCTTTTCGCCTTCTTCCTTGGCCTTGGCCTCGATGTCCCGGACCATGGCGGCGGCGTCATGATAGGCGTCCTTCTGCACGCGGTCGATGACGTTCTGCCGCGCTTCGTCCTGCGTCATGGCGGCGATGCGCTCCAGCTCGCTGACCTGCTTGGCCTTGAGGGCTTCCGCTTCGGCTTCCAGAGCGGCCACGTTGTCCTGCCGCTTCTGCAGCTGCTTTTCCTTCTGGTCCAGGCTGTCCATCTTCTTGTCCAGCTGCTCTTCGCGCTGCTGCGCGCGGTGCTCGGAGCGCTGAATGTCCGCCCGGCGGGCGTTGATTTCCTTGTCCAGCTCGGACTTCTGGCGAAGTACTTCTTCCTTGGCTTCCAGAATCATTTCCTTTTTCTTTTCATCCGCCTTGCGGGTGGTGTCATCCAGAAGCTTTTTGGCATATTCTTCCGTCCGGCCGATCTTGCTTTCGATCATGCTCTTGTTATAGCGATAGCCCGCAAAAGCGCCGATCAGCAGAGCGGCCAGGGCAATGACTGCCGTAATCAACCAATTCAAACCGATTGCCTCCTTTCTCTGTTTTTTCTGTCCATCTGTCCGATTGCGTTACCAAGCGCCGGCATACAAAAAAACCGTATGGCTTCCATACGGTGAACTGTCTGATTTGATACCGCCGTCCGTCAAATGTCCATCATTTAAAACGGATATGCCAATTCCCGGACAAGACGCTGAGGCCGTTATTCGGAACGTACTGACACACAGGATTCTCCTTGATCCTCTATATGAAACGGCTGACGCCGACAGTACAGAACTGGAACGATTGTATCAGATAAAACAGTCATCACGGACAATCAAGCCCGCAGGATGCCGGACACAATCATTTTAGTGATTTTTCCCCGTTCTGTCAAGGGAATAAGTTCGTATTTCCGAAACAATTTATAAACAATCTTTAAAAATTGCCGGGATGTCTGCCCCGGCAAAGCTCATTCACCCAGCAGACGCCGAAGCTCCGGCGGGAGGGGGCTTTCAAACGCCAGCCTTTCCCCCGTGACCGGATGAATGAAGGACAGATTCGCGCTGTGGAGGGCAAAGCGGCCCGGCAATTCCTCATCAGGTGTCCCGTACAGATAATCACCCGTAATCGGGTGGCCCAGGGCAGCCAGATGGACGCGGATCTGGTGGGTCCGCCCCGTTTCCAGGGTCAGGCGAACCAGGGTGCGGCCGGACCCGGAAGAAAGGGTTTCAAAATGGGTGACGCAGGGCTTCCCGTCCGGGGCAACAAACCGGCGGACGGACTGTTCGTTTTCTTTGCGGATGGGCAGGTCGATCACGCCCTGGCCGCTCCATTCCCCCTGGGTAATTGCCAGATAGCGGCGGACAAAGCGGTCCGTGTGCAGGAGCTTTTGCAGCTTCTGCTGGGCATGGGCGTTCCTGGCGCAGACCATCAGGCCGCTGGTGCCCTTGTCCAGGCGGTTGACCGGACGGAAGGCCTCCCCATTTCGGGACAGAAGCTCCTCCACGGTCGGCCCGGGCTTTCCGGGCGAGCGCATGGTGGAAAGGGGCGCTGGCTTGACCAGGACGATCACGTCCTGATCCAAATAGACCACCGGCAGTCCGCTTTCCGGGACAAGCGCCGGGGCCTCTTCGATCAGGACGGAAAGGATCTGCCCGGCCCGGGCCCGCACATCCGCGTGGGCCGGTACCCCGTCCAGCAGGACGCCATTTTCCTGCTTGAGCCTGGCATACTCATGATGGGAGACGCCCGCCAGGCTTTGGACCAGGCGGCCCACCCGCCGGCCTTCATGCTCCGGCCCCAGCGTAAAATCCAGCCGTCTCATTTTCCTCAGCGCATCACGGAAATCAGGAACACCAGTGAAGCCGCCAGCACCGCAACCGCCGCCAGCAGCATCAGGATGGAAGGTACAGACCAGGGTTTTTGACGGTTCATAGGCTAAGTGATCCTTTCCTCAAAATGATCCTGAGGGTTGAAAGCGTGGGAGGGGGAAATGTTTCCCCCTCCCAGAATCGGTCCGGTCCTCGGCTGGACCGCTGTTATTCCTCTACCCTCAGCACGTTCATCACTGTTACCAGGCTGCTGTCGAAGGCGGAAACCGCGCTGCGGATGCTGCTTTCGGCGGCCGGGTGGGTCAGGATGGTGATCTGGGCGCCGTCTCCGCTGCCCTGGGGCTGCTGCAGGGCGCGGACGCTGACCTTCTGTCCGGACAGGCAGCTGGCTACATGGGCCAGCACGCCCGGGTTGTCCTTGACCTGCAGCCGCAGGTAGAACGCGCAGGTCCGGTCCTGGGCGATCCGCACGGATTCGGAAAGGCCTTCCACCACCTCAAAGGTGGAGGAAGCGGCGTTGCTTTCCTGCGCCGCGCAGATCAGATCGCTGACGATGGCGCTGGCGGTCGGGGCGCTGCCCGCACCGCGGCCGTAGATCATCATGTCGTCAAAGGCGTGGCCGTGGAGGTAGACCGCGTTGAAGGCCCCCTTGACCGAGGCCAACGGATGGATCTTGGGCACCAGCACGGGAGACACAAAGGCGTCCACCACGTCCTCCTCACGGGAGGCGGAGGCCACCAGCTTGATGACGTAGCCCATATCGCCGGCGCATTTAATGTCCACCTGGCTGATGTGGGTCATGCCCTCCCGCTGAATGTCCGACACCGGGATGTGGGCATGGAAGGCCAGGGAGGACAGGATCGACAGCTTGTAGGAAGCGTCCTCTCCCTCCACGTCGGCCGCCGGGTCCGGCTCGGCCAGGCCCAGACGCTGGGCGTCGGCCAAGACGGTCTGGTAATCCATCCCCTCGTCGGTCATGCGCGTCAGCAGGTAGTTGGTCGTCCCGTTGATGATCGCGGACAGGCGGGTGATGTGGTTGGCCTGCAGGGAAGACTGCAGCATCCGGATGATGGGCATGGCCCCGCCGACGGACGCTTCATAATAGAATCCGCTGCCGCTTTCCTCCGCGGCGCGCTGCAGCTCCGGCCAGTGAAGGGCCAGGGCCATTTTGTTGGCCGTCACCACGGACTTGCCGGCCCGAAGGGCCCGGACCATGTAGTCCGCGGCGGGCTGCTCCCCGCCCAGGAACTCCAGCACCACCGAAATGTCCGGATCGTTCAGCACCTGGTCCGGGTCATTGGTAAGGATGGACGCCGGCACCTCCGGGATCCGCTTTTTTTCGGTACTGCGGACCAGGGCCCTGCGCACCTCGATTTCCAGCTGGTAATGCCTGCGGATGTCCTCCCGCATCTGGGCGATCAGTTTGACGACCCCGCTGCCGATGTTGCCGCAGCCCAGGAGCCCCACAACCACTTTTTTCATTGACATGTCCTTTCAGGCTGATCACGATCAGACCATTCCATTACGAATTACGCATTACGAATTACGAATTTTCCTTGAGCACCGCTTTCGCAACCCCTTTGGACACCGCCCCGCCGATGAAGCAGCACACCGCCGCTTCCACCAGGCCCTGGACGCCCACCAGGAGAATGACAAACATGAACGGGTTCAAAGCGCCCGTCTTTGCGACCAGGTTCTGCACCATTTCTGTCTGGTACAGGAACAGGCAGATATAGCCCATGAAAAACAGGGTATTGAGCAGGGGCGCACAGATCGCGGCAACAAAGTATTTCCAGATCTGCACCGGCCCGTCTCCCTTCAGCGCGCGGAACACCCAGCCTGTGCACAGGCCCATCAGCACCCGCATGCCGACGCACAGAAGCACCGTATGAAAGGGATGATGGGTAAAGAAAAAGGACGTCAGGGCGGACCTGCCGGTCATGGCGTCAAACAGACTGGTCAAGCCGAAGGTCAGGCCCAGCACCGAGCCCATCGAAGGCCCCAGCAGGATGGCCCCCACCGCCACCGGCACCGTTAAGAACGACATGTTCAGCGCGCCGACCGGCACCTGGCCCATGCCCAGCAACCACATCAGCAGCTCCACGGCCACCAGCATGGCCGTCAGCGTCAGGCGCATGGTCCTCTGAGAGAGACCTTTCCATTGGGTTCCTGTTTTTTGTACGTTGCTCATGATGATTCCTCCGTTCAAACTCCGCTGTGGGATGTCTGACGAAAACCGCAGACAGAGAAAAGTCAGACCCCTTCCGGGTGTCCGCAGGCCCTATTATAGCAAATGCCCCATCGTCTGTCAAAAGCATAAAAACGCCCCGCCCGCAAAAACGGACGGGGAACGATGGAAAAACGAATAAAATACACCGCGGGGGGCAGAATCACTTTTTAAAGAAGCTCTTGATCTTGTCCAGAATGGATTTGGTGGTCTGGTCTCCCAGCTTTTCCTTGACCAGTTCGATCAGCTTGTTGATCTGTTCCTGCGGGATGTTGATGCCCAGCTGTTTGAGCAGGGCGGCAGGATCCTTGGTAAAGGCCGCGATCAGGTCCTTGTTGCCGGTCAGTTGTTTGACGATCTGCTCCGCTTTCGCTTTGAGCTGATCCAGGTTCAGCAAATCAGCCATATTGGTAAACGCCTCTCTTTCCATATTTAGAAGACATCGGCAAAGGAATCTCCCCCGCTGCCGGTTTCTTTAAATGTATTTTAGTACCGCCGGTTTTGTCTGTCAAGCAAAAAGAAGGAAAAAACGGGAAAAAAACTTCCGTTATCACTCGTGTTTCGTGGATGCTCGGGTTTCATATTTCTCAGACCCCACGGATCCGCTCCATGATCCGGTCCGTGAGGAAGCTCATGAACGGGGACAGGGGCTCCGTCGCCGGGCTCGCGCCGTCCCGAAGGAAGCGCATCGTGCAGGGCGTTTCGTCGGACCAGGCTTCCCATCTGGGGAGGGGCTCCCCGTTCAGGTCATGGCCGTTCGGGTCCCCCGTTCGGATGAAATTGCAGAAATAGTCGCACATCTGCCGGGCCAGGTCGTAATGCCGGCCCACGAAGGGCCGCCAGCACTTGGCCAGGGTTTCAAACCAGAACCACAGGTCGGACGAGTGGAAGGTGCCGGGATGGTCCCAGCCCGGGATGTCCGGGTCAAAGCGGTAGCACCAGCCCTTCCGCCCGGCCTTCGCCGTGTCGGTCAGGACGCCCTTGACCGTACACTCGATGCCGCTGGCCGGGGCAAAGCCCAGGCCCTCCATATAATTGTGGCTCTCCGGCAGGGCCAGGAATTCCTGAGCCTTTGCTCCGAAGATGCGCTCCGCCTCCTTTTGAAGATCTTCCTCGCTTTTCACGTCGATGGCGTTCAGGAACTCGTCTCCCGTGCAGCCGGCCATCATGACGGCGTCCACGCATTTTCCTTCCCGGTACAGGGCGATCGGGTCGCCCACGCAGAACAGGTCGTCCCGGACGGTAAAGAAGGGCACGTGGCTTTCCATGTATTTTTCATAGGACCGCTGCAGGGTGACGGCATCCATGGCCCGGGCCTCTTCCAGGCTTCGTACGCCGAGGAAGGCGAAAAAGTCCTCCCCCTTCTTTTCCGCTTCCTGTAAGGATTCGGGCCGTCCGACCTCGCGGCGGCGGTAGGGGTCAAAGATCATCGCGCTCATGACGACCGCGCCGGAAAAAAGCCCCGCGTTGTCCGGGCAGGCCAGCTGGGACATCACGCTCCCGCCCCCGGCGGACTGACCGGCAATGGTCACCCGCCCCGGGTCGCCCCCGAAGGCGGCGATGTTCCGCTGTACCCAGCGAAGGGCCGCCTGCTGGTCGAGGTTGCCGAAGTTGGCCGGGGCCTCCGGCTGCTCGCGGGTCAGCTGCGGATGGGTCAGGAAGCCCAGCGCTCCGACCCGGTAATTGACCGTGACCACCACGATGCCGCGCCGGGCAATCCGCTCGCCGTCGAACTCCATTTCGGCGGTGTACCCGCACTGAAGACCCCCGCCGAAAAACCAGACCAGCACCGGCTGCTTCTCGTTCGTCTTTTTCGCCCCGGTCCAGACGTTCAGATACAGGCAGTCCTCTCCCATCGGGATGTCCGGGTCCACGTGCCATTCCCGGCAGTAGATGTCCGTCCCCAGGCCCGGGATCCACTGCATGGAGATGGGGGCGAAGCGGGAAGCGTCCCGCACGCCGGCCCAGCTTTCGCAGGGCTGCGGGGCGCGCCAGCGGTTCCTCCCCACCGGCGGAGCGGCGAAAGGAATTCCCTTAAAGGCCGTGATCCGCGGGTCCGCCGCTTCAATTCCCCGCACCCAGCCGTTTTCCGTTCTGACCTGTCTGAGCATGTATGCCCCTCCTTTTAACGCGCTTCTTTTCCCATTATGGTTCCCAAATCCAGACAAAAGCATCCGTTTCCTAAATCCCGCCAGGCCGTCATCGGGCCGGGCAGCACCCGCTCGGGCGGATCGGCGTTCGCATCCCCCGGCATCCCCGGATCAGGCGAAACCCGCCGCACCTCCTCAGGACTGCGCAGCAGGTTCAGCCGCTTCGCCGCCCCGGGCAGGCCGGGCACCTCGTCCGCCGCCGGGCGGATCATTGCCGTCCGGTCGGCTTCGTCCAGGTGGATGTCCCACCAGGCGCTTTGCCCTTCCAGGTCGAACCCGCAGAATTCCTGCCAGGCGGGCAGATGGAGGCACATCTCCGGCTCCGGGTACATCACGCGCAGATAACCGCCGGTCATCCGCACAAAAAGGTTGCCCTCCGACTGATTGTCCCGGGTGGGAAAGTCGATCGCCGCCTCCCCGCAGTCATAGAAGATGTTGTTGATTACCTTGGCGTCCCGGGAGGTCCCGCCCCGCTCCATGCTGCGCATGCGGAAGGGCACCGGCTTGGCGTAATACCCGCTGTGCCGGCAGCGGCCGATCAGGTTGTGGGCAATGTGCAGGCGGTCCGTCCCTTCCCCGTAAATGGCGTAGCCGTTCACCGCGTCGTGCTCCCGGAGCTTGTACCAGCCGGAAGAGCCCGGCTCCACAGGCACCTTGGCCGGGTCAAACCGCCCTTCCACGTCCCAGATGACATTGTTGTCGATCAGGTTGACGCCGTCACGGGTGCACTCGATGAAGATGGCTTCCCGCTGCTCGATGCCGTTCAAAAAGAGGTTACCGGTGATCCGGTTGTTTTCGCTGCCGCAGTCCAGCCAGAGATGGTCCGCCCGAAAAGTGTTCCGGAAAATATTATGGCGGATCAGCCCGTCCACGCTGTTGTGCAGCTTGATGGCCCCGGCTTCCCAGGACAGCTCCATCCCCTGCCAGCCGGTGCCCTCGATGGTGTTGCCCTCGATGAGCATATGTTCGGCGAACATGCCCGCGATGCCGCAGACCCCAGCGTCCCGGATCACGCAGTTCCGGATCACGCTGTGCCCCACGATTTCCCCCGGCACATGGGTATGGTGCCAGCACTCGTGCCCCACGTCCATCGCGACCCCGTTGGACCAGTCCACCGTGCAGTCCTCGATGATCCAGTGATGGCCCCGGTGGGCGGAAATCGCGCCGCGCTGCGGCACCGGCGCGCCGGTGGCGGCGTGCACGCAGGTCAGGCCCTTTACCCGGATATAGCTCAAGAACTGCTTATCCGGGGCAAAGCACTGCTCCCGCACGGTGACCTCGATCCGGTGGTCTTTAGGGTCCTCGTCCCCGGCAAGGCGGAAATGGACCTTCATCCCGTTGGCTTCCACCCAGTAGGTGTTGTCCTGCCGGGCCATGCCGTTGTACAGAGGCACCTGCCGGAGCGGCTTCCCGTCGCAGAACACGCAGCCCCGCCGGTTCAGGTAGGGCGTCATGTCCGTCTTATCATACTCGATAAACAGGCGGTCATGCAGGATGTTCACCGCACAGAACGGGTTATAGCCCCGGAACAGATCCGGGTCCAGGTCGTATTCAAAGATACGGATTTTGTCCGTCTCCGCCGGGCTCATGCGAAGGGACCATCCCTCGCTGGGCACGAAATCCCGCACCTCTTCCGACGCGCTGATCACGACCGGCCCGTCCCCGAAAGCCTCGTAGGAAACCATGCGCTCCGGGCTTTCTCCGCCCCGCTCCGGGCGTACGCACTCCCGGTACAAGCCAGCATGGATCCTCACCCGGGTGCCGGGACCCGCTTCCCGGGCCGCCCGGCTGATGGTCTTAAAAGGCGCTGCCTGGCTGCCGTCATTGTCGTCGGAAGCAGCCGGGTCCGTGCCGTCCACAAAGAGCTCCCGGTCAAAGACCTGCTCCCGCTCCCAGAAGTCAAAGCGTCTGCCGTCCGGCAGCAGGGAAGAAAAATCCTTCGTGACCATCCGCCGCGCCCTCCCTCAGTGTTATGGCAAAGGGGCGCCCCCGAAGGAGCGCCCCCTTAAGGGTGACAGGTTGAAATGATGTTCAAATGATGTCCAAATCAGTCATTACAGTTCGGCGGCGGCCTTCTTGGCGTCGACTTCGGGCTGCCAGACCTCGATGTCGTGCTGGTAGAGCTCTTTGTAGCCAAAGCCGTCCAGCTGCACGATCATCTCGTCCCACAGGGCCTCGAATTCTTCGTCGGTCGCGCAGGTCATGATCAGGTTCCAGGTGTACTCGCACAGGGCCTTGTTGACGTCGGAGCGCAGGGCGATGAAGTCGTTGCTGTCCGCGGCGGGGGTAAAGTCCACGCTGGGGCTGGCCAGGAGCTTGCCGTTCTTCTTCATCCAGTCGACGGAATCCTCGGCGCCGAACTTCTCCTGCCATTCCTTCTTCATTTCGGTCATGGTCATGTCCTTATAGGACTGCCAGTACTTCTGCGCAAAGCGTTCGCCGGTCAGGGGGTTGACGCAGATGGAGGAAACGATCCACTGGTTGATCTGGTTGTTGCCGTCGGAATAGCCGCCAGCGCCGTATTCTTCGGGCACGGGCAGGTTGTCCATCAGAGCGTTGTCCTTGTAGGGGATGAACTTGCCGTCTTCGCCGACGGTGTAGTTCAGGCCTTCGATGCCGTCATGCTGGAAGGTGACGCCTTCGGGGCTGGCGTACCAGTCCAGGAAGGCCATGATGCGCTCATACTTTTCGCCTTCGACGCCGGCGCCGATGCCGAACATACGGTCAGAGCCGTAGTAACGGTCCGCGTCCGCATAGTAGTTCTGATCGCCCACGGGGATGAAGATGAAGCCGGTGCCGGCGTTCAGACGGTCCACGCTGTTCCAGAAGCCGGTCTGCCAGCTGTACCACATGACGTCCGCGCGGCCGGTGGACAGCTTGTTGGCAACGGTGTCCCACGGCTGGGTGCCGGAGTCCGGATCCACCAGGCCCATCTGGTTGGCCTTGTTCAAGAACTTGGTGATCTTGTAGTAGGCGTTTTCGCGCTCATACAGCGGGGAGAAGGTGTAATCGGGCTTGAGCATCGCGCTGCCCTTGAGCTTTTCGCCGTACCAGGTGGTCAGCTGCACGACGTTGGCGATGCCGATCATGTTGTCGTTGCCGTCCCAGTCCGCCCAGAGAGTGAAGGGATAGGCGGGGTCGCCGTCTTCATTGACCGGATGGATCTCGTGGATCTTTTTGAGCACGTCCAGCAGGTCGTCCAGGTTTTTGAGCTCCGGCGCGCCGGCGGCCTTGTACAGGTCCCAGCGGAGCATGGGGCTGGAATAGATCACGTCGTCGGTCAGGGTGTCGGGGGCGGTGTCGGTCATTTCGGTCGGAATGCCGTAATACTTTCCATCTTCCCCGGTCAGACCCTTGTTGAACACGTCGATCTGATCCTTGAACTTCATGATGTTCTCGCACTCGGGCAGCTTGTCGCTGATGTCCTTGGCCAGGCCGGCTTCCACGATCTCGGGGAACTTGGCCTTGTCCACCAGGATGATGTCGCCCAGGTTGCCCTCTTCGGAGCGGGTGGCGTACACGGTGTTGCCGACCACCTGGGAAGCGATGATGTTCAGCTCGATGTTGAACCGATCCTTGATCACCTTGGCGAACCAGCCGGTCTGAATGCCGTTGTAGTTGGCGGCGTCGTCATAGACATCGATGGTGAGGAGCGGTTTCTCCTCGCCCATGGCGCCGACGGAAACCAGACTCAGCACCATGATCAGCGTCAGCAGCGCGGAAAGGAAACGTTTCATACAGTCAACCTCCTTTTTATTATGATGTAAAGCAGGCACTCCTGCTCTCATCCTTTGACAGCGCCGATCATGATCCCCTTGGTGAAGAACCGCTGGAAGAAGGGATAGATCAGCATCACCGGCAGCACCACCACCACCGTCACCGACATGCGGATGGAGGTCGCCGTCGCCGCGGTCGCCAGCCCCGCCATGACCGCGTTGGAGTTGGTCGTATTGCTGACCAGGGCTTTCAGACTGTTGGCCTGGGAAATATACTGAAAGAGCTTATACTGGAGGGTGTCCAGCTCGTCATGGCGGTTCGTGATCAGCAGCAGGTTGTCCTGGAAGGAGTTCCACTGGTTGACCGCCGCGAAGATGGCGATGGTGGCCAGGATCGGCGTGATCACCGGCAGCATGATGGAGGTAAAAACCCTGAGCGTCCCCGCCCCGTCGATCTCCGCCGCGTCCTGAAGCTCCCGGGGCACCGACTCGCAGTACGTCTTGCACAGGATGATGTAAAACGGCTGGACCACCATGGGGAAAATATAGCCCCAGAAATTGTTGGCCAGGCCCAGGTTCCTCATGGACAGCACCCAGGGGATGATGCCGGCGTTGACGTACATGGTGACGGCGACGAAGCGGAACCAGAGCTTCCTCTTCCACAGGGTGTCCCGGGTGAACATATACCCAAGAAAAGCGGCTGTAATCACCGTGAACGCGGTGCCCACAACCGTGCGCAGCACCGAAATCTTGGCTGCCTGTAGAAGGCCCGGAATGCTGACCATGCGGCTGTAATTCTTAAAGTGAATCTCCAGGGGCCAGAACAGCACCCGGCCCCGCTCGCTTAGGTTGTTGGCGCTGATGGAGTTGATGATGATATAGTAGAAGGGATAGGCGCACACGAAGGCGAAAACGGCATAGACGATGTAGGTGATGACGGTGACGACGCGGTCGCCCGGACTTTGAATGTCCATGGGATTGATGTGCTTTTTTCTTTTCTCCGCCGTTTTGAACATACTGTATCCGCCCCCTTCCGCTTACACGAAGCCTTCCCCGCGCACCAGGCGGGAAACGGTATTCGTCACGAAGAGCAGCACCACGCTCACGATGCTCTTGAGCATGCTGATGGCCGTGGACAGCGGGTAGTTGCCGCGGCCCTGAGTCGCGTAGTTGTACACGTATAAATCCAGCACTTCGATGGTTTTCCGGTTGAAGTTGTTCTGGAAAACGTAGTACTGTTCCATGCCGTTGGACAGAAAATTGGCCAGGTTCAGCATGACGATGACGAAGTAGGTGGGCAGCAGGCAGGGAAAGGTGATCCGCCAGATGATCTGCATCCGGGTCGCCCCGTCCACCTTGGCCGCTTCAATCATCTGGTCGTCGATGGCGCTGATGGCCGCCAGATACATGATCGCCGCCCAGCCGGCGTTTTTCCACGTCAGCCACAGCCACATCTTGAACCAGATATGGTCCTTGGAGTTGAGGAAGGCGATGGGCTTGTCGATCAGGCCCAGGCCCGTCAGCACCGTATTGACCGCCCCGGTGGAGCTCAGCACGTTGAAGGCCACCGAGTATACCAGCACCCAGCTGATGAAGTTGGGCAGGGTGGTGACGGTTTGGACGAATTTCTGGTAGGGCTTGCAGCGGATCTCGTTGAGAAACACCGCGAACACCATTGGGAACCAGCTGAAGGCCAGGGAGATGCCGCTCATGGCAAAGGTATTGACCAGCACGCGCCATACGTCCGCCCGGCGGACCGGGTTGGACACGATGAACTGGAACCATTTGAGCCCCACGAAGGTCTCCGACGAAATCGGCTTGGGCGGCATGTAATCATGGAAGGCGTAGATCCACCCGTACAGGGGATAATAGGACATCAGTGCCACCAGGATCAGGAACGGGAGGATGTAGAGAAATTCCACGTACGATCTGGTCTTCTTGCTCATCGTTTCACACCCTTTCCCGGGGCCGAAATCAGCCTGGACAAACACAAATACAAAGGCCGTCCGCCTCAAGCATCCATCAATTGTTATCCTGGATCAAATTATAGCATGGCGAAAAAGCCTCCACAATGCTTTTTGCCTCGGAACAGGGGACAAAAATTGCTTTTTCTGCGGGGCGGGTCTTTTCTTTTTGTCCCAAACGGGGTATAATACGGGCAACAGACAGAAAAAAGAGAGCGGGACAAAACGCCGCGTTCCGCCTTTGGAGGAGCATATGGACCTGTTCTATGAAGAGCGCAAGGAGAAACTGTTCATCGGCGGAATGACCCGCTATGTCTTTCCCGCCCATGTGCATAATATGGCCGAATTGGTCGTCGTGACGCGCGGATACGCCGTGGTCGGCATCGACGGGGTGCAGTATCGCCTGGAACCGGGGGACGCGGGCATCGCCTTTCCCCTGATCCCCCACAGCTACGACGCCCTGAGCCCGGACGCCAGGGGCATCACGGCCATTTTCCCGCCGGACATCATCCCGGAATACGAAGGCACCTTTCACGGCCTGCAACCGGAAAGCCCCATCCTTAGGGCCAAAGACACCGGGCCGGAGCTCCGGATGGCCGTAAGCCAGCTGGAAAAGCTCCAGATGGAAACGAGCCTCCCGCTCTGCGTCGCCTTTCTCCACGTGCTGCTGGCCGCGACCCTGCATCATCTTACCTACCGTCCGGTCTACAATTACAGCGGGCAGGACCTGGGATACCGGATCATCTGCTACATCTCCGAGCACGCCTATGAGGACATCACCCTGGAAAGCGCGGCCCAGGCCCTGGGCATCAGCCCATCCCACCTGTCCCATTTCTTTTCGGAAAAAATGCATACGAATTTCCGCCATTTTATCAACGCCATCCGGGTCAACCGCGCCCGGATGATGATGCGGAACCCGAACCTGACGCTGACCTGGATCTGCGACGCCTGCGGGTTTACCAACATGCGCACCTTCCGCAGGGCGTTTTTCAGGGAGATGGGCTGCCTGCCCTCCGACCATATGACAGCCCTGCGCAACCGGGTCGCGGCAGAAAAAAACAGCCAGGCTCCCGCCTCCGGGAACCTGGCCGGCCATGATTTTCGGTTTTCCTCCGGGGAGATCATCCTTCCCTCCCCGGACAGGCCGCTTTACGGCAAGTGAATCTGGGGGGCGCTCCTGACCCAGGCGATGGCCCTGCTCAGCAGGTCCTGGATGCTCTGGAGCACGCCCTGGATAAAGCTCTGCACGCTGACCCCCAGGTTTCCCTGGTAGGCAAAATAGCACACCCCGGCGATGGCCGCCAGCAGGGCGATGCTCAAAATGGGCTTGATGATCAGGGACAGAAGGATGATCAGCAGGCCGACCCCCGCGCACCCAATGCCGGCCGAGCTGATTACAGGCACGTGCTTGGAGAGGGACAGCATCCAGTGGCTCGTGCCGGACAGCTCGTTGGCCTGGGGCATGGCCAAAAGGGCATCGGCGTTCTCCGGAGCGATGGTGATCCCGGTCATGCGGGAAAGGGCCCTGATGCTCTCGTCGTCCCGGACCGTGACCCCCAGCAGGGCCGCCAGGGCGTACAGAACGATTCCTATAATGATCAATGTCACGCCAAACTTTTTCATACCCGTTTCCTTCCCATTCAAAAAGCGGTTCTCCCGCGTCTTTTTCGTATTCAGGGTCTTATTATACCCCCTTCCGCCTCCGCTGGCAAGCCGGACGAAGGGCTAATTTAACAATTATGTAACAAAAACGTCCTTTAATTGTTAAATTATGGTAATTCAATGGTAACGAACCTTCATTGAATGTTCGTCGAATCTGGTGTAAAATTAACAAAAAAGTTACAATCATTGGATTCCCCGTTTGCGCTGGCGTTTGCGCCCGTCCGATAGAGCAGGAGGCAGCTGTACCGTGTTCGAAAATTCCGGTAAAAAAATCATGCGCCTGTCCGGCGTTTTTCTGGCCGTATGTCTCGCGCTCACCCTTGGCCTCGGCATTTTTGCCTGGGTGCAGATGAGCGCGGCGTCCATCTCCGTTCTCTTGTGCCTGCCGGCCTTCGTGGCGATCGCCGCGGTGGGCGGCTTTCTTTCCTGGACGGCGGCCTGCGCCCTGTACGCCTTCGGGCAGATGACGGACGACCTCCATCAGGCCCGCTTCGACCGGGCGCTGGAAGGCTCCTCGGGCGCCTCCTCGCATTACGCCAAGGCCGGGTACACCCTGCCCGGGCAGGAACCGCCGCCCAGGCAGCGCCGCTCCCAAGGCACACGCGGACGAAGGGAAGTTCCCCCCGCGGAGGAACAGCCGGAAATCTCCCTGCCCCGGACCGCCGTCCCCCAGCAGACCGACATGATCGGCCGCTCCGGCTGGATCCAGGCGGATTCCATCTACATCCAGTGCCCCCGCTGCGGCAGCCGGATGACCCCGGAATTCGCCGTCACTCACCACGGATGCCCGCAGTGCAAAACGCCGTATCAGCCGTAAAAACCCGGCGCACCTCGGAGTGGAAAGCAGTGCGGTCCATGTGATAATTTTTCCCCATCTTCTAAAAACGGTTTTAAAAACCGTTTTTTGGTTGTCGAATGACAGGGATTGTGATATAGTATCGTCAAGCGATCGTGTGGCGGCGTAAGCAGGGAACCCCTGGGCTGACCGGCAGCCGTCCCGACGGTCATTCTCTTCTGCGTGTCTCTTCTTATGGGCACCAGCTTGAAGGAGCATCCATGCCGACATATCAAACGGACGACTTTGTCTTTGAACCCCTGGACAACGGCACACTGTCGCTGTCTGAGTATCACGGGCGGGGCGGTACGGTGGCGATTCCCAGGTTCGTGGAGCGCATCCCCGTTTCCCAGGTGGACGCGGATGCCTTCGCGCAGGGCGGCCCTGTCACCGGCTTCGACGTTTCCGCCGATCACCCCTATTTTTCCGTGAAGGACGGCGTTTTGTACAACCGGGAGGGGAACGCCCTGGTCCGCTATCCCTCCGGACGGACGCAGGAGGTGTTCGAGGTTCCCGCCTCGGTGCGCGACCTGCGCCATTCATCCTTTGAAGGGGCTAAAAATCTGAAAACCGTGCTGCTGCCCGGGGAGCTGGGGGGCATGGGTTCCCATGCCTTTTCGGACTGCGAACAGCTGGAAGAGCTCCGGCTGCCGGACAGCCTGGCCCGGATGGGCCGGTCCGTTTTCCGCGGCTGCGTGAACCTGAAAAAGCTGGAAGTACCAAAGGATCATCCCGTATTCCGCCGGGAGGGCAGCTATCTGATCGACCTGCCAAACCGTCTGCTGATCCTCTCCCTGCCCGCGCTTATGGGCGAATCGGCCGAGCTGCCCCAGGACCTATTGCAGATCGGGGAGTTCGCCTTCGTGCACTGCGACCGCCTGGCCAAGGTCAAAATCCACCACGGCCTGCGCAGCATCGGCCGCTACGCCTTTTATCACTGCGCCGCCCTCAGGGATATCGACTTTCCCTCCTCGCTGCGCAGCATCGGCAGCAGGGCGTTTTCCGGCTGCACGAGCCTTCACACCCTCCGAATCCCGGAAAATGTGACCAGCATCGAATATAAGGCCTTCAACAACTGCGACCGCCTGACGCTGATCGTGGGGAAGAGCTCCTACGCAGAGCGCTACTGCAGGCAGTTCCATTTCCCCTATAAGCACGAATTCCGCTGGCCGTGGCAGAAGTAACGGGGAAAAGCCTACACAAAAGGACGTGAATACTGTGCGCCACAACACAGCTAAAGAATCTGTCTTCGCGCCGGCCCGAAACGGCGGCGCGGAGCTGGTCCGCTACAGCGGGGACAGCATCGTGGTCGTCCCCGCTTTTTTCGGTGATCTGCCGGTGACCTCCATCGGCCCGGGGGCGTTTTCCGGCCTGCCGGTCACTTCGGTCACCCTGCCGGAGGGGGTTAGTGCCATTGGGCGGGAGGCCTTCAGCGGCTGCACGCGGCTTCGGTCCATCCAAATGCCCCACTCCCTCCGGGAGATCGGCGCTTCCGCCTTTCTCCGCTGCAGCGCCCTGGAAGCCTTTTCCCTGCCGGAGGACCACCCGGCCTTCCGGGTGGAAAACGGGATGCTACTGGACAGGCGGGGCAAGATCCTGCTGTGCTGCCCGGCCGGCAAGCTGGACCGGGAGATCGTCCTGCCCGTCGGGGTCACCTCGATCGCGGAAAACGCCTTTTCCTGGTGCGTCGGCCCCCGGACAATCGACCTGGGGCTGAGCCTCGTGTCCATACAGAACGATGCTTTCTCCATGTGCACCTCTCTGGAGGAGGTCATTCTTCCCCCCAGCCTCACCTCCATCGGGGCGCGGGCTTTTTCCGGCTGCAGCCGGCTTAAGGGGATGCAGCTGCCCGGCTCCGTCCGCCAGATCGGGGCGGAGGCGTTTTCCGGCTGTGAAAGCCTCCAGTCCGTCCTGCTGCCGGACATCCTGCAGAAGATTGAAAACGGCCTGTTCGAGGGCTGCCGGAGGCTGACGGAGCTCTCCCTGCCCGAAAGCGTCGGGCTGATCGGGGACGACGCGTTCCGGAACTGCGTTTCCCTGGTTTCCGTCAACCTGCCCCTGGAATTAAAATGGCTGGGCGACAGTGCCTTCCGCGGCTGCGCCTCGCTGGAAAAACTGGAGTTTTCCTCCTCCCCGGTCCGCATCGGCCGCAACGCCCTGACGGACTGCCCCCGCCTGACGCTGACGGTATCTCCCGGGTCCGACGCGGAAGCTTACGCCAAAGAAAACCGCGTCCGCTTCCGCCGCACCGGCGCTTCCCTGTTCAGACGGGGCAGGCAGCAGGCGGAAGGCTGACGGATAGAACGGAGAGCTCATGCGGGTTTGCGGCATCATAGCGGAATACGATCCCTTTCACCGGGGGCACGCCTGGCACCTTCAGCAGGCCCGGGAGGCCAGCGGAGCGGACTATGTCGTCTGTGTCCTCTCGACCGCCTTCACCCAGCGCGGGAGCCCCTCGTTTTTTTCCACCTGCGATCGGGCCAGGATGGCCCTGCTGGGCGGAGCGGACGCCGTGTTCGCCCTGCCCGTTTCCTTTTCCGTCATGGAGGCGGACCGCTTCGCCCTGGGCGGCGTTCAGGCGCTGAACGGCCTGGGGGTCGTGACCCACATCGCCTTCGGCTGTGAGGATCAGGCTGCCTTTCCCCTGCTGGAAAAATGCGCAGACGCCCTGAACCGCCCCTCCCCGACGCTGGAAAAGGCCCTCCGGGAAAAGCTCAAAACCGGCCTTGCCCCGGTCCGCGCCCGGGCGGAGGCTTTGAGCGAAGTCTTCGGCATCCCGCCCGACATCACCCAGAAGCCCAACAACAACTTAGGGATCGCCTATCTGCGAAAGCTTCAAGCCACCTCCTCCCCGATGACGCCCGTACCGATTCAGCGAGCCGGAACGAGGGACATGCTTAAAACGGAGGGCTTTGTTTCCTCCTCCGTGATCCGCGGGCTGATCGCCCAGGGAAAAACAGCGGAGGCCCTGCGCCATCTGCCAGACCCATGCGCCAGGGAGGCGGCCCTGTTTCTGGAGGAGGGCCGGGTCTGCGCGCCGGACGCCCTGGATCAGGCCCTTTTCTACCGCCTGATCGGGATGGACTGCGCCGCCCTGGCCCGCTATACGACCCTCCAGGACGGCCTGCCCGAGCTGATTTTGAAGCACGCAAGGCACGCTTCCTCGTCGGAAGCCCTGCTGGACCTCGCCGTCAGCCGCCGCTATACCCGCGCCACCCTTCGCAGGTACTTATCCCAGGTCCTGCTGGACCTGCCCCGCGCCGACCTGCCGCAGCAGCTTTCCTGCGTCCGTCTCCTGGGCTTCCGGGAGGGGGCCCAGCCCCTGCTCTCCGCCATCAAGCGGCAGAGCACCCTGCCCGTCGCCGCCAAGGCCGCCGACTTTGCCGGCGAATTTGCCTGGGACGACCGGGCCGAGCGGATCCGCGGCCTTGGCTGCCGCAGCGCGACGCCCCTGTTTCAGCAAAGCCCCGTCATCATCAGGAGGGACCCTTAACATGAGAGAACTCCCCGTTTCCGCCGTCCGGGACGCCGTCCGGCGGCTGTTTCTGGACATCAACCGAAAGATCGGCCCGGACGTCGAGGCGGCCATGCGCTCGGCGCTGGAAAAGGAAGTATCGCCTGCCGCCCGCTACGCCCTGACCCAGCTGACGGATAATTACGCCGCCGCCGAAGAAACCGGCCTGCCCCTCTGTCAGGACACAGGGATGGCCATCTGCTTTCTGACCGTCGGCCAGGACGTCCATTTTACCGGCGGCGATCTGAACGAGGCCGTCCAGCAGGGCGTCCGGGAGGCCTACGAGGAAGGCTATTTCCGAAAATCCATCGTTTCTGACCCCCTGTTTGAGCGGAAAAACACCGGGGACAACTGCCCCGCCGTTTTGCACCTGTCCATGGAGCCCGGGGAAAGCGTCCGCCTGATGGGCATCGCCAAGGGCTTTGGCAGCGAGAACATGAGCCGGATCTTCATGCTGCCCCCCGCCGCAGGAGAAGAAGGCGTGCTGAACGCCATCGTCACCGCCGTCCGGGAGGCGGGGCCCAATCCCTGCCCGCCCATCGTCGTGGGCGTCGGCGTCGGGGGGGACTTTGAAACCGCTCCCCTCCTGGCCAAGCGGGCCACCGCCCGGCCCCTGGGCGTCCATCACCCGGACCCCCGCTACGCGGCGCTCGAACAAACGGCGCTGGACCGCATCAACCGCACCGGCATCGGCGCGGCCGGCATCGGCGGCCTGACCACCGCCCTTTGGGTCAGCGCCGAATACGCCCCCACCCACATCGCCGGGATGCCGGTTGCCGTATGCATCTGCTGCCACGCCTCCCGTCACGGGGAAATCGTCATCTGAAAGGGAAACGCCGATGATCCGAGAGCTTACTTTGCCGCTTGTCAGGGACGAAGCCGCTTCCCTGCGGGCGGGCGACCTGGTCACGCTGACCGGGCCGGTCTATACAGCGCGGGACGCCGCGCACAAGCGGCTGATCGCCCTGATGGAGGAAGGAAAAGAGCTTCCCCTCCCCCTTCTCAACCAGACGCTGTATTACGTCGGTCCCTCCCCCGCCCCGCCCGGCCTGCCCATCGGCTCCGCCGGGCCCACCACCAGCTACCGGATGGACAGCTACACCCCGGCCCTGCTGGACGCCGGCCTCGTTGGCATGATCGGCAAGGGCGCGCGCTCCCCCGCTGTCGTAGAGGCGATGATCCGGAACCGCGCCGTCTATTTCGGCGCCATCGGCGGGGCGGCCGCCCTGCTGGCCCGGTCCATCCAGCGCGCTGAGGTGATCGCCTTCCCGGATCTGGGCACGGAAGCCGTCCGCCTGCTGACCCTCTCCCGCTTCCCGGCCATCGTGCTGATCGACAGCTTAGGGAATAGTCTGTATGAAACCGGTCCGGCCAAATACCGAAGCGAAGAGCTGTAGGGCGAATTTCCCGCTTTACAAAAGCCGTTTTTTCCTATATAATGCAATCTGTTACGGCGATGAAGGAGACGGGGAAACCGTGAAACGCCATTCAAGCGAGCCGGGGGTGGTGCAAGCCCGGCGGGCGTCGGTTTTCCGGATCACTCCGGAGCCTCCTGCGTGAAAACGTTCAGCGCGGGCGCATGCCCCCCGTTACCGGGGCTTTGAGCGGGCGGAAGCAAACCTTCCGTCAACATGGGTGGTACCGCGGTATTTAGACCGTCCCTGTTTTTCGGGGACGGACTTTTATTTCTAATGCGTAATGCTTAATGCCTAATGCGTAATTCGCGCCTGCGGCGCGGAGCTGGTCCGGCGCTGCCGGACGAATCACCGACTAAAATCATTACGCATTACGAATTACGAATTACGCATTTGACAACCCGCCCTCTCTCTACAACTACTCACTATCAATTTCCTTGGAGGTTTTCGCATGTACAACAAGGTCAGCACCGACATGAACTTTGCGGCGCGTGAAAAAGAAGTGCTGCAGTTCTGGAAGGACAACAACATCATGGAGCGCAGCTTCCACCTGCGCGACGAAGCGCCTGAGCAGTTCACCTTCTACGACGGACCGCCCACGTCCAACGGCCGCCCGCACATCGGCCATGTGGAGACCCGCGCCATCAAGGACCTCTTCCCCCGCTACCAGACCATGAAGGGCAAGTCCGTCCTGCGCATCGCCGGATGGGACACCCACGGCCTGCCGGTGGAGCTGGAAGTGGAAAAGCTGCTGGGCATCAACGGCAAGCAGCAGATTGAGGAATACGGCATCGAGCCCTTCATCCAGAAGTGCAAGGAATCAGTCTGGAAATACCTGCACGAATGGGAGGACATGTCCGACCGGGTCGGCTTCTGGGCGGACATGAAGCATCCTTACGTCACCTACCACGACACCTATATCGAGTCCGAGTGGTGGTCCTTAAAGAAGATCTGGGAAAAGGGCCTGCTGTACCTGGGCCACAAGGTGGTCCCCTACTGCCCGCGCTGCGGCACCGGCCTGTCCAGCCACGAGGTGGCCCAGGGCTATAAGACGCTCAAGGAGCGCTCCGCCGTGGTCCGCTTCAAGGTCAGGGACGAGGACGCCTATTTCCTTGCCTGGACCACCACGCCCTGGACCCTGCCCTCCAACGTCGCCCTGTGCGTGAACCCCAGCGAGACCTACGCCAAGGTGAAGGCCATCGACGGCAACGTCTATTATCTGGCCGAAGCCCTGCTGGACACCGTGCTGAGCCCCTTAAAGGACCGCCATGAGCTCCGCGAAGACGGCAAGGCCTACGAAGTGCTGGCCACCATGACCGGCAAGGAGCTGGAATACCGGGAATACGAGCCCCTGTACGAGGCCGCTCAGAAGCTGGCCGAGCAGCAGGGCAAGAAGGCCTTCTTCGTCTGCTGCGACGATTACGTCACCATGACGGACGGCACCGGCATCGTCCACCAGGCCCCCGCCTTTGGTGAGGACGACGCCCGCGTGGGCAAAAAGTACGATATTCCCTTCGTCCAGCTGGTGGACAACGAAGGCCGCATGAAGGAAGGCACCCCCTTTGCCGGCATGCGCTGCAAGCCCACCCAGAAGGAAATGGACAACGGCGCCGTTAGCGCCGACCCGGAGGTCTTAAAGGACCTGAGCGCCCGTGGCCTGCTGTTCGCCGCGCCTAAGTTTGAGCACGACTATCCCCACTGCTGGCGCTGCGACACCCCGCTGCTCTATTACGCCCGCCCCACCTGGTACATCCGCATGACCGCGGTCCGGGACCAGCTGGTGGCCAACAACCGTTCCATCCACTGGATGCCCGACAACATCAAGGAAGGCCGGATGGGCAACTTTGTCGAGAACGTGGTGGACTGGGGCCTGTCCCGCGAACGCTACTGGGGCACTCCCCTGCCGGTCTGGCAGTGCGAGGAAGGCCACGTCCACGTGATTGGCAGCAAGGAAGAGCTCATGCAGATGGCGGTCGGCCCGGTCAACCTGCCGGAGCTCCACCGTCCCTACATCGACAATGTTTTGATCAAGTGCCCTCACTGCGGCAAGGAAATGCGCCGCGTCAAGGACGTCATCGACTGCTGGTACGATTCCGGCTCCATGCCCTTTGCCCAGTGGCACTATCCCTTCGAGCACAAGGAAGAGTTCGAGAAGCGCTACCCGGCCGACTTTATCTCCGAGGCCATCGACCAGACCCGCGGGTGGTTCTACACCCTGCTGGCCATCAGCACCCTGCTGTTTAACGACGTGCCCTCCTTTAAAAACTGCCTGGTCATGGGCCACGTGCAGGACAAGGACGGCCGCAAGATGTCCAAGCACCTGGGCAACGTGGTGGACCCCTGGACGGTCCTCAACGAGCAGGGAGCGGACGCCATCCGCTGGTACTTCTATTCCGGCGCTCCGTGGCTGCCCTCCCGCTTCTCCGGAGAGATCGTCTCTGAGGTGCAGCGCAAGTTCATGGGCACCCTGTGGAACACCTACGCCTTCTTCGTGATGTACGCAGACCTGGACAGCTTTGACCCCAAGGCCCACGACCTGCATTCCGTCAGCCTGACGCTGATGGACAAGTGGATCCTGTCCCGGCTGAACACCCTGATCAAGACCGTGGACGAAAGCCTGGCTGCCTACGACGTGCTGGCCGCCTCCCGGGCCCTGACCGCCTTTGTGGACGAGCTGTCCAACTGGTACGTGCGCCGCGGCCGCGAGCGCTTCTGGGGCAAGGGCATGGAGGGCGAAAAGGAAGCCGCCTTCGTCACCCTCTACCATGTGCTGGTGACCCTGTCCAAGCTGCTGGCTCCCTTTATCCCCTTCCTGTCTGAGTCCATGTACCAGAACCTCGTCCGCACCCAGTATGAGGACGCCCCGGAAAGCGTGCATTTCTGCGACTTCCCCCAGGCCGACGAGAGCATGATCGACCCGGATATCGAGCGCCAGATGGACGCCTTGCTCAAGGTCAAGCAGCTGGGCATGTCCTGCCGCAACCTGGCCAACCTCAAGGTCCGCCAGCCGCTGGCGACCCTGTACGTGGTCGGCGCGTCCTTTGGCAGCGAATACGCCAGCCTGATTGAGGACGAGCTGAACGTCCGCCAGGTGGAGATCTCCGAAAAGGCGAATGACTTTGTTTCCTATCGCTTGAAGCCCCAGATGCGCACCCTGGGCCCGCGCTACGGAAAGCTGCTGGGCAAGATCGGGGCGCACCTCAAGGAAATGGACGGGGCCGCCGTGGTGGAGGCCTTTGAAAAGGGCGACACTGTCTCCTTTGAGCTGGACGGCACCGAAGTGACCCTGGCCCAGAGCGACGTGCTGGTGGAAACCGAGCAAAAGCCCGGCCTCATGGCCCAGAGCGAAGGCGGCGTCACCGTGGTGCTGGACACCAACCTGACCGACGACCTGATCCTGGAGGGCTATGCCCGCGAGCTGATCAGCAAGGTGCAGACCCTGCGCAAGGAGTCCGGCCTGGAGCTGACCGACCGGATCCGCCTGACCGTCGGCGGCAGCAAGAAGGTGGCCAAGGCCCTGAACGCCTGCCGCGAGATGATCCAGCGGGCCGTGCTGGCCGACGACCTGTCCGCCACCGAAGCCGCGGACGACACTGCCAAGGAAACCGACCTGAACGGCGAAAAGGTCACCCTCCGCGTGGAAAAGGTCTGATCTCGCCTTTGATCCCCTGATTCCTCAATATTAACATCACCAAGGAGCCTTTCGTGTTTATCGCCTCTGACTGGCAGGACTTTGAAGTCCTGGACACCGGCAGCGGGGAAAAGCTGGAGCGCTGGGGAGAATATCTCCTCGCCCGGCCCGACCCCCAGACCATCTGGCCCCCGGCCCTTCCTAAGGCCGAGTGGGCCCAGGCCCACGCCCATTACCGCCGCTCCGAAAGGGGCGGCGGGGCGTGGAGCTACCGCCGTTCCCTCCCGGAGGAATGGACCGTCGCCTACCGCGATCTGCGCTTTTTCGTCCGGCCGACCGGGTTCAAGCATACGGGCCTGTTCCCCGAGCAGGCCGTCAACTGGGACCGGATGCGGACGCTGATCGAGCAAAGAAACGGCCCAACCCGGGTGCTGAACCTCTTTGGTTACACCGGCGGGGCGACGGCCGCCTGCGCCGCTTCCGGCGCACACGTCACCCACGTGGACGCCGCCAAGGGCATGGTGCAGTGGGCCAAGCGCAACCGGGAGCTGTGCCAGCTTCCGGAGGACCGCTTCCGCTTCATCGTCGAGGACGCCATGGCCTTCGTCCAGCGGGAATACCGCCGGGAAAACCGCTATGACGCCATCCTTATGGACCCGCCCAGCTACGGGCGCGGCCCTTCGGGCGAAATCTGGAAGCTTGAAAACGAGCTCTATCCGCTGGTGTTCGCCTGCGCCAGGCTCCTGTCCGACCGTCCCCTGTTCTTCTTTATCAACAGCTACACCACCGGCCTGCAGCCCGCCGTGCTTTCCAACATCCTGGAAAAAACGGTCCAATCCCGCTTCGGCGGGCGCATCGATTCCCAGGAGGTCTGTCTGCCGGTCCGCTCCGGCGGCGTCCTGCCCTGCGGAGCGACGGGAAGATGGGAAAACAATGGATAATGCGTAATGCCTAATGCGTAATGCGCGCCTTCGGCGCGGAGTTTCCTCCGATCACGGCTAAAAATTACGCATTACGAATTACGCATTATGAATTTCAAAGGGGTTTTTTATGGAAAACGAATTAAACATCCTGTATGAAGACAACCACCTGCTGGTGGTGGTGAAGCCTGAAAACCTCCTGACCCAGGGGGATGCCACCGGCGACCCGGACCTGCTGTCCCAGGTGCGGGGTTACGTGGAAGAAAAATATCAGAAGCCCGGCAAGGCGTATATCGGCCTGGTCCACCGGATGGACCGGCCGGTGGGCGGCCTGCTGGTCTTCGCCCGGACCAGCAAGGCGGCCGAGCGGCTTTCCAAACAGGTTCGGGAGCATGAGCTGTGCCGGGAATACGTCTGCGTCTGCGAGGGCAAGACGGAGCCCCGCTTCCGCCTGGTCAACTATCTGAAAAAGGACGAGAGCAAAAACATCGTGACCGTCGTGCCCGACCATCTGTTCCGGGAAGGCAAGCTGGCCATCCTCAATGGAATGACCGTGGCGGTGAAAAACGGGCGCAGCCTCTGCGCCATCCGCCTGGAGACCGGCCGCGCCCACCAGATCCGCGCGCAGTTGTCCCACGCCGGCCATCCCCTGGTTGGCGATCACCGCTACGGAAACGGCCAGGGCAGCGAGCAGATCGCCCTGTACGGGATGCGCCTGTCCTTTGAGCACCCCACCACCCACCAGAAAATGACCTTCCTGGCCCCCGTGCCCGAAGGCGCTCAGTGGGAAGGCTTTGAAGGCGATCTGGAAGGGCTGCTGCGGAAATGGCCGATGTAATCTGAAGGAGTTTTATGAGCCAGTATTTTTCCTATGAACTGATCCACACCTGCGCGCAGTCCGGCGCGCGGCTGGGCGTTTTTCACACCCCCCACGGGGACATCCCCACCCCGATCTACATGCCCGTCGGCACCCAGGCCACCGTCAAGGCCATGACCAGCCGGGAGCTGGAAGAGATCGAGGCGCGGATCATCCTCGCCAACACCTACCACCTGCACCTGCGTCCCGGGGAAAAGCTGGTCGAAAAGGCCGGCGGCCTGCACCGCTTCATGAACTGGAACCGCCCGATCCTCACCGACAGCGGCGGCTTCCAGGTGTTTTCCCTGGCCGGGCTCCGGAAAATCACGGAGGAGGGGGCCGCCTTCCGCAGCCATCTGGACGGCAGCAGCCAGTTCATCTCCCCCGAAATCGCGATGGACATCCAGGAATCCCTGGGCAGCGACATCGCCATGGCCTTCGACATCTGCTCCGCCTACCCCTGCTCCAAGGAGGACGCGCGGGACGCGATGGAGCGCACCCACCGCTGGGCGAAGCGCTGCCAGGCCCACCACAGCCGGCCGGACCAGGCCCTCTTCGGCATCGTGCAGGGGGCCTTTGACCGGGATCTGCGCATCGAAAGCGCCAAGACCCTGGCGGATATGGACATGATCGGCTACGGCATCGGCGGTCTGTCCGTGGGCGAGCCCAAGCCCATCATGTACGAAATGCTGGACGCCTTCATGCCCTATATGCCGGCCAACAAGCCCCGCTATCTGATGGGCGTGGGCACGCCGGACTGCCTGGTGGAGGGCGTGCTGCGCGGGGTCGACATGTTCGACTGCGTGCTGGCCACCCGTGTGGCCAGGAACGGCACGGTGCTGACCAAGAACGGCCGCATGGTGATCCGCAACGCGGTCTACGCGGAGGATTTCAACCCCATCCAGGACGACTGCGACTGCTACACCTGCCAGAACCACACCCGCGCCTACGTCCGCCACCTGCTTAAAGTCGGCGAAATCACTGGGGCGCGCCTGGCCACCATCCACAACCTGCGCTACCTGATCCGCCTGATGGAGGAAATCCGCGACGCCATCGCCCACGACCGCTTCCTCGACTTCCGCAGGGAATTCTACGAGCGGTACGATATGAGCAGGAACTTCTGACAGCCAAGAAAAACAATCAGCATGAAAACCATCTCTCCTGAAGCCATTAAACAGAGAAAAAACAACTTATTTCCTCCGGTTCATGTTATACTGTCAAGTACGGAAGATCAGTCTTTTTCCGAAGAGAACAGAACCGCTTGAGGAGGTATGAATTGATGAAAAAAATGGCTGCCCTGATGATGGTATTCATGCTGCTTTTCGTTTCCGCCGCCTATGCCGAGGGAACGATCCCCGGCCTGGAGGACGGGGTGCTGACCGTCGCGATGGAATGTGCCTACGCTCCCTATAACTGGGCCCAGCCCGACAACGCCAACGACGCCGTGCCGATCAAGGATTCCCTGCTGTATGCCAACGGCTATGACGTGATGACCGCCAAGGCGATCTGCGAGGCCAACGGCTGGCAGCTCGAAATCATGCAGCTGGACTGGGATTCCCTGATTCCGGCGGTGCAGAGCGGCGTCTGCGACGCGGTCATCGCCGGCCAGAGCATGACCTCCGAGCGGATGGAAGCGGTGGATTTCGCCGGCCCCTATCTGTACGCCAGCATCGTCTGCCTGGCCCGGAAGGACAGCAAGTTCGCCCAGGCCAAGGGCATTTCCGACCTGGCCGGCGGCAGCTGCACCAGCCAGAGCGGCACCATCTGGTATGATTCCTGCCTGCCCCAGATTCCAAACGCCCAGATCGGCATGCCCGCGGAATCCGCTCCGGCGATGCTGATGGCCGTCGCCTCCGGCACGGTGGATTTCGTCTGCACCGACATGCCCACCGCCCAGGGCGCGCTGATCGCCTATCCCGACCTGGTGATCCTGGACTTCTCCGGCACCGAGGACGATTTCAAGGTTTCCGACGAGGAAATCAACATCGGCATCTCCGTGCTCAAGGGCAACACCGCCCTGGTGGACGCCATCAACAGCTATCTGAAGGCCAAAACCGCCGATGATTTCAACGCCCTCATGGCGGAAGCAATCAAGATTCAGCCGCTGAGCGAATAACTCCTCAGCCCCTTTCAGCAGACAGCGGACAGCGGATCCGGTCTTTCTCATCGACCACATCCGTTTGACTGCTGTCTGCTTGCTTCTTTTTGCAGCCTTCCCCGGAAACGATCGACAAGGGAGTACTCCGTTCATGTTCAATCAGCTTTTCTCCGATATCGGAATTCTGTGGGCCAAGTACGGGCACGTATACCTGACGGGCATCGCCAATACCCTGATCCTGGCGGTGACCGCCACGGTGATCGGGTGCGTCATCGGCTTTTTCTGCGGCATCCTGCAGACGATCCCCTACGGTCCCAACGACTTTATCTTAAAAAAGTTCCTTTTGCGCCTGCTCCGGATCGTCATCCGCGTATACGTGGAGGTATTCCGCGGCACCCCCATGATCCTTCAGGCCGTGTTTATTTACTACGGCATGCCCTACTTTTTCGGGGTGACGTTCAAGAACATCTGGACGGTCAGCATCCTGGTGGTCTCGATCAACACGGGGGCCTACATGGCTGAGTCCGTGCGCGGCGGGATCATGAGCATCGACGTAGGCCAGTTTGAGGGGGCCAAGGCCATCGGGATGAACCACTGGCAGACCATGCTCTACGTGATCCTCCCCCAGACCCTGCGCAACATCATGCCGCAGATCGGCAACAACTACATCATCAACGTGAAGGACACGTCCGTCATGTTTATCATCGGTTTTTCGGACTTCTTCGCCGTTCACAAGATGGTGTCGGGCGCGGTCTTCAAATACTTCCCCTCCGCCTTCCTGGAGATGGGCGGCTATCTCATCCTGACGCTGGCTGCCTCCTTCCTGCTCAGAAAGCTGGAAAAGAAGCTGGCGGGCAGGTCCGACTACGAGCTGGTCAACCTGGACCAGCTGGTCATGACGGCCGGCACCTACAGCCTGCCCAGGGATGCCGCATCCCCGTTTGACGAAACGAACAGAGATTATAAGGGGGAGACGAAATGAGCGGGCACATCCTTGAAATCCGTCACCTCTCCAAGACCTTCGGCACCCACGCGGTGCTCAAGGACATCGATTTTACCGTGGACCAGGGGGACGTTACCTCCATCATCGGGGCCAGCGGCAGCGGAAAATCCACCCTGCTTCGGTGCATCAACCTGCTGGAAACGCCGACGACGGGCGAAATCCTCTACCACGGGAAGGACGTAAGCAAGCAGAACCCCTCCAAATACCGCGCCAAGGTTGGCATGGTGTTCCAGAGCTTCAACCTGTTCAATAACATGACCGTGCTGGCCAACTGCATGATCGGCCAACAGAAGGTGTCCAAGATCGGCAGGGAGGAAGCCCGGAGCAAGGCCATCCACTACCTGAACAAGGTGGGCATGGCGCCTTTCATCAACGCCCGGCCCGACCAGATTTCCGGCGGGCAGAAGCAGCGCGTCGCCATCGCCCGCGCTCTGGCGATGGAGCCGGAGGTGCTTCTCTTCGACGAACCGACCTCCGCGCTGGACCCTGAAATGGTCGGCGAGGTGCTGGAAGTCATGAAGGCCCTGGCCAAGGACAGGATGACCATGTTGGTCGTCACCCACGAAATGGCCTTTGCCCGGGACGTCAGCACCCACGTGGTGTACATGGCGGACGGCGTCATCGAGGAGGAGGGAGATCCGAAAAAGATCTTTACGAACCCCGAAAACCTGAGAACCAGGGAATTCCTCAAGCGGATCCTGAACGGTTAAATACATCACAGCCGCCGCTTACAGCGGCATCAAGGAGGTTGCCCCATGCGCAAAGCCCGTCTGGTACTGGACAAGGATTATGTGATTTCCCCCATCGACAAGCGGATCTACGGCTCCTTTGTGGAGCATCTGGGCCGCTGCGTATACACGGGACTCTTTGAGCCCGGCCATCCCAACGCAGATGAAGAAGGGTTCCGCAGGGACGTGCTGGCGCTTGTGCGCCAGCTGAACGTCCCCGTGATCCGCTACCCCGGCGGCAACTTCGTCTCCGGCTTCGACTGGGAGGACTCCGTCGGCCCCCGGGAGCTCCGGCCCCGCCGCCTGGACCTGGCCTGGAAGACCACCGACCCCAACACCTTCGGCCTGCACGAGTTCGCCTCCTGGGCGAAAAAAGCCAATTCCTCCGTCATGTACTCGGTGAACCTGGGCACCCGCGGCCCGGCGGACGCCCAGCACGTGGTGGAATACGCCAACCATCCCGGCGGCTCCAAGTGGAGCGACCTGCGCGTGAAAAACGGAGCGAAGGACCCCTTCGACATCAAGCTCTGGTGCCTGGGCAACGAGATGGACGGCCCCTGGCAGACCGGGCAGAAGACAGCCTATGAATACGGCCGGATCGCCAACGAGGCCGCCAAGATGATGAAATGGACGGACGACAGCATCGAGCTGGTCGCCTGCGGCTCCTCCTCCAGCGAAATGAAGACCTTCGGGGACTGGGAATACACGGTCCTGAGCGAGTGCTACGACAACGTCGATTACATCTCCCTCCACCGCTATTACGGGAACCCCTCGAACGACACGGCGGACTTCCTGGCCTCCTCGGTCAACCTGGAGGACTTCATCCGCACCGTCGCCTCCATCTGCGACGCGGTCAAGGGCAAGAAGCACAGTAAAAAGCGGGTCCACCTTTCCCTGGACGAGTGGAACGTCTGGTACCACTCCAACCAGCAGGATCAGGACCTGTACAAGCGGGAGCCCTGGGGCACCGCCCTGCCGCTGCTGGAAGACGTCTACAACTTTGAGGACGCCCTGCTGGTCGGCCTGATGCTGATCACCATCCTGCGCAACGCGGACCGCGTCAAGATCGCCTGCATGGCCCAGCTGGTCAACGTCATCGCCCCCATCATGACCCGGCCCGGCGGCGGCGCGTGGAAGCAGACCATCTTCTGGCCGCTGATGCAGGCAAGCCTCTACGGCCGGGGCGAGAGCCTCCTCCCCCAGCTTACCGCCGAGAAGACCGACACCAAGCACTATTCGGACGTGCCCGTGGTGGACGCCGCGGCGGTCCGGGGGGACGACGGCTCCCTCACCATCTTCGCCGTCAACCGGGACCTCCAGGAAGACGCCGCCCTGACCCTGGACCTGCGCTCCTTCGGCGCGTTCCAAAAAGCGGAGCACTCCGTCCTCCACCACGACGACGTCAAGGCCGTCAACACCGAACTGAACCCGGACAACGTAATCCCTCATCAGGTTCTCCTCGACCCAAACCCCGCCGAGGTCATCCTCCCCGCTGCGTCTTGGAATGTGATCAGACTTTGGAATCAGTGAGGAGTTAGGAACTAGGAGTTACATAGCGCAGTTGCATTGCGAGACGCATGAAAATGAGACGTATACAAATACAAACCGAGTAGCTGTGCTCTAGGTCAAGGAACCTATTTTCCACCTTTTCGCAAGGAGCCGAAACATTTGGGGTAGCAGACAAACTTTGCTACCCCTTGCTTTTTTATTATGTACCGAGTGTTTAGTTGAAAACAAGCAGTAACCGCGTTCAATTGAGAACTTTGGTATCATCTTGAATCCAAAGTTCTTTTGGGTTTAAACCTTTAAAGATTGTTTTAAACCATTTATATCCATATGGTTATACACATAAGCTTTACGCCTAAGGCTTTCTGGAATGTACTGATCATAGCGATCCATGGGAAATGGCGGAACAATAGCAATCAGATCATCTTCTTTTATTTCATTTACCTTGGCTACCATTTTTTTCCAAAAATCAATAGTGTTTTTTCCTGTGTTGATCCTTATAGATAGCGTTCTTTTTAAAATGCTTCGAATCTCCAAAGAATCTCGTAGTACTGTATGTAGAAGTAGGAATAATGTCTCCATCTTTTTGCTTCCAAACCATGGATGTATGAGAATATTGTGTTCGTCGATTATCGTGAATTGTTGCTCGAGATTATATTCAGCAGCAACCTTTCGAGCTTCTGCAAGTGCCTCGGTGGCTTTAGGATACAAATACTTATACTCTGTATGCTCAAACAAAACACGACGCATCCGTTCAGCAATTTTATCGTCGATTCCAGGACCACCTGTTTCCCAGTAGTATTTATGTTTGCCGTGTGATGGTATTACGGAAACCGTTCTTTTTTCTTTGTCTACTTCAGTTATTTGCCACTGCCTTCCAGCTAGAACGATGGTTTCTTTAACTTCGGGATAGTTGTCGAGCTCGCCGATTACTGTTTGCTTATATAATACACGGATGGTTAAAGTGTCTGCAAATACAGAATAAAACCGATAGTCGGAAGCTATTTTTTCTCCCAATAAACCCGGAATAAGTGTACCAGCTTCTGTTTTTTCAATAACTCCTGTATCGATCAGATGACGTACTAAAGTCATATAATCATCACGTTCAATATTGGAAAAAGCTGGTAATGTATAAATGGCTTTTGCAAGTTCCCTAGGCGTCAATTCTTTCTGCATTAAAGCAGAGAGAATCTGATGAAACAGTACACTAAATGGGCAGGGTTTAACTATAAATGGTTCTACCCAGTGTTCTTCTATGTATAATTGGAAAATGGCAATATTCTGAATTAAATCCCAAGGAATATCATCGAATTTCGATTCACCTAAAATTGTATTACTAGTCGCAAAGCGCATAATGGCTTTATTACCGCGCCGTCCTGTTCTTCCAAGTCGTTGAACGAAGCTTGCGCATGAATGTATTGGGCCTACTTGAATAACCCGTTCTAAGCTGCCTAAATCGATTCCTAATTCAAGCGTTAGCGTTGCTACGACGACAGTAGGTTGCTCCGATTCCCTCAAAGTAGCCTCTGCTTCTTCTCTTAATGTGCCGGAGATGCTTCCATGATGAGCAAAAAAGATATCAGTCTCACCTGCTTTTTTTGCACATTGCCTTAGTGAATAGACAATCTCTTCTACCCCAGCCCTACTGACGGTAAATATCAAGCATTTCCGTCCTTTTGCCTGCTGATATAGGAAATTATTTAGATCTTGGCTTTCTTGTTGATTATTCTCGTTATTCTTTATGAATCGAAAATGTTGCATTGCGATGTCAAGCTTTCGTTTGCCTTCTTGACTCTCAATGATAGAACATGGTGTCTCAGTACCGGCTGAGAGCCATTTTTCTGCATCTTCATAGTTGTTGATCGTGGCTGATAGACCAATGCGGCGCACATTTCGGTTTGTAAGTCGATTAATTCTTGCCAATTGGCATTGTAACTGAAGTCCACGATCTGTTCCCATAAAAGCATGGATTTCATCGATTATAATAAACTGTAAATCTTTGAACATCAAAGCTGCTTCGCCTGAGTGATTCATCAGCAAGCTCTCTAGGGATTCTGGTGTAATTTGGAGGACCCCTTGTGGATGACGTATTGCGCGTTGCTTCTCAGTTTGAGAACGATCGCCATGCCATGCATAAATAGGAAAATTAGCTTTCTCTAGTAAACTTGAAATACGTTCAAACTGGTCATTTATCAGTGCCTTTAGTGGGCCAACATATAGTACACCAAAGGAATTAACAGTTTGCTGTGTCAATTTAGTAAGAATAGGAAAAAAAGCAGCTTCTGTTTTTCCACTGGCTGTGCCAGCAGCAATGATGACATGATTTGATGAATCTAAAATCACATCAATGGCTTTCACCTGGATATCTCTTAGTTCATTCCATTGGTGATTCCATATATATTCCTGGATAAACGGAGCAAGCCGATAGAATGAGCTCATAAATCAAACTCCGCAAAACTATTATCATCAAGTGCGTCGGGATCAGATGAAGCGCTTTCAAGCTTTACCTTTCCTTCTTTCATGACACGTTCATATGTTTCACCAGGATTTTGCTGTAAAATACTCATTAAGGAAATGAAATCTCGTGTAACCTCTCTAGGAGTCAATAGTTTATCAGAACCAATACGACTAGCAACTATTTGCATAAAACCCATGATCTGATCTGGGGTCAATATCGATTCTATTTTGTAGTGAGCACAGAATACATCATGTAAGTGTTCCAGTAAAACATAGATTTCCTCATTGCTGAGAGTTGTTAAACGAATAATAGGACCTGAAAAATCGATATATCCCTTATTCCCAAATCGAGAAGACTGTAGCCTAGATTTTAAAGCCTCGTAACTATACAATCCACGTTTCTCATCTTCTACCGATTGAGGAGTGCCACCAAAATATATACCCAGATATTGTGCCTGTCCTTGCATTACATCATTGAACATTGCTAATATTTTTTCATAGTTATTTTCCCTGGACGGGCGATTTGTAATTTTGTATAGATTGACGGATTCATCAATTAGAACCAATAGCCCTTTATATCCAATCTTCTTAGATAAAAGAGCTAATAGTTTAATTGCATCATACCAGTTTTGATCACCTATAATTTGAGAAACACCCAATAATCGAGCTTCAGACTTCTTTTCATATTCGCCTCTAAGCCAACGAATAGCGCTTTGTTTTAATATATCGTTTTCAGTTCTATAGCCTTGCCAGTATACTTGTATGTAAATAAATTTAAAGCATCTTCTGCTTCAGAAGGAATTGTAGCATTGGATAAGGTATTTATTGCATGTTGATATATATCTTCTTTCAGGTCAAGAATTATTTCATCTGTATCTCTGAAATCTTTTATTTCTGATAATAATTGAATCGCCCTCTCTTTATCTGTAATAGAGGATGATGATTTGTACAAGGAGATCGCATTATTGTATATATTTAAACATCTTTTTTGCTCTTTAATTTCTAGAATGGCGTTTTTCAAAATGTCGATCTGATCTTGATTCATTACAATACTACAGATTTCTTCACCCCTTTGAATTAAACGAACTCCTAACATTTGCTTTGTTGAGAACAAAGTGGGGATTACAATCAATGTACTTCTCACTTCAACACTAACAATATCAATTTCTATGCGTTCTGTTTCATTGTTTATTAATTCTAAAAACACTTTAAGAAACGGATCATTATATACATTAATATTTACATTACATACTTTTTTCCCCTGTTTGGAATACACACTCATATTCTGAAAAGAACATGCACTGTATTGTTGTTCCAACTTCACTGCATTCTCATCTCCTAAAAACTAAATTACTAAAAAATGAAGTGTTATTTTTTATAATAGTCTTATGAGGCTTCTTTGAAGTTTTCCTTAATGATGTTTCTCTTGAACTACAGACCAGTTAAAGCGATGGGATGGGTCTCATGACTTCATTCTATCAATTTTCATAGGCTATATCAAGTGTATCTTTGCTATAATTCATCATCTACGAACTTAAAAGTAAATTCCCAAAGTAACTTCCACAGTGGGATTTTGTGATGGGATTTACAATGAGACAAAAAAAGCGGTTGAATTAAAACTGGGAAACT